>Ga0181612_109953_pt1 | contig 14927 bp, 7 predicted proteins | sample HoacroProtozoa21_FD_119630 | JGI IMG/M metagenome (GOLD analysis project Ga0181612, IMG submission 119630) | Hoatzin crop microbial communities from Cojedes, Venezuel. Combined Assembly of Gp0051906, Gp0051904, Gp0051908 | reverse complement strand
TTGAAGATACCGATTCAGTTTATCCTCTGGACTGTGGGTACCCCGTTATTCTGACCGTACCTCCCCCTGTCTACTTAACCCAACGGTAATGGTAACTCTTCAGCAAAATACGCACAAGTACCCATAGTGCCCACAAATAATAAATGATGAATTTGAAGATACTGAAATAATAAATGATGAATTTGAAGATACTGATACTTTCCCCCAGTTTACTTTTCTGGAAATAATAAAATAGTGCCGTTCATCAAAGTTAAAAGCCCTAACTCTTCCTAATCCTAAGCATAGTCTCAACCCAGACCATGACACAGAAAGGCCTGGGAACCCAGCACTGCCTGCAAATCAAAAAGAATAATTCCTTCAAAGCTAGTGACACTTTGCTCTAGTTTTATCTCCAGGAACGTACAAAGTCCCACGCTCATCTCGGCTGCTGTCTCCCTGCTTTTGCTAACTCACAGCCTAACTCCAGCTCAAAGCAGACAGCTACGTCAGGTTTCCCCCACAGAAACTGGGACATAGCATAGCTTGTCACACTTAACACTTCTCCTGACCTAGGAGCCCTAACTCCAACCTAACCAAGCATGGGAACTGAATAAAGACCAACAGATTAGTCATGCTTTTTGTTCACCTGTCTGAAAGTTGCAAAAGACCTCAGCCACTCCTGCACCACAGAGCCCACTTTTCCAAACCTGAACCTTATTCCTAACCTTAGGTCAGCACGGGAAACCTCCAACAACCTCCGGCAGAGAATGGGAGAGCAGGCAGCAGACAAAACTGCAGCTTTCGAGCCAGCATGCCCACAGCAGTGCCGAGTATGGCAAACATTTTATTAAAAGCATCTCAAATGGTATATTAAATAGTTTAGTACGCCTCACTTTAGGAAATCTAAGAAAGCAGGTATAAACTGGCCTCACCAAAAAAAAAAAATTATGTACTGAACAGTGTATGCCAATTTTCTCCTGGTTAGTAGGAGTATAAACCATCTCATAATATTCTGTGAGGGACTGGAACAGTCAAAATACATAAAAAATACACTAATAATACCATTAATAATTTCTGAATACTCCTTACATAAGAACTAAAGAAGGAAAGGGGAAATGTATGCTGGCAAATGTTATTTTCTTGAAAGGTTATAACCCAGCATTCGTGTTCCCATGTATGATAACCTCAGTTTCCTCATGAATCTTCTACTTACAACATGGGAGATGTAAAAGATTGAATCAAGACTCTGCAACTTCAGAAAAATACTGTATATGTTTAAAAAAGCAGTAATAATGACCCAGAGGATCTTAAAACCTGTTGACAGACCCATGTTTCCCCCTGTCCCGCTAGGCTCCTCTCACCTATGTCTCTGTGCGTTGTTTCCAAATCTGAGCTTTAACTGTGTCAGGTACTAGCTCCTATTTTTCTCATTTTCTGACACCTACATCAGCTGGTCCCTTTCTCTAACAGAAGAATCACAAATTGTTGTGAAGGCGACTCAGCAGAAATACGTCCCAAATATGAGTTCAATGATGAAAAAAACGAAAAACATTGTTTGAAAAGCAAAACGATCCTCTTTTAATTGTGGTTTCTGATTTTGCAGATCGTTGTGTTTTCCTGCAATCCCACCCAGGTTGCCCATTCCCAATTTACAGGGCCCGCACGCCTCTCCATGCACCAGCTGCGGCAACTGAAAGTAATTATCACTCCAGACACAATAAGGTGTTAAAGGTAGTGGCGAGCATTTTGTGCAAAAAGAAAAAAATTAGGAAGAAGGGAACCTGATGAAAGGAGATTAGTGTCTGTTAGTCTTTTGGAGAGGAACGGGGGGAAGCAAAGAGGGAGAGTGAAATAATAAATAACCCTGTTCCTTAGGGAATGCTTGCATATGTAGCAGACAATGAAATAAAAGTTTTCTTTGAAGAGTGAGTTCCTTTTTGTACGAAGTAAGCGGTACCAATTGAAATCACAGTTATGTTACAGTTGATGTATAACTGATCAAAAGAGTGACAGGATGGAGTTACAAGAACAGAGACTGAGAAAAACAGAATTAAAACAAAACACACTTCTTCAGAAAATAACCTGCGGCACCCAGGGAAGGGGAATAGCCACAGCGAGAGAGCCCGCAGCGGCCGTATTTTAGGAGAAGCCCGTCAGACCATTCAATACCTGTCCTGAACTTCTTTTGTGGGGCGGGAGGGAAAGAGGAGAGACAGCACGCGCAGGAGGGAAGATCTTACTGGGAAAGTTGTCAGAGGCAAGGCAAGGAGGGCACCGAAGAATACGAGTTCGCTCCCAGCAACGACAGAGAGGTTGAATCTGTTCTGACTCTCAGTCTCTTTCCAGGGGATCTAATTTGCAGTGAAGCCCCTGGGACTGCTGTCACCGGCACTAGTAGGAATGAGATCACAGCCTGAGTATTCATTCTACATTTTCCAAGAAAGTAGATTTTAGCACAGCAAAGGACTCACATAAGGATCTCTGTGAATAACCAAGGTACGAATAAGCTGAGAAATACTACTGTACAGAAGCTGTAGAGGGAAGGGATTTTTTGAAGTCTGTTCTATTTCTGCAAGGGGTACAAGTTTATTTACATAGGTAATAGTTGCTCATTCTAATCTGACTTTCACCAGTTTTTCCTCTGAATTAATGCCTCTGAGGATTTAGTGCCCACTGCATTGCTGGTGAGCGTATTCCCTAGCCTTTTCAGGAATGGTCAGCTCTGCTACGGGGCAACATCCAGCAGCTACAGATGAAATTGGTGATAACCCCTCAGCTAGCACAACAGTGCCTGGAATACATGCTGTAACCAAGGATATCCAATCTTTACATTGTGTAAATTCTCCCCTTAGCTGACTACCCAGTAATTTCTTTGAGAAGTCCTAGATGGGGATCAGTCTTCTCCTTCTTTACTCAAGTGAAGCAAAAGTAGAATCAGACATGGAGCAAGGTGAATTTTTTCTGAAGAAATCACACCCAGCTCGCTTGCTTTGTTAGAAGCTTCCAATTCAGCAGAGCTCACAAGAAAAAAAAAAACATTGCAGTTTATGGGGCATTCAAAGCAAGGACTGTTTTCTACAGCTGTAAACTGATGTACATGCTTTCACATGGATTTTCTGCTTTTGAATAGCTCTGACTTCAAGCTACACAAACCTTTCCACTTGTCTTTTGTACTGGAGAATTTTGAATGCTGTAAAATCCCCAGCTTTGGAAATATGTGCAGGTACAAATTTCAGCGAATAGTTGTGATTTGGTTTGGCTTTTGTTCGCAAATCTCTGCAAACCAAATGACGCCCTTATTGGCAGAGCAAAAGAACCTTTCCAGTGCCCCTTGCAAAACATCTTCCAGCCTCATGGAGACAGAAATCAGCTCGCATGTGCCAGAGTAAAAAGAAACACCCGAGGCCAACTGGAAAGCATCGTCACGTACACCACAGCAGGCTGCCAGCATTGACTCTTGATGTACTTTCCTTGACACATCTTCTTCCTAGGTGGTAGAAGGTGGTGTCGACAGGTGACTAAGGAAAGGAGGTAATATACGTATATACACACATATATATATGTGCATATATATAAAAAAAAGAAAGTCTAGTGCTTCCTGAACCAACTTTTTCTGCTGCTTGCCTTTTTTCTTCTTAGTTCCTTGATCAAAAGTAAGATGATGTATCACCTTAGAAAACAGTCAGCTGGAACTGAAGCAAGAGGGAATGGTGCTCCCTGAACTTTTCTGGGGAATACAGGAATCTATTGATCGCACTGTTTATTTAGAAGGCAGTTTCTTCACTAAAAGTCCTCCCTCTTTTTCTCCTTTCACTTCGTAGTTGCTGTACCAAGTGCCAGAAATGAACCACTACGAGTTGGGGCAACAGATTCTTCCCCTATGCACACATACGCAAGCTGCTCAGCATTTGTGTCACCATGCAGCATTCTCAGTTCAGTTTATTTCCGTGATCTACACTGGTGCTAGAAGTTTATGTGATGAACCAGTCAGATATGCTATATTCAATGGCTGCGTGGTTTCAGTTTCTGAAGGTACAAAACAATTTAAGCAGAACTATAAAAAAGAAAAAAAAAAATCAGGACATCAGCCAATCTGTAGAATGAAACTCACGTAAAAATGAAATCCTTTATAGGTTTTATTAACTGTGAGAAAGAGCTACTTTACACAGGTTAAAGTAGATGAAAATACTGGGTGGGGAAAAATGTCCAGGGATTACATTTCTAGAGGAGGCCGAGGCTACTGATTTCGGCTAAAGGCCTATCCCTTCAAATGCGTAGGTAACAGCTGCTCAAGTGAACAAAGTTACCTTTATACGCACACGTCGATACGACTGGCCTCAAGGTCACCTTAGGTGAGCATGCGAACATTAAGTGCCACAATGATGGGTACTAAAAAAAGAGCTGTTGTTGGGCTCATAACTGTGTAGCACTTGAAAGCTATAAAAGTGTAACACAACACACGCATTAAATGATACCACGCTGTTAACACAAGCCGTTACACTGATGCCCTGTAATGCTTCCTTTGCCGCTTCTCTCGTATTATGAGAATGCTTTTCTAGATTTTCGTCATTCCCTGAAGCAGAAACTGTCTTCTGGAAAGAACAAGACCAAAGGCATTTATGTGGTATTATGCGTTCATCCACAGAGCGCACATCTGAAAGGCAACACCACCATTCAGCTCCTCCTGGCTTGAGATGGGGCAACCAACAGCAGAGTGCACCCAGCCAACATTCAGAGCGACTCCTACCCCAGCCCTTTGGCTAAATATGCAAACTGCGGAAAAGATTTTCCGAATTATACAGGGACGAGTCCAAAATTCAGTTGATCAACAGCCAGCGATTCAGATATTAAATTGTTTGTGATCCATCACTTCGTCTTTTTCTGAAATTGCCTCGTGGGGAAACACTACAAAATAAAACTTCAATACTACCATAAGCTCCAAATAAAGCTTTTCTCTTTGATTGCCTCTATCTCATCTGTCTGCTTAGATTTGTGCGTCTAGTTAAGTGAATACAGAAGACCATACACTCGAAATGAAAACTACACAGAGCACACTCTTGACTTGTTACCATAATTTACCTTCCAAGTGGAACCTCTTACGAACCTACTCAATTATATTTAGAACGACTGCACCTTTATTTCAACACAGTGTATACACTGAACCTGTGGTCTAAAACCCTGAGCTGATGTAAAACTGCAGAGCCTCATCAAAATTCATAGGGGATTCCTGATTTACACCAGCACACGCAGGGCCCCCAGAACCCATCAAACTGTAACGCTTCTCTCATGGGGAACAATATCAGTGTTAAGCAATAAAATGAACTTGGGTTTATGTCTATCGTTGATTTCTTTTCTAATACGATACTTTAGTTTATGCTTTTTCATGCAACAATACCTTGAACGCATGGCAGGTTTACACTGAAAAACACAGTTTAAAAATACTTGTTAAATGCTGAAGGCTTGACAGTTCCTTTAAATAATACTGAAAAAAATGCACAAGAACATTTTGGTAGTGGAATGAAAAATGCTGCAGTTTACAGCTCTGTATGTCACTGAGAAATTAGTATAGATTTTTTTTCTAGGGACACTGTCAGGGCTGGCAGGCCTAAAATTAGACATACCAGGTACGCACTTCGCACTGTCCCTCAGGTCTGCCTGTCAGCTCCCTGGGAACAAGATTCCTGTATATTCCAGTCCCCGCCTGCTCCGCGCATCCCCGAGAACAAAGCCGACGGGCAGAGCGCCGCACTTCATGACACGCATGGCGGCAGTCAGGGAGCAGCCCATCACCTCCGGGGCTGCTCCTGGCAGGTCGCCTCTTTAAAAAGCAGCGTTACTTTACTGGGGAATAAAGAAACGCTTACGTGCGAGCTGGAATAGCGAACACCGGAACATGGGCAGCTGAGCTATCTTAAAATATTCAGTGCTATTTTGAAGGGATAATCAGATATGAGCTGAAAAATAAATCAATGAGTTCGCTAGTGATAAACTATCAATGTTAACTAAAGGTCAGGAACAGTCAGACTTTGTTTGTCTTCGGCTTTGCTTTTCACAGCTGACATTAATTCATTTTAAACCTGTAACATTTGCCACTACTTTTGTTTTTTTGGGTTTTTTTTAACAAAAATGACAGTAGGGTCTCATTTACCACATCATTTACCTTTTTCCAATTACACCAATGACTGAAGTTGACAGTTGCGTGTTTTTGAGTATAAATATGATAATTTACTACTGGGACAGAGATAACATGATCCTCTTTATTCTGCCATACTCTGCTTGAAACGCTGTGCAGAATCTTAATTGAAATATTTTTAAATAGTGTCTAAAACAATGTTTAAGGTTGTATTTATTTTTAAAAAAAAATAACAGCTCTTGAAGCATTTTCTTTTCTTCTGCTCTGTGTCCTTTTGCTCCCGCTTTTCATCCATTCTGGTATAACCGACTCTCTCTGGATCATGAGTTATCATTGGCTGCCAGTGGAATGCTACAACGCAATTTGTCTTATTGAAACATGGGCTAGCCCCACATGGCTGCAAAGAATCATTCACTTTCTAATAAATCAAACATTTGCTAAAATTCCTTCTTCTCTGACATGAAAAGGTGGGTTAGACAATGCTGCTTGCGAACTGAGAGGAGATGGTGATAAAAATGCCTTTTTCGTTCAGCACTACTGAATTATTTTGTGATTAGTGAATTGCAACTACCAAATCCAAGCTCACATCCTTGCAAAGTTGGCTGGTGTATTTTCCTTTTCAAATTCAATCGCTGTACTGTTTGCCTACTGTAAATAGAATGTTTCTACACTCTACCTAATTATCAACATCATTTTTCCATTTAACTGAAACAAAATCCTAGCCCCTTTGAAATCACTGCAAATTTTGCCATGAAAACATGCAACTTCTAAAGCTATGTTATTATGTCTGACAATTTTTCAAAAATATTTATCAGATAGAGGCCTCAAAAATTACAGAATATGAAAGGATCAAAACCCAAAGAAATACATTTTTTTTTTGTAATATCACCAGAAGTTTGAAAATTACCATAAGTGTCACTTCTCTGCAGCTGTAACTTTTCTGCCAAATCTTTGGAAGTCCAGGTTTTTGGAGAGGACATCTGGTATTCCCAACAGTACCTTACGATTTATTTTGAACTGCGGAAGTGACATTAATGGTTATCATCTACTCAGGAAGAAGCATATGCTGGGATGAATCCTGAGGGTCAGTCAAAGAGCAATCCCCACTGACTGCATCCGAACAGTTTACAGTTGAGCGTTATACTCTTGCATTAAGTTCCTAACTTAAGATCTTTTAGGATGGCTTTATTATTTACTTGCTTATCACATTTTTAAAGGCATGCTGTTGTTAGGGTCTCTTAAGGCTACCAATTCCATCTGCTAAGATGTCAAACATCCCACATCAGGAATGTCTTTTCTATAAGACTTTCATACTTGTCCACCAAGCCAAAGCTGCCTTTTATCTCATGATTTAGGAAGGGGAGGGAATTGTGGCTCCCTTACATCAGTTTATGATTTGAAGATTTAGAATCTGTATGGAATCTGTACCACATGTTTGACCACAATCTGTGCAAACTTTGCAAGGAATACACTCCTGTAATGCAGCCCAAACAACCACACAATGCTGAAAGGTAACGGGACGTTCGATTTCCACCAGAAGCTGGGTATCACTGTAAAGCAGCAGTGACAACCTGCAGGAAGCAACGGGGTCCTTTCATAGCAATGCAAAACCAAACTCAGCCGTGGAGTCACAGCTCAGTCTCAGACATCACCTAGGACACAATGGAAGGCAGGACCCTTAAGGAATCCTGGGCCTCACCGTTTCACCTTTTCACCAGCAGCAGAGCAGCGTGAGCTGGTCATGTCTGGATCCGATGAAAGGAGGAGGAGGACAGGGTTCCTTCACCACATCACAGAGTTGACCTGAGATTCCTCTGTCTGGTTTGAAGACAGCTTTAACTTGTGCCCTGGCTACGGCTTCTGTTTGAGCAAGAGATGTATGCTTACTGCCGCTAAACACAACTTAGCAGAGGACCAGCTAGGAGATCTGCTGGCTGAGAGCTCCTCCATTGACTACCAACTGATTAACAAATGGAGCGCCTATTTCCTTCAGCCCATTTCAAGCGTGTAATCGATTGTTTCCACATCTCTACTGAAGAGTTCAAGAAAATGGGACACAGTGCAAAAACTAACTTTGTAGCTTGCCTGTCTCATAGCCACCTGGGAAGTACCTTCTCTTGAGAATGGATTTTTACAGAAGACTTACAAAAGCATGTAGTGCTGACTTGCACACTGGGATCGGACAACAGGGAATTCTGCTAAAAACTCCTTTCCAAATCTGGTTTGTCACCATGAGATCATAAAACTTCTTACTTGCTTCCAGAGGCCAGAATCAGACCCAAAATGCAAGAACATTGCCTGTCATAAAAAGCCCTCCAGATTGCAAATGTGTGATCAAATATTTATCACAACACAGTCTAGCACCTGGGAATTCACACAGCAAAAATCAAAAAACAAGGCAGTAAGGGATTTAGCAGTATGAACTGCTTTTGCATGGCATTAACTATGGTCAAGGTCAATTTAGGCTGAGTCTCTACAGTACACATCCTTCACATTTCCCCTCCTCCCTCCAATTGCAATAATTATGAACATGTTAGGAACAAGATCTAATCTGAATGAGTTTGCTTTGATTTAGCCTGTTTACATTGAAGTCATGCATCAGTTTGGTTCTAATTCAAGCTATTTACTGGCACCTACATAGGAAAACTCCATTTATTTCCAGGCATTCTTTTGATGTAAACAAAATCTCTGACCTGCACCTATATCTTAACTATGTTAGGAGGCACAATAGCTATGTAATGGTATCATATGCACTTCTGTCACTGCATATATTATTTTTGCCAACTTGTAAGTAAATTAGCACCAATAGCAGCCTACCTATAGTGGCTTAATCACAGGACTAGACACATTCTTGAATTCCTGTCCCAGTAGTGTCACTTATAGTCAGCATGATCCCAAGGCACTAAGGACCCTCACTGACCCCCTTGCCTCATCTGTAGAGTAGGGATAACAATATGGGGTGGTGGAAGGATGCATTGGTAATATTTGTAAAGCGCTTTGAAGATGCTGAGAGTGCCAAGTGTTATCATGGTTTCTAAGCCCTGAAATGTTTGATATGATTATGTGCACACATAATTTCTAATGGTAATTCAGAGTGCAAATTAGAGATGATATTTACATTTCTTCCAGGCAAGCTTAATTTCCAGTTATCAAGCAAAATATCTATTGCACAAGTAGCGTATCAGCTATTCAAAAGTTCCCTTAGGGCCTACCAGTTCTATAGCATGCCATTTTTTTAAGCTGTCCATGAGATGACAGACTGCAGCAGTTCCCTTGGAGGTATTATGGATTACTGATGAAACAATAACCAGAAGTAATATTTTCCCATCAAAACTGGAGCCTAGGGTTTTTGTTGTTGTTGTTATTTTTCTTCTAACAACACGTACTTTCAAAAAGACCTTGCCTTCATTTATCTATAATTTGCAAAGCTATGTACACAACCCCTGAAAATATAATTAAATTCATAATGGACTTTTTTTAAGCAAGAGTCTGTATTTCTCTTCCGTTGAAAGCACAGGACTGTCAATCTTTGCAGTTGGAATATTTAGCATTTCTGTCTGCTAAAGAAAATCATCTGAGGCTGAATGTGTTCATTAGTCAACTTCTAGTGCAGCTTCTAAACTGCAGCAGTCTTGGACTCTTGAAGAGACAGCAATGCAGACAATGTCTTTAAACATCTGACCTGTGACCAGTGGCCAGAAGAAAGGTAGTGACACAATCTGGAGGTAGTCTTTGCTGAGGAAAGATCGAGCAGTTGGAATTCTGTTTAGTCTGCTTATCACTGACCTAAGAAAAGATGGTGCAGTCCACAAAGCACTAGTCAAAATGCCCCAGGTAACCCTCAGCAACTCATTAGTACACAAACTCAAAGACATAGCAGTGCTTAACTCCTGAAACCAGGAGGAGGTGTTCACCTAAACGCTGCTGTGGCACTAAGGGACAGTCTCTGTGTCTTAGCTTCCCACCAGCAAACTGATAGAACGGTAGTCCTTGTAACTCAGAGAGGACTTATAAGGAAAATTCCATTGAATGTTGGGCTTTTGGTGACAACAAGGACCAGAGAAGTACCTCAGACAGCACCAGTCTCTGAATTTCCCTTCACATACTCATTTAGCCATTCACCCACAAAACCATGTAATATAAAGGAATGGCACAATACCAAAATTACTGAGGCTGGGGAAAAGCACCTCTGGTGCTGCCCAGTCCAACCCAAGCAGAGCAGGTTGCTCAGGGTTGCATCCAGCTGGGTTTTGAGTCTCTCCAAGGATGGAGGCTCCACAGTTCCAGCATTCACCCGGCCTCACAGGAAAGAAGATTTTCCTATGTTTAAATTCAATTCCCTTTAAAAGCAGTTTGGTACATCGGTGATAATCCAAAAGGCCAAACCTCACCTTAATAAAAATTTCACCACACCAAATGAAATGCAAAACAATAATCTGAAACAATGTGTTTTGATCTGCGTGTATCTCCAACTGCAGATCCTCAGCCCGTAAACCGCCTGGCTCAAGTGACCCAGCATGTTCTCAACATTAACAGGACCACATTTGAGCCATCAGCCTGCAATCCTGCATCTAATTGCAGTCTTTTAGGGGCAGGTAATATCTCAATCTCACAGGAAATCTTCATACTCCCTGGGTAGAGTTTGCTGGCTGAGCCCGAGATACTGATTATCGAGGATACCCTGCCTGAGGTATCCAAACAAGGCACAGTAACATCGTGGACCAACGTGCGGTCACATCCTCAGGGTCTAATTCACATTCAGATATTGCCAGACTGGAGGCAATAGCCGGGACAACACACTTTCATCAGAATACTTTCCAAATTATGGGGGGATTTGGGAAAGAGGCCATGTTAATTTTAACGCATTACAATTTTTGTTCCATGTCTCAGTTAAAATCTTGACAGCTGGTTTAATTCACGGCTAGATTCTCTGAAACTTTCTAAGATTTCCTCCACATACAGCTTACCTCAAATGCCTGGCCTTCCTTAGAAAAAGTTGCAAAATAGACACATTTCAGAATGGGAAAGCAGAGATACAACACAGTGAGACCGTCAACCCTACCCAGGAATCTCGACTAAAACGTGTTCGAACTAAATAACTTGTCAGGATGTGTACACTACATCCGCATCGGTGAGATTTATTGAAGATTCGTTTAACGCTTTTCTGTCCGAAGGAATGCAGTTGGCTGCAGGTCCCGGGCTGCCTTGTGTCCCCAGATCTGCCTGTGCATGGGCACGCACCTTCCTTCGGGATGCTCCAGGTAACGATGCAGATTTTGTTAAATGCTTTGCGGGATTTCAGGAATTTTGTTCCCAGACTGAGTCTGTGTTTAGTGTCCCTGTCTCCCACAGCCAGAAAAAGCTTTTGCTTTTCAGTTCTCTTATTTTCGTTTGCTTCTTTCGCTGTGAGGACTGGAGATCTTGGTCTCCCCTTTTCCCTGTAACCTTTGCCTCTTTCTGTCTCTGTTCTGACAGTAAAAAGGTGACACGTCGAACAGACCTGCCCCATGTCGCTGTGAAGGGGAGGTAGAGAAGGAAAAGATGGAGAAAGGTTCTCTTAAACTATCAGACCATTAATGTTTAGCTGCTTTAAAGGGGAACATTTAGAAAGCCACCTGAAATAAAGGCCTCTCTATTCAAACGATGGACGCATCAAACAACGGATCCCAATTTGGGACTTTGGGAGTTCCTAGCCAATTGCTCAGAGTTTGCACTCCCCTCACTCAAGGGAGGTCTGAAATGTCAAAATCTTCTGTCATCCCACTTGTCATATCACTTCCCACAAAGGAACATGGAAACCATCACCCGCTCTGCTGTTTATTGTCACGAAACCCCGTAAATACTCACTCTCCATAAACAGTAACAGCCCAATTAAAGCACTCTTTACCAAGCGTGATCATTTTCAGACAGAAAGTATTGATTTATCCACCTATGGGCACTGCATAGAAACATCTCTTAATGAGAATGATAGCGACCTCCGAATCCTACTCTTTCACCCCGTAATATACTCTCTCAATTTTCTGTTAAGTGGTCTAGTGGCACATCAGCAGAGATGGAACGACACTCTGATTCTTTAATGTCGACACTGGAAGGCTCGCAAGGAATGCTCAAATCTTCATTGTAATGGGAGGTGAACAGAAAGGTCACTTATATGCAGGGCTTTCAGCTTGTTTGACAAGGCTTCTTTAATAAGTGAAACGTTGTTGGGGTACACTTGTCCGTCAGCTGCCTCTGGCACGCAGCACCGACACAGCCAAACACAAACAGCCGCTATCTCGTCGCCCTGTTCTGGGGCGGTTTCACCCACCCAGAAATCCCTGGCAAAATTCACAGCTCGGTCAGTTGGTTGGTCGGGGTTTTTTTAGTACTCGAGAATAGGAAGCAGAAGAGACTCTCCATTTTATTCCGTTCAGCAGCTCCCATTTGCGAGCTTACTGTGTGTGTAATCGGCAGTAGCCACGGTGCACTAAACCAGCGCATCCGTTGCTTTGATTAATCCTCCTTTGGAGTGTGATATTGTTTGATATACAGTACAGGGCTGACACAGGTTACTGTAATGCCACTTTACCAAACAGATTACAAAATTGTGCAGGGAATATACAGCACTCGTGCAGATAAATGCACACAAGAGGAAATTCTAACAGCTTTTAATTTCCATGCTTTTCAGTTTTATTGTTGTGAATGCAACTGTTTATAGGACTAATGACACAGGCTGGCTCGACTGAGTCAATTACACCAGTAGGCACTTGGATCAGATATTTTGCCTGCTTTCCATTTGCACTGTCTATGCTTCTGATATTTGACTAAATTACATTGCACCGTGGTGCATTGGCACTTGCCATATGTTACATCTCAAAGCATTTTAAAGGACAATAACAAAAAATAATCATATACAACATGCAGTTCAAAGTCGGGACGCAGGCAAGAGTGTCAATCATTATGAGCTACATTCAGCAAATAGCCCAGAGTGTTGCGTTACCGTGTCCTCTAATCTGTGGTGGTGTTAAATGAGTAGGAAAGTTGGTAAGGATGCCAGGGACACTGACTGCTCTAAACTGTGTGGGACTACTTGTGCGCGTCTGTGAGCGCGTGTGTCTGTTTCGGGGCAAGAGGGATATTTGGTGAATTTTAGTAGTCATGGAAGTTAGACACTAACAGCACCATCTGGCCTACCACACAGAGCCCCGCAAACTTCCTCCACACCGATCTGCCAATGTGCTTCAGTTCTGACCTCCAACACCCCTTCAATTCCAGTAATGAGCCTACAGCATCTCTTGAGAAGAAACTGTCAATTGTTCTGATTTCTGGTAAATTGTGTTATGCTTAGCAATGTGGGCAACTGCCCACTAGTGACAAGCCTGAGGCCACTAAACTCCAGTCTGAACCTTGCCTTCCGGAGGTGAAGAGCTTGCTTAATATACCCAGGCACCATTTCACAAGCCCCATCTCGTTTTTAATTCACTCACTCATCAAAAGTAGGCAGAACAAATATGCCTCTAAAGCCCAGTTCAAAAGACGGGATGACAAGGTTTTGGGACTCTTTCCTTCAGACCTTTCTGAGACCCTGAGAATTTCTGGTTTTAAACACTGGTACAGACTGTCCAAGGCAGAACTTTTCTGTGCGAGCCAGTTTGCCACGCGGGTATCTCTCCGGATCAAATTCCAGGATGGGGTGGCATGACCTGTCACGTTTGTTCTGGGAAAACTACATCATACTGACAAAAGTAGATTTGTATATCACTGAGACTTCCTGTAATTGGAATCAAAATTCCCTCTCAGCACTTCGACTGTTGCAATCATTTGATTTGTTATCCACACAACTACATGATAGTGCTTACAATAATCAGTAAGGAATAAATAAAGCCATTCTTTAATGTATTAGTGTTCTGCCTAGACCTTCTTTTCCTGTGTTTCATGTGCTATTTAGATCTGAGACACTTTTTTTGTTGTTGCTTTTACATGGCAATTTTCTAACACTGATATGTGGATCATGCAGAAGTGCTGCTGAAAGTTTTCACATTTAATCATAATACAGGTTGTGCTATAGTAACAAACTAAGAATTTTTCAGACTTGATCTGGTCCATAATTGCTAGAGACAGTGTACAATCTCTTCAAATAGTCAGTTTGAGATGTTTCAGAAGAAGATGCAAGAAATTACAGTGGTTTGGGGTAACCTTACTGCCACAAAAAATTTGATTTTACTTTTTACCCTCTTGGCTGAAATATGAGGCTTTACTTTCCCTTCAATACAGGTTAGTGTGAAACATTTAATTATGGATACTGTTATTATCTGTAAGGATGTTAAAACTCTCCCTAAATCTTGGTATCAGATCTGGGAACTAAGATCTGCAGCTCAGGGTGAACATTTGGCTACAGCAGTTTTGACCAAATTAAATGAATGAACAATATTAACACGTAATCTAATTAAGTGCATATTACTATGTTTGAGTATATTCTGCAGTCCATGCCACCTACCATAAATGTATTAGAGCTCATCAGTGCAAAGAATATTGCCTTCAACTCCAGTAAAAGGAATAATTTCCCTGCAGGGCAGTAACACTCTCCAACATGGCGAATAGCCACAGGCTGCGGGGTTGTGACTTTATGGTAAATAGCTACCTCTTTCATCAACAGAGCAATGAATTGGAAGAGCCCCTGGTGAAATGTATGAGGGTAATTTGATTTCTTCAGGTATAAACATGCAACCCACTCGTTTTCAGACACTGCTAATTAGGCTGGGTTATCCAGATGCCTTGGGGTAATTATTTTGGCTGTACTTACTGATAGCTGGGAGGGTTGCGAATGTCAGCCGTG
>Ga0181612_163763_pt1 | contig 14929 bp, 6 predicted proteins | sample HoacroProtozoa21_FD_119630 | JGI IMG/M metagenome (GOLD analysis project Ga0181612, IMG submission 119630) | Hoatzin crop microbial communities from Cojedes, Venezuel. Combined Assembly of Gp0051906, Gp0051904, Gp0051908 | reverse complement strand
TTTACTGAAAGAGCAGTCAGGCATTGGAACGGGCTGTCAGGGAGGTGGTGGAGTCACCATCTCTGGAGGTGTTCAAAAGACGTGTAGATGTGGCACTTCAGGACATGGTTTAGTAGGCAGGGTGGTGTTGGGTGGATGGTTGGACTTGATGATCTTAGAGGTCTTTTCCAACCTATGATTCTATGGGTGAAAGGTGCTGCTTTGAATGAAACAAACAAAATTGTTTATTCTCATTTGACCTCTTAATCTAATGAAATTCTACCTGCATTATAAAAGATAGTAGCAGTTGACTGTCACCCATTTATTTTAGATGTTTATGAAGTGATTTAGGGCAAAATAGCCTGTAAAGTTGACCCTGATTAGATACTATTTTTTAAAAGTTTGAAGTGACAGTTTAGGTCCTCTATAGCACATTAAATGTAGCAGGGCTTAAAGCTATGGCATTCATTTTGTGAATTAATGGTATTTATGAAGAGCTAACTTGATATAAGAACTGATGAGGCAGAAAATAACAATTTACATATTGTAATTTGGGCCTTCAGTTCAGGAACTGTGATATTAAAATAGTGGAAGAAGCTGGGGCGGACAGGTCAATTTAACATTTTTCTTTATTAAGTCTGCATTGCATAAATGAAGATACAATGGTATTTCTTTGTGTAAGTCTGTAAAAAAATAATCTAGTAGTATTGCATATGGTGTTTGCAGAGCAGCTTGCTTACTAGTTCACAGTTTTTAGTTAAAATACTAGAATGGAGTGTTACTATTGATCTAAAATTAATTATTCTGCAAATATTTTAAGCCTGAAAGTAACAACTGTAAAAAATGAAACCAAAACTTTTAAGGTCACTTTATTTTGTAGTGTTATAGTACATATTTAAATTATTTTACTATGTAAAAGATCTAATGAGACTTGCAATATTTTTTTTCTGTTGCCTGCGTTACCTTAAGTCTAAAAAGAAGTTAGTAGTAATGATTGAGTGATAGAGCCCATGAATCTACTTCAAGACGTAAAATAGATGCTTTCTTCAAACCTGTTAGCTATACATATTGGCAGTCAAAAATTCAGAGCTTGTCTAGTGCTACATTTTTATTGTAGGAGTACACGTAAACCAGCAGTGTTGAAAATTTGTGCCTCAAGGCATAAATTCCATAGATGGAGATGTGCAAAGTCTCATTAAGGAAGAATGCTTCCTAGTCTACCACTGTCTGTTTGCTGAGTCCATAGTATTATATGCAGGTAAAACAAAGAGTCTGAGTTTCTACAGGTGTGGTGGCGTTGCCTCAATTTGCAACAAAAGAACCACACAGTTACTCTCTCACTCCTTCCCCCTCCCCAGTGCGATGGGGAGGAGAATCAGAAGGAAAAAAGGCAAAAACTCTTGGGTTGGGATAAGAACTGTTTAGCAGAATGGCAAAGGGAGAAGAAAACAACAAGCAATAATGCTGATAAAAAACATAAACACTATGCAGTGTTCTCACCACCCAATGCTCACCTTACTCTGGAGTAGCAGAAGCCTCTCCTTTAGCCAGCTCACCACTTAAATACTGAGCATGGCATCACCTGGTATAGAATATCCCATTTGGCTGGCTGTTTGGGTCAGCCCAGCCAGCTGCTTGTGACGATTCACTCTATCCCAGCTGAACCCAGGACAACAGGAAACAACATTTCTGATTTTAGAAAATAGTTTTGAGCTAAATATACTAAATAAACCTATATGCGTCCCATATTTTGTGTATGCTTTCAAATAACACATTCCATTGTTTTTAAGACCTGTAGGCTCTGATGATCCAAATCCAAACTGCCAGGGAACTGACTGGTAAGAGAACAGGAGCCTGAAACAGCCCTGCTTGTCAATCAGACTTACAGAGATTTCTTAAGAATTTACCACTTTACTTGTAGTTTCCTAGAATAATGACAAACTACCCAGATGAACCCTGTGATGGGGAATAGCTGTCAGATGGTAGAATACCGTCCTGAGCCACACCCTTTACCTGCTTTATATTTAGGCCATGTGAGGTACTTTCTTTCTCTAAAATGGCTGCTACCCCTGGAGGTAGTGATACTGACCAGGTACACCTTTTCTTAATTTCTTTTTAATAAAATAATAATACTGTTTTTTCAACATGTCAGATTTTGTTTTGTGTGTATGATAGTGCTTTTTAAAGTTGAAGCTTCAGCTGCTGATTTTCAATGTTTAGAAAGCTCTTTATGGTTGTACTGTGGTCAGATAATAAAATAAGATTACAAAAGAGACCTTTTTGGAGCTCTCTGTATTAAGTTCTTTCTCTTTATTTAAATTTTAATCTGTTTCTTTCTGGCTAAATTTTTTAGTGATATGAGAGTTACTGTCCTAAAGATGGTGGAAGATGCCGTATGACCTGCTACTTGACTGCTTTCTAGCTCTTGGTGCTTTTCTAATCTTTTTACATTGGATACTGCATCATGCCTGAGTTGATCATGTTAACTACAGAAATACTCTGGGCTAGGTTTGTGATGATTAATTGGGGGTGGGGAATTAATTCTGTGTCTGTCTTCATTCACTGTATTTCATCGCTAACGGAAGTTTGTTTTGTAGTGTGTGTTAGTGAAGATGTCTAAGGGAAAAATAAACTTTTTTCCATGATTCATAAATAAGAGAAAGGTAGTGTGGTGTCTGAGCTGCTACATTTAACTAGCTGGTCTTTTGTTTTCTTAATTGTAAACAAATTTTGAAGATCAGCAAATATTATGAAGGAACTGCTGAGAAAGTAATTTAAGTGTGTTGCTGTTTTGTAATGTGAAACTTCAGAAGAGAATAAGAGCTATCTGTATTTAAAAATTTATAAATCTGATTTTTCCTCTTACTAGGATATCCGGAAATTCTTTGGCGTTGTACCTCCTGGAAAGCGACAAGAAAGTGACACTGTGAAAAAGAGTGAAAAAATTAGAAATGGTGAAGGACCTTCAAGTGGGAAGAAAAAGGCAAAGGAGACTAAGGTTGATTTTGCTTTTCTTATTTGTAAAGTGCTTGGTTTCTCTGATGTAGGACTGTTTAGTATTTTTTCGAAGCCATAGTTACTCTCATCTACTCAAAAAACAGACTCTGTGTCAGTTGTTTGTATAGGCGTGGTAGGAGACTGCCACTTAATAGTAACTTCTAGCAGCAAAACTGTGTAGGTGGTGAAGAAAATTGCTAATTTTAAAAATATTTGGGTTGTAGAGCAAAGGAGAGGTAGGTAGAAGTTGTTATGGTTAGGTGCTAGTGTGGGAGCGATCTGATGTATTTGAAGTTATTTTATCTGTAGCCACAGTTCTCTAAGTAGCTCTGCTTATTTAATTTTTAATTTAATGAAGATTGAGGCTTATGCACAGTAGATGTAAACGTATCATAAAGATGTCATGCTTTGAAGTAAGGTAGCGTAGGTGCCCTCTGACCATTTTTTTAAACTAGCTGTTTTTTAAACACCCACAGGGGAAACATTAACACTGCCATTCTTGGACAAGGTCACTTATGTAAACCTGTTGCAAAGACCAAATTCTGCGAAATGACATGTGAAAATTAGGTTGGGTTCTGATCTCAGAGTGCTTTTCATGTTAATCATCTGAACTGGTATAAAAAAAAGAAAGGAGTGGCTAGAGGGGGCTTTAAAATCACGTAGAGAATGGAAGGATTTCTAATACGATAGAATGCTTATTATGAAGCATCCACAATCAAGAAGTAAGATGTTACTTTAAAAAGTTTTTGTTGTATAATTTCATTGTTTCAATGTGGAGATAAAGGACCATTCAGTGGAACTGAAAGACATACCAGTTATATTGTCTGTTATTTTTACTTAGCAATTCTCCAATTATATCAAGGATTTAACAGGTTTCACATTAGAATTGAATGTGGGTTATAAAACATGTAGTTATGTTTGTCTAGAATTACATTTTTAGAGGTATTTACAGCTGTGCATGACCACAAAACAAGCATAGTTGGTAGTTGGGAAGGCCTAGGAAACTTCCTATCTGTGCAGCTCGTGATTTTTCTAAATATCTAAAGCTTGTCAATGTCTTTAAAATACAATAAAAAATATTCCTTGAGACAGCTTAATACTAGCAGCTTCTAGCTAGAACATGTTTGTTGACTGTGACCATTGGTGCAATTTCTTATGGTGGTCGCACCGCTTAACGGGTGAGAGGAGAAGCTGCAAGAAACCAAGACACAGTCTAGCTTCAACTGGTGTGTGTGCTTTTCTCCTTTTTCAATGGTCTCTGTTTTACTTGAAGTTGTGTTGAATTCTAGTGGTTACAGTAAAGCTGTATCCAGAACGGAACCAAAAGTGAAAGCTGAATTCCACACAAGTAACTTTTTGGCCTGTACCACCTCTATTTCTGGTGGGACCATGTAATTTCTTCTTTGGATTAAAAGCTCTAAGTGCTCGAAAATCAGTTTGATTCACTTTAGTTGGCATTAAACTTGAATATTTATTCTCAACATAATCATCTGTCGTTTGCTTGGAGCACGTTTATCTTTACTACTGCAGTTTCTTATTTATTTCCTCTGCCCTGTGTCTTTCCCGCTCCCAGTCATGAGTTAGCACGAGGCTGTTTGTAAATGTAATATTGGGAAATAAATAATTTCTGTTACAATTTGTTTGAAATGCATAAATTTGAATGTGTAACTGAGTAAAAGGTTGAAGAACCTGTTTACTGGTTGAACTAATGGACTGTTACTCTTAGGTGAATAATTCACCCAGTGAAGATGATCCCAGACAAAAGCGGACAAACAGGAAAAGAAGAATAATCTATGATTCAGGTAGTGTTCACAGTTGTTTCTGAATGCTCCTTTGTATCTTCCGCATCAGTGTTCAAGGTCAATTAGGTAAATGATACATCTGAAAGCAAGCTGTGGTCTGTTTGTTTTTTTTAGTAAATGTCATTAAAAACATTTTTCACAGTAATTATTGCTGGATAGCCAAATATATTTGATAATAAGTGCAGCGTGTGCCATGCAGTGCAAAGTAACTTTTAACAAAACCTTTGTAACAAAAAACCCAAACAAAAACTAAACCCACAAAAAAAACTTGCCCCCAAAAAAACAACAAAAAAATCCTGTTCATATAGTAAATTCTATCAAAACTCCAGAACTTTTGTTTTTTTATGAAGACGTATATGAATTGTGTGGTTTTAGGTTCTGTTAGGGATAAATAACATCCTTTGCTGGGTACAGGAGGCTGATCATGTACTATAATTTCACATTGTTGGGCATTGTGTGAACATAATATAGGCGATTGTTTTAAAAGGCTAACTTGTGTTTCCATGTGTGTCTTTTTATATTAAAAATCTAGTAAATGTTCATCCCATAGTTTTAAACTTACAGTATGGAACACACAGAATATAATTTAAAGCACTGCTATCCCATTCTAAAAATATTATTTGGAATAATAATATTCCAAATTATTGGGAATTAAGGGAAGGGGGAGAACCCTTTTACAGCAATTACATCTTAAAGAAAAAAACCTGCAAACAACAAAAAGCACCCTGCCCCAAAAACCCAAACCTTTGCCTGTTAAGTTAGTTTAGTTTAAACACTTGAAATTTCTGGTTTAATGTTTCTGAGCTGTTATGTCATTTAATCCCTCTTTGAGTGGATTCTGAATCTGGAATGTTGTGAAACTGTAGAAGAGATTGCAGGAGTTCATACAATTTTTGACTCCTACTGAGGACTTGAGCTTGGATTTTTAGAATCAGTCTTCTTAACCACAGAAGATCGCTTCTCGTAGAAGAAAAATGATCACACAAATATCGTTAGAATAATGCTGTTGTATATAGAAAAATATGTTCAAATTTTCAGATGAACTGTTCTATAAACAGTTTCTGTTTAGCAGTGAGAAATAGCAGTAGAAAGATTTCTGCATTAAAAGGTGGCGTACAAAACTAATATGTAACTCGACTGCTACTTTTGAAGTGTTGATGCTGTCTGGAAATCTTTCAAATTCTAGCCCATTTGTAGGAGAGTAAAAGTGAAATGCTGCTCTAAGTTGTTGAAGATGCAAAGCGTGTGTGTAGGGGTGTGTGTGTGTAATTACAATATGTGTTAGTGTTTATCATGGAAAAAGGCAGGCTCTGAAGGGTAGTCTTCTGTTAGAGTTGCTTGTTGTCTCAGTGTCTTCAGTTTGTCCTGCTTGCTCATTTGGATGTTGGGATACACCACTGTGGATTATGTAAGTTGGGCATCTTGATAACCTTGGGATATGGAGAATGGTTGGTGAGGTGAGTGGCGGTCTGCCAGTGTTCTCCTGAAAAAACAGAGTACAGCCTCAGTGATCTACTTCAGCCTGTTAGCTTTTGGAATAGGTGTTGTGGAATACACCAGTGTAATATTATACTATATAGATTTAATTAGGCGAATGAATCTGTGCTTGTGGTGTTTTTTGGGTTGTTTTTTTTGTGTGTGGATGTGTGTTTTTTTAAGTAATCTGATGTGGTACTCTGACAGTTGCATTCCTTTTTGGAAAGGTTTTTATACAGGCATAGCAATTCTTGGAATAAGTAACAAAATATTTTTTGTTATGTAGACAAAAACCACTGTCTAGACTGAGTTCTGACCAAATTTTCATTTAGTTGTTTATATGCTGGAAGAAATGATGGATAGGCTATTAGCTGATGGAGAGAAACAAAGCTGTGCTCTGACCTGTATGACATCTTTCTCGCTCAGTTGAATATATGTGAACACATGTTAACTGATGTTACGTGATTTTATTACTTAAAGCCTGTATGTATGTGGAGGAAATCTACATTTATGTTGTGGTCAAAATACAGATTCAGAAGAGGAGGTGCAGTCAGTGAAAAAATCCAAGAAGCCATCTGAGAAAAAAGCAGCTACTTCAAAACTTGGTAAAGTTCTGAAGCGAGATCCTGTTGTTTATATTTCAGAGACAGGTAATGGAAGAAATACATCATTATATGTTCAACTGTATTGGGTGGATTATGTTACAAATGGGATGAATTGTTTGACTGATATACTCTTAAATTTGACCATAAAACCTAATATTGAGACAGGCACAAATTATGTTCTCCTTAAGCTAACCAAAAGCACTTCAGAAGTTTAACCTCAAGTAGCGTAAAGTCAGGAGTAGGGTAGAACTGAGGTGATGTTGGGTAGTGGCTTAGGCTAATTTAAATAGGCATACAATTTCATGAACGAATGCTTCCCTGTTTAAGAGTATTCCATAGGCTTAGGGGAAGGAGGTAAGCAAAGGAAGTATTTTTAATATAGTTAAAATGCTCGCTAGCACACTTTGTGAAAGGACTGTTGGTTACAATAAATAGGTTTGAAAACTGGGATTTTTATTTTACTTCGTATATGAATTTCCATGTCTTTAATTTCTGCATAATATGTTGGTAATTGCAGAAGTTCTTGGTTTTTATGTTTTCCTTCCTTATCAACACAAACAACTTTTTGGGAAAAACATTATTTGTCTCCTAGACTTCTAGGAAGAACTGAAATGGGAAAATACGATGGTAACAAAAACTTGCATTACACCTTGCATATACCATACTGCGCCATACTTCTCAGTCTTGGATTTCAGCTTGCTGAATTCTGGAGCTGTTCTTCCGCTTGGGGAAAGGAATGAGTGTAATTAACCATTCCTGATCATTTTCAGGTCACCTGTAACCTTCTGAAAGAACTGTGACAGTGATTAACTGCTAAGTTCTCAGCAGAGTTTTGTTTAGTCTGTTCTTTAGAAGTGGTATAGTTAAACTAAAACCAAAATCTTAAGTCAAGACGCAGGTACCATTCCACTGAACAGACAAGGGCAAATTCTGTCAGTTTGATTGAAGAGTCTTATGTGTTAATTTGTTTTCATTGTTTGCATGGTTGTTGATCTTTAGTAATGCTTTCAGCGTTGTTTTTTGTGTGATTCTTGACCTTGGTGCTCTCAAGAGGAGTTTGACTGTAAATTTATGGGGGAGATGTTCATCTGCTGTTTATGAAAGTTTCATCCTGCAGAATTCTCATGAAGCATGTTTCCTTCCTAGCTCCAAAACCAAAAACTGATAGTGATTTTCTGCCATGCCCCTCCCCCTGCTTCCCTGTGTTCTGTCATGAAGCAGTTTTGTTTCCAGTTACTTCATATTGTGCATTTTCCTCTACTAAGTTCGAGATGTTATGGAAAAGTTTCAGTGGCATTAGTTACTATGGTTTGATAGGTGAACATCAGTTTATGTAGACCTGATCTTATTTATGAATCAAGCATCCTTAAAGGTATGTCACCAGTGTAATAATCAAGTTATAATTGGGTAATAGTCAAGTTTGGTGAATTCTGTAAAAATGCATCTGTGGAAGAAAATTAACAGAGCTTCTAGTATTTAGCTTAATATTTCAGTAGTTTTTGAAGATTGACTTCAACACTTCTTTTTCGGCATCTGAGAACAGTTGACTGAATGTGTATGCATGTGTGTTTTTAGTTATGTAGAGTTGCGTGGTGGTTTTTTTTTTTAATACACTTAAAATACATGTGAGTTCTTGCAGCATCAGGGCTGCTTTTACTACTGGTTGTTCTCTTTTTCCATCTTAACTAAGAGATCTGTTAGTGGCACTTAAGCAAAGATAAGACTACGTGTGGGCTGAAAGAATTCACTTAGTAAGATTCTGACAATAGTATGAATTTGATTCCTGTCTTACTGTATGGCATTGATTGGAAGCATCTTAAACTTGGCTTAGTTAATTTGATAAATTAGAAGCTTTTTGAATGGTCTACTGGTCAGAGCTGACAGCTTCCCAGCATAAATCTCTTGTCGTGTTAGGTTCATTCTTTTCTGATTTGCTTTTAAAACATAAAGTTCTCTTTCTGCACTGGATCTATTGTAATGTCACATTGATTTGTTACAATGCAGATAAACTTAGGTGTTTTGGTACTGGATACTAGTTAGCATACTCTGATCACCTGTGCAACAGGAGCTGTAGAATTTCCTGAGAGTTGCAACACTAGGTGGACACATGTTGGTTGCAAAAGCATTTTGTATAGTTTGTGATGTGTCTCTCTCTGCTTACTATAACTTAGGCTCGAAGTGACAAAGACTCGGCTTTTTGTCAGTTGCTGCTGTGGTTAGATGCACTTACTACATCTGCTCTGAGTTCAGCTGAGGCTGTAACTATCAGGACTTTTGTATGTGTCTCCTAGAGCAGACTTCCCCACGAGCTGCAGTACTTGCCCTGTATGGATTCTTACAAACTGTGGTAAAATTAACAGACTTGAATCCAAATCTGTTTTTATAAAACATGTTTTCAAGTGTTAGAATTTAAATGTTAGAATGAGTTTTAGGATACATGTTTTGGAAAAGTGGTCAGCGTCCTTGGGTATAGTATTTTTTTGGTAAGACCATTGCTGAACATAAATATTGCTTCCCTATAATCATACCACGTATTTTTTAAAGCAAAAAAGGATTGATTGCTGCAGTATCCCCTGAGAAGTGTGGCTCAGCTGGCTTTTTTTCTGTATCTTCTTCCTCCTCAGGCTCTTTTCAGATTCACTGTTATCAAGATGGATTGTGCTTATTTTACTTGCCCTAGATATTTGATGTGGTGTTTTGCTGTACTATGTCATGCATTCAAATGGGCTCAATTTTCCAAAGTATCTTGAACACTTTATCTATTTGTCCTTTTACTCAAAACTTGAGTTTCCTTTGACAGTTTTGACAACAATTCTTTCCAAATTAAAAGGATCTAAATGCATTGATCCCAGAGTAGGTAAATGATCAGATTCCTGGGGAATCAACAGTACGTATTTAAGTTTATTATGCCATTCAAGGTGGTCTAATAAAGTTTTTCTGCATAGGGGTACCATGGGAACACTAGTCAAGGTTATTAGTGAAATCCCTGAAAACCACAGCTCAAGGTTACTGTTATCTAGAGAGTCTTAAGTACACACAAGGTTGACTTAAAGTCTATGACTAAAACAATGCATTTATAACCTTGAGACTTAATGCTTGAATTTTGTTTATATTTAATCTGTATGAATTGTTTCTTCAGCTTAATGGAGCTGTCAAGCTGAGTGTATTTTAGTAGTATTGATACCACTATTGGCTTTAGATAAACATGTTTTACAAGAATAGTAATATGGAAATAGTAGATAGAAAAGAGCCTAATGAAATTTGTAGGCATTTGTCCTTTTCTTGTTTTTAGTGTTACGCAGGTGAAAAACAAAATCAAGAATGCACTTGTTGGACTTGCTTGAAAGTCAGAATCCTGTTCTTAAGGGGTCTGTCCATGGCAATGTGTTTGAAAGAGCCTTTTTGGCATTAAGTAATCAGTAGAAGCTTGGTAGTTAATTGCCTCAACCTATTTTTCAATTTCATTTGAAACTTTCTTGCTTGAATTTCTTTTCAGCTCTTCTATATAACTATGTGGGAAACAGCTTTCTTGAAAATTGTTGGAGGAATTAATTTGTTGGTTTGTGTAAGAATGGATCAATGAGATTATTGTGTTGCTTTGTTTCTTATTAGCTTTTTGAAAAGGTAAGACTAGTTCCTCTTTTTAATTCTGTAAGAAGTACTTTATTGAAACAAATTTAGTTTAACTAAATATTTAGTTTAATGATGGTCAAAGATAAAGTGAAGTTATTCTAGCAGGTAACAAGGGAAAAAGAGCCTTTTTTGTTGGTAGAATGTTCTTAGTGTATTGGGAAGAAATCCAAATGTTTGTTGTACTTGTTAAATAACACTTTGTTTGACTGTTTAATGAAGCATGGAACCTTGAGCTTTGTAGAAGATGACCTGTTATTATGATGTGTTGAACCTCATCTGGTTTCATCACAGGTGGTTATCTGGCAAGAGCTGTGATCTTTCATATATATTGTGTGGAGGTAATTATGCGTATGTAGCAATTGCCTTGATTGCTTGAATATTGCAAAATGCATCTTTAAAAAAAAAAAAACCACCCTGTTCTAGTGGTGGGCTGAATTATTTATAAAACTAGAAAAACCAAAGTGGTAGAAACTGAGCAGGTTTGTAGGTTACTGGAAACCTGCTCCTTGAGAGCTTAGAAGACAGGACAAGAAAAATAGCTTGTGAATGCTTGCTGAGTATAGACTCTTTCAATCTAGAGAATACTTGGGGGTGGGGAAACAAAAACCCCAAAGAAACCCACAGAAAAAAAAAAATATCAGTTAAGTGCTAGTACTGGTGGACCAAAAAAAAGTCCCCACATCCAAACGCTGGTTCAGATGAGCAGCGGGTTGTCAGTGAATAAGCATGTCTTGTACTGAAACATTTTACAGGGGAATAATAAATTATCACTGGGCAATACTAGCATTGCATATACTTATGGAAATTGTCAGGCAAAAATTCATGAGGGTGATAAATAGCGCTCTATGTACCAGCCTCCTTCTAAAGCATTTTGTGAAAGGTCGGTTGAGAATACGTAGTTGAACCTTAAGGGAGTTTGGCTTGAAATGCACTTGAGGGATGAGAGTACAGGTTCTGGCAGAAATCCTGTGAAGAAGCAGGGACTAGTGTTACAGAGGACAACGTAAAAGGTATTTAAGAGTGACCCCCATTAAAATTCATTTGCTTAAGTTTGGGAATACCAGCAGTACATGAGAAGGGTCCTGTAATGGTAAATGTGCTGTTGTACTCAAACTCTGAAGTGGTGAGTGTTGCATAAGCATAGTAAATACATGATGGTATCTGGAGTTGCCTCCCTGAATAGGGAAGTAAGTGGAAACCAGAGCTGTGGATGAAGTAATATTTAATCTTATTCTTAAAGACATGATCTCTTTCCTTTAGGTTAACAGCAATATTGAGAAATAAATGTGGTAACTTTGAATAAAAAAATTAATAGGATTCATTTATATCAGAAGACAGAGTGATTACTTGCGGATTACTTTATCAGCCTGTATTTCAAGTGTGGCAGGACATGAAATACATTACAGTTTAATCTTTAACAATTGGTGTTGGATTTTAAGTTTTTAATAGTGGGCATATTGTTGCACTTATTTTTACAAGTGCATAGTCATCTTTTACTACTTTCTGGAGTTGTCTTAAAAGATGTTCTGGTCAAGCAGCTGGCTAGCTGTAGTACTGTGCTGTTCACTTGATATGTTTGGATTGCAAAAATGATTGTTTTGGTAGTCAATTTATTTTGAGAAAACTTTGGAAAAATCATTTTCATACATTCTTCTTTAAAAAATGGCTTCTGCGTGAAAGCTACTGATTCTCTAGGCTGTTTTCAATATTTTAAAGCCCAGACTAGCTTTTAATCCATTTAGAAAAGGAAACTGATTTAATTTCAAATGTTTTTTAATAGAACTGTCAGTGTTTGGCTTGTTAATATGTATTGATTTTAATGGGAAATATAATGGCATAAAATACCACACTTCATAAAAAAACTTCAGGCATGTAGCAGACTGGTTGTGTGAGCCTCTTAACTAGAGGCATTGGCAGCTCTGCATTATATTTTAAGATGAAATTAATAATTTTGCCATTTAATTTGGATGCCAGAGTTAATGCTTTTTAATTCACTTCTTTCCCTGGAAAACAGTATGAAGTGAATTCTCCTTTTTCCGGTAGCTGACTGCAGAAGTTACCTTAGATAAGTGTAGTAAATCTACTTTAAATTCGGGAACTGAGATGGTATCCTTAATCCAGTGTTAATTTGGTTGATGGAGATAGCTATTCTTGTCAGCATTATGCACTTACATGACTGAAACAAGCACTTTTATTTGGTTTTCTTTCCCTTTCATGTTTAATGTTTCAGTTGAATTTTTGCATACTTTTACTAGTACAATGAAAAAATATTTCTTGGACCTTAATTGTATGTCTTCAATGGTGTGTATCTAATCTTTGATGTTGTCTATCTATGTTATTTTCCAGCTGAGCCCTGACTTTATTTTTCTCACACTGCTACTTTGTTTGGCTCCTTATGCCATCAGTGTGGTGAAAGACAAGAGGTCTTGCTGGGTACTTATGTGCACATCAGAGCAAGGTGATATTAATGGTCATGACACTATAGTTAGCACAGCAAAGTGGAAACTGAGATCTCCAAAGGAGAGCATTTAGAATAGTACCTTGGAAATTGTAGTGTAGGGAACAGCCTTTGTCATTTCACTCAGTTAATGTCTGTTTTACTTTCTATCTCCAGCATGAATTGTGAATCCGGTTAATTTTTTAATACTTAACCAGATCTTTTAGTAGAACTTAATAAAAATACCGACTTATGCAGGTTATTTCTGTTTACAAAGTTGCTATGCAGTTGAAATAAAAAAGTGTAGTTCTTTATTACACCAGTAATTCATATACGGTTATTGTAGGCATTGAAGTGGTATGGATATAAGTAACTAATTTGCAGGTAGCTCTTTTTCCTTATACCAGTTATGGTTCAGAGTTCACATTAATTTGTTAGAGGCTTTTTTAAGGGTATAGGTATTTATGTGGTACACCTATAACATTATCGCTTGCTTTGTAATTTTTCAGTAGTTAAAAATTTAAGATGTAGGAGGTTTTTTTACAGGTTTCTTGTAGGTCTTTATTTTTGCAAGGTATGTGAAAATGGATGACAAATTTTGCACTTAAGTATATACAGTGTTTTCAGAAGATAAAAAAGTAGAATTTCAAAGGTTCTTGAAGTTCAGTTTGCTGTAGAGCCTCTCCATTTAATTTTGTTTCAATAATTGCACAAAAGACCTGTGCTTAGAAATACCATAAATTTATTCTAACCATTCAGTATATTGCATTTAAAGGACAACATTGGGCAGGTGAAGTTCCTTAGTTCCCACTTCCCTGTATGAACTTTCTGTGACTCTAATACTTTTTATTTATTTATTTTAAATTTTTGTGGGACTGGGGAATGAAGCGTAGCACTTGTTGGAAATGCTATCTTCTTTGGACCTGCCAGTACAGCAATTCAACAGTGACATTTTTCAGTTCCTTTTTGGCGTATGTACGTTCATTGTTCCATTTGTAGTGATTATTACTGTGTTGATTGCTAATAAAGTTTTCTGGAATTACACTGTTTGGCATTAAAGTTGCAATTTTTCCATAGATAAAGCTATTTTTAAGGCCCATTGTTAAAAATATAACAAACTAGGAAAATTCCTTCTAGAATTTCCAGTATCTCTTAAAATGAGTGTACCGTGTTCTGCTTTACCTAGTGCCGTTAATTTGGACTAAAACTATGTTTAACATGAAAGCAGTGTGTTAAGGAAACAACAGGCCCTGTTTTATTTCGACCGTAGTACTAAAAGTGCCTTTTCTTGACTTCAGATATAGATCCTTTCAACAGTCTACCCAGTTTTTAAAATGTAGTTATTGTTAAAACAGTGCAGTTATAATTTAAATAGTAAAATCTTTCCCAGTGCTTATGCAGTGACTCTGCCTCTCAAGTTGTGGTCTCACATGCAGTATTATTTGAAATAAAATTTTAATAACTGTGTCAAGTTTTTGAAGCAGCTTTCTGGTGAAGACTTAGTTTTGCAATTCAATCAGTAATATTACAGTTCACTTTTTTGCATTGTTGTTTTAAAAATCTCAGTATGAAAGTTTCTGATCACTTGTTAATTTTTTAATTAAAGGCTTTGTTTATCAAAGATAGTTTATATTTTCTGTTCTGTCTAGTACTGGCTGTCTTGTTTTATTTATCATTAGTCAGTTCTCTGAAATTTTTATTATAGTTGATACAGATTGTCATGTTCTAAATAAATAAATTTAAATATAGAGGTAATGTTTTGATGTCATTAGACAAGTTCATTCTGCGGAATAGTGGCTCTGAGCTGTAGCTGTATTAGCTCAAGATGTTGCTGCTTTTCTCTGCCTGTTTCTTTCTCCTTGTTGGGGATTTTTTTTATCCTTTTGCTCCTTTCAGCTCTGCTTACGGAGCTGCTTGAGTAACTTGTCTTGACTCAGCTAGTCTGCTGGACTAGTTCCAAATGTAAACAAGGATTTTTTTTTTTTTTTTTTTTTTTTTTT
>Ga0181612_130300_pt1 | contig 14929 bp, 10 predicted proteins | sample HoacroProtozoa21_FD_119630 | JGI IMG/M metagenome (GOLD analysis project Ga0181612, IMG submission 119630) | Hoatzin crop microbial communities from Cojedes, Venezuel. Combined Assembly of Gp0051906, Gp0051904, Gp0051908 | reverse complement strand
GAGGGGATTATCTCCCCCTTTCTCGGCCGGATTATCCCCCCGGTTCGCTCTCCCTGTCCTTCCCTCCCCCGTTACGCCCCTCCGCAGCCTCGCCTCACAGGGATTATCTGCTGTCCCGTTGGGGTGATTCCTCCTCTCTTGATCTCTGCCCCGGCCTTTCCCTGGTGATTTTCCTCCTGAGGAAGTTACCCCTCCCCTTCCGTCTGCCTCTGAATGGGGAAGGGGGAGAAAATATGGTTGTAATCGGGTGGGCAGGAGTTTCCAGTAGTGCAGTCGTCTCCTTGGTCTCTGTGCGAGTACTACGGGCAAGTGGATGTAGGTGGTAGGAGAGGCACCAAGGATGCAGAAAGCTTGTGGCAGAGTTCCGCCTGTGGCGTTGTGCTCCGTATGCAGGGAAATATCTGCACCCTTTCTGCAATGTTACAGCTGTTCGTGGAGATGGTGGTGAAAGAGAGCCTATCTGGATCAATGCTTTCTAAAGACATGCATGGCTGGGTGGTGGATACCACACGTTAACCAGTAACTGCACTGAAGAAAAGCCAACAGCTTCCTAGTTTCTTTGAGGAAGGTACAATGTACAGTAGTAGCATTATAATATAAGTGGGAAGGTGCATGGATGACATTGGTGCTGTCCAGGGGTCAAAGCTGACTTGGACAGCTTCTATCTTGGCTCTCGAGGCAGTTGGTTTAGGCTGTTGCTGTGTAGTGAGGAGGAAGGAGGCAGATATCTTTTGCATAGCCTCCGATGCTTATGTGGTTCATTACTGTCAACATGTTGGCAGACGAAAAATGAAAAATGAGTTTGTTCCTAAAGAGGAGAGATAAGGTTTATCCCATGCATTTGGCTTCTGTGTAGGTTAGACCATTTTCTTTTCATTGCTCCTGGTCTTATTGCACATGAGATCGCTGGAGGAGAGCTGCAGATCTTCTGACCATCTTGCAGCACAAGGCCCGTGATTATATCCATTAAACTTCCCTGATTTGGCTTTGGGAGGAGGAGGGGCTGTGAGAAATTGTAGAGAGGCTAGGCAGCTATAAATAGATGTTGGACTAGAGGAGGCTTTGAACAAATCTTAGCATGCTGCTTCTTGAACAGATAGCGCCTGTTAAATTGGTTGAGTTGACACTGGCATCATAATGTTTCCTTTTATTTCTGCTGAGGTGGTTGGCTTTAACACTTTGAGATGTGACTGGACCATGCAACATCTGTCACAAAATTCTTCTTGAAAATGCCATAGAGAAAATTCTCATTTAAATAAAATGCTGATAATTGGAGTCTAGTTTGAGCTCATTTTAATGTGTTGTTTAAAGTATTCCTTGGAGAAATCTTTAATTTCCTCTTCCCTCCCTTGAAATGTTCAGAATTGATGATGTCGCTCTCCTTATTTTGTTCTCGAAGTATTGCACTATATGCATTACCTGAGATCCATACTGCTGTGACAAATCTGCAGTATTGAGGCATGGTGTCATAATGCTGGTACCATTGTTAGTTTTTTGTTTCCTCGTCTTTTCTAGAGGAGACACTTTACTACTCTCTTCCTCATTGGGTTTTGGGTTTTTTTTTTACGTTTTATAGAACCTTCAGCATCTAACCAAAAGTGTGTATATTCAGCTTCTTTGAATTCTGGGTGCTTGCATTTATTTCAGATCCTATGTATCACGGCTGTGATTGACAAATACACTGTACCAGCTATGTGGAATGGTGTCTGTTCTGCCGCTATGTTAGTGGGCTAACTATGCATACTGAAAGTCTCTAAAATGATTGAAAAGCTGTTGCAACATATGTGCAATTGGACCTTTCCTGAACTACCTCTTGTTGCTTTTTTTTTCATTAAACAAATAATGGAAACTATTAAATTGTGGCTTAGTCACATATGTTTGGGGGTTTTCTTAAATAAAATAAAAGTAAGAAAGGAAGTAGGAAAACACGCCTGGCTAATATGAAGGGGTCTTAACGAAGACTAATAGAGAGGATGAATCTCTGCAAGAACCCTGACTTTTAGGATGTTTCTTATTTGAAGCAAAGTATTTTAATCTGATCTTCTTCTCTGAATTAGAGTGTGTGGAAACCTCAGGGAGGTAGAAAGGAACAGAAATCTAGGCAATATAACTTACTACTTTTGGCATTTTTAGTTGGTGTTTAACCACAGTAAAAGCAGGAAAACCAAATAATCTACCAAATAATTAGGCAGGCTTTATTTTCAGCTCTTAAGGATGTGATCTGAACATTGTCCTCAAACACTTGACTTCTTCAGTGAGAATCATGCTCCAGCTTGAAGTTAGGTCCTTGTGTTGGGTGTTTCTACGTGCACAAACAAAGGTCAGTGATCTGGGGAAAACTTTATAGTACCATAATGACAGGCAAAAGAGTCTTCAACATGAGTCTCTTTGTACAGTGACTCAGTCCCTGAATCATTCTGTTTAGCTGAATGTATTTATTTGTAAAAATTACTTACAGTTTGAATGCAGTTTTATAAAAGTTTAGTGTCCTGCTTTAAAACCATGCTTTCTTCTATAGTTAATAAGTGATTTAAGCTTCAGACTTGTGACTGTCCCAGACTCTTGTGAGTGCCTTTTGATCTGCTGTGTAGGACACTGACCTGTAGCTCAGTGAATCTTTTCTCATGCTGTAGAAAAGGGGGAGGAATTTCTTTTACTTAAGAAACAGGTATGTGCTTGGGATTGTGACAATGTTTGTAGTGGTACTTTAGGTGTTGCAGTCTCTATCCAGGTGTGGAATGAATTACATTGTCCTAAGATTTGAAAGGATAAAAGACTCACTCAAGTTTAAAGAAAATGCCCTGCTGTGTTCTGTATTTAAGGTAAAAATAGATAAAATTTGACTCATCCTGGTTTGAAGGAAATGGTTGAGGTAGTGAGCACGCTACTACATAAGGAAAGAGTATTTGTTGCAGAAGGAGTACCACAGGATGGACAGATGGGTTCTCAACACTACATACACCTGAACTTGTTTTCTGCTGCTTATTCTTTCTCCTTTTTTTTTTTTTTAGCTGGCTTTGAATGGGATGTTTATGTTTGTTCTTTTGAGGAAAAGAGAGCCAATAGAGGAGTTGAGGTATAGGGATAAACTTCTTAACAACCCAAACAAGTTACTGTACCAGTAGGAAGTACACAATAAGTGTTCAATAAATTCAGTGCTGAGGCAAACTGGAATGGCTTTGGCCTTGCACGTTCGCAAAAACCTGACTTTTTAGAAAGATCCTGCAACTGGAATGGTACAGACACTACTGGAGTTACTTGTGTGGAAACATGAAGTAGGATATGATGGCAGGGTTAAGAGTGAGTCTGTGAGGGGGAAGTGGTTTTCCTGCCCTCTACAATAGCAGAAGCGTAAAAGGTCCTGGGGAAAAGTGAATTTAGTACAGGCTGACATGTGAGAGGCAGGCTGAAATACAGATGTGCTGGTCACACATACTATTAGAGGAATGTAACGGTTTGTTGTCATTGAAAGGAAAGTGTCAATGTGACTTTTATATCACAGGATAAATAATAGATGATGATTGTTTCAGAGCTTAAAATTGATCTAAGATTTTTATTTAAATGTGTGCTATCTAGAAGGCAGTGTCAAATAGCTGGACCAGTGGGTGTTTTTGGCTAGCTTCAGTTGTGACTGAAGTCTTTCTAATCCGAGTTCAACAAAATGTCAGAATTATGGTTCAGGTTATGGGGGGAGGAGTTAGGATCACTTTTAAGTTAAGGTATTAACTGATTCCCTCATCATTATTATAACCATCTGCAGATGGATCTCAGGTTATACTACAACAGAACTGTTGTCTTTTGCAGTGGGATAAACAAAGCATTGTGATATTGATGTGCTATCCTGTGGCTTAAAAATTGCATTTTTTCAGAATAAAGCAAGCCTGAATTGTTTAGTTACGGCTGATGTTATTCTTACAAGAATAATGGAGACGAAAAAGAGAAAAAGAAAGGTTAGGAGGAATGGAGGTTAGGCTCCATTTCAAAAAAATTTGCATTCCTGTTTTCGGTTAACTAGAGTCTTTAAAATGATGGTAAGTAAGGTGTTACGTATTGAGAATGCTTCATATTAGCAACCATTCTGTGGGTTTTACACATCAGTTATTTATAGAACTTCTTCTAAGGTTAGTGTTCAGTCCTCACGAAAGCATGGTGGAAATTAGGAAGATACTGGAATTAGATGACATTTCAGATTTATTGGCAACATATGTTATTTAAGAAATTACTTGGATATGTTATTTTAAAACTATTGACTAGTTTTGCATTCTGACAAGCAACAGTTTGAGAGTAGGAATCTCGTGAAATCCGTGCTGACTGCGGAGAATGTCAGTGGTTTCTGCAAGCTCTTTTCTTTTGGGGGGGTGGTAAAACAATTCCTTGTGCCTTACACAAAAACATTGCTCTTACAGCTTTTGCTTACCCAGGTCTCAAAGGATCAAATTAGTGTTTCAGTTAAGTTCACTTTTCCAGTAGGTGGAGACACAACTATTGATTTCAAAGAAGCTTAAGCCTTTACTTTTTGATTCCAAACATTTTGTCATGATACTGTTAAAATAATGAAAATTAGGAGATAAGGAAAATGGTTTACATTTTTATTTTAAGATAGTTCATTTAAGCTTCTTTGCTGAGATAGTGTTGGCATTCAAATGTTGTTTCTGTAGTAAGCGTGGCTACTCAAATAGTTTGGTTTTAGCTTTCGACTTAAAGCCTTATCTCTACCCACTGGTCAAATGTGCATTAATGAAAAGTTAAAGTGATTCCATTTTAAATACCTAAACATAGGATGGAGGAAAATAGATTGGGGGTAAATAGACTGAGGGTAAAAAGATAGGATTAAACTTTTTCTTAAAACTAAGAACATGATGTAGGGGATCACTCAAGTAAATCTGTAGGGGAGTGAAAGACAAATATATCAGCCATTCTGACTGTTATTACATTTCTTGAAACATTTTTTAAAATATATTTGATTCTATGTTCGTTCATTAGTTACCAATATTATGTTTGGAGGTATGCATGCAGCTGTCATGGGAGAGGTTTTGTGTATAAAACATCTCAACACTTTTTATGTGACATTGATTTATTTTTTTAACAAGTCAGTGGGCCAATTGGTAAGTCAGCCTTTACATATCTTATTAAAATTCCACCCCATGCCTTTCCTGATCCACTACTGAAGTTTACAGAAGTCTTTTTGGCAACATGAAACTGCTTATACAGCAGAAGTTCTGACACTGGGAAGGCAAACTGCAATCTAGTGAATGAAAGGAGCAAAAAGTTTATTTCGCCTTTCCAAGCAATTCTGGCTTACTGTACTGTGAACTACTGTGCTGTAGCAAAGCACAGTGTTGCTGGACAGAAATTGCTTGAATGATACTAAGTTTACCACAGTCATACTGCTTCTTACAGCTTCACTTGCATTTTTCCAGTAACTACAAGTGCAGGAGGAGGAGGTGTAATTAACAATTGAAAGTTCAGTTTATGCATTCATTGAACAGAGAGAAATTGTTAAGTGAAACTTGATGTTTATAGAGTGTATGTAAGGCAGTCATCTGAATGCAAATCACGCAGATACTCAGTCGCTCTTCCCAGATCTACTGGTACAGTTTTGCTACTTACACGAGATTTGGTAAGCAATAGCAAAATGGGATGAGCAGTGCTTGATTTGGTCAGTTCTGCTCAGTGAAGCTCTTTTATAGAGATTTAATCTACGTAGGATTTGAACAACTTCCAGAAGCGTGTTGCTTGATGTAATTGGCATTTGTCGTATGTTATCTTCCCTCTGAGGACAAACTCTTAGTTTACTCTTTTGTTACTTTGCTGTATGTGATATTTAAAGCAATGTTCAAGTGAACCTTATTTATGAAGTGAAACACTTGGTGATATTTGGGCTGTCTCTGTGATTTGTGTTTCATTCTTTCATAGCTTTCTGCAGGGTGGCCACTTGCTGCATGGGTAAAATTTAGCCTTGGCGTGAACCTGTTGCGTGAGGGGAGTTGTCCATACTATTTTTCTGATACAGCTCTTTGATAATCTCGTAGGTGTCTTGGCTCAAGTGTGAAAAGATGGACACACTACATTTGAGTCACTGTTCCTTGGGAAGCAAGATAAACTGGTAACCAGTGTCACTGGGTTTGAAAACAGCGCTTCTGTAACATGAGCTGATCACATAGAGGTGGTGGCTGTGCCTGAGTTGCTCTGACTGGTGGTTGAGAACCCTCATCTTGCTGCTGCTGCCTGCAGGAATCATGTCCATTTCATGTTCCCCTTGGTAGAAGAGAGAAATATTTGGGCAGTTTCGAGGACACGCAATGAATACACTAAAAGAAACGTTAGGAAACAGTTAGGAAAACACCAAAGAGTTTGCAGTAGAATTGTCTCTTGACACATAATTAGGTAGGAAAAAATCCATCCATCTGTCTGCATGTCCTCCAAGATCAAGACACTGTTAGAAATCTTGCTGTTGGAATGGGCGAGTAGCTGGGTGCGTAGGCAGGTGAGCAGGGTAGGAGGCTTTGGGTGTGGAGAAGAGGTGTGGAGAGGTGTTTCTGCGTTGCTGTTTGCATGCTCCGGGTGTCAAGCACGGAAGCGAGGAGCGGGGCCCCGCGTGTTTCTCGGCAGCACGGTGGCTCCCTCTGGTGGTCATGCGGTGGCATCCAGCGTCGGGAAGTGCTCGCGGAAGCCCGAGTCACTGCTCTGGGCGGGTGACAGGAGCCCGCTACTGTTGTGTGGGTGCCTGCTTGGTTAGCTGTGTACAGGGATAAATAAGCCGGTGCTGCTTAGCAAGTAAGTAGCTAAAGACATTAAAAAAAAAAATCCACTGTAGCCAGAACTTGATACATTTAGAAATGTTGGTCAAGTAATTGGATCAGAAAGTGATTCTCTTATCCAGTGCTCTGTTGCGTGCGGAAGTCGCTGCAGTCTATTTGCTGGACTTTTTGTGCTGTTGCCTGGAAGCATGCAAGTTTACTGTTGAAGGGAATCTATTAGCTACGAATTGAAGCGTACACATTTAACTGCCAAATCTTGGCAAATAGGTCTGTAAACAGCACAGACTTAACTAAACAGCAGCAGAATGAAATGTATAGTTCTTACCAAGTTTACCAAACAGTTCTCAGTCTTAGGCCAGATTCCATGCTATTACAGTTCAGGAAAGCTGTAAGCAGCAACAGTAGAACTGTTGAACAGGGGTTTTCATTGGTACTAATGAATGGGAAATGGAAAAGAGAAGGGCGGACTGTTCAGCAGCTGGACTCCAAATAAAGTGGAAAGTCTCAAGATGTATTGTCCTAAGTAATTTGAAATTTCCAAGAGAAGTGAACGCTTCGTACCTGACGCCAAGCTTCTGGTATTGTTTCACTTTCTTTTTAACTGATCAAAACTTCTGGCTCCTGGTAAAGTTCTTTATGTACAAGGTTAGGCCTTGTTAGATGCCACATCTTATTTCTCTGTAAAGCTACTAAAACTATTTTGAGACAGTTTTGTATCACAGTGAGACTGTCAGAATGGTGCTGTTGGGTCTTGCTATTAACTGGAGATGTTGAATTAAAATACTTTGTGAACTGTTAAGTTAGAGTTCATAAGAATATAGTGGTTTATGTTTTTTAAGTTATCCTATTTGTAAGGTACTGGTGAAAACCTATATAGAAAAATGTTCTGTGAAACCAGTGGGAGGTTTTTCTTTAGAATTAGTCTAATTACAAATTTGGCAAGAAGTGCTTTTGCGAGAAGTTCTAAAACACTCTGCTACTTAGCTTAGAAAGTATGGGCGCTGTATGGAAAAGTGGAACTGTATGTCCGTTCATACTTGGCATCTGGTGTTCTACAGTCTTACCAGTCTTACCAGTTACATATATCTGTTTACCACCACCAAAAAAGACCATTACACAGAACATGTACTTTTGCATACAAAATTATTTTCTCAGTATTCATGCCATTATGAAGCTTTTACGTATTTCAAATTAAAAAAAAAGAAAGTAAATCCCTTGGGCCTCCCCACCCCAGGCACAAGTGATTCTACTTTACAAATATAATTACTGTACTTCCAGAAGGTAATCTCTCTGGACAGCCATAGACTAGTTTGAATTAGATTACTCTGTTTTTTTCCTCCAGGGTGAGTTAATACATTGAGTTTTATTTTTCTGTAATTACTTCAAAATTCAGATCACTTCTAATGCTTACTATTCTTCTTTATTACTAGACTGGAATAGCTAAGAATACTTGCATTTTAAAGGTTAACATTAACCTTTTTTTTACCCATAACTATGTTTTCTAGGTAGATATCTGCTCTACTCTTAGTCATCATGCTGTATTCACTTAGTTTCGGTTGTAGAGTTTGTTAATTTGGAAATACTGGAAATATTTACTTAATAAGCAGAGAGTAACCACTTTCAGTTGTGACATTTAAGTAAGTCTAGCTAGAGCAATGTTTTTGTTAAACCTGTATTTCCAGAGATCTGGGTTTGCAAACCTTTCAAGTAGTTTGGCAGTAAGCTATGCGAATAAAACAGATTACTACATTTTACCTCTATCACAAAATCTTGGGACAGAAAGCCAGTCAGTATGAAACACACAGAGGAGCAGAGTTAGCCTTGGGAGACACTACAGTCAAGAAAATATTTTTCACATTTTTCTTCATGAACTTCAGCAGGACGCGCAATTCTGTAGACAGACGATTGTGAACCATGCTGGGACACTAATTCCAAAATGCAAATGCTTTTGTGTATATGGCTTGTTTCTAATTGGATTTTACTTACATGAAGAAGTAGCTATGCACTTAAGCATTAGAGCTGAGAAATCTATAAAGATGAATTTGGAAGTGAACCTCATTATTTCAGAATATAGTGCTGTTTTGAAATAGGCAGAAGGAAATCTTTGGTGTTTTGAGGTCTCGGGACCTGACTTCCTATTTGTGTTGAATACAAGACTAGCCAGGATACGTGTAGAGACAATTGATTTTAATTCTGTAGTTGGCATCTGGTATCACAGTGCAGGAGCGTTATATACTAATGCAAGATTTGTCTGTTAAATGCAACGTTAATGGATAAAACTTGTTATTTACGTTGTGAGTGAAGTCCTACAGCCTAGCTACATAACACTTGAGTTCATTACAAACCTGAAAGTATATGGGTGCTCTTTAATAAGGTAAGTTTTCAAATAATAAGAACTGTCACTGAGTCAGACCAAAGGCCCATCTAACTCCATATCCTTTTTCCAACATACAGGGCCACTTTTGAAACCATTCAGATACAATCAGGAGCTCCTATTAACAATATCTCTGAGCAGATTTTCAAGAAAACAGAAGACATGGATGTTGCTTGACGAGAAAGAGCTGGGGCCAGAAAATTGAGTGTCTGGATAGCCTTAAATTCAGCTTCCAGAAAGGGATAAAGCAGCGTATCGTGATCCCCAAGTGCCATCACTAGCCACGAACTGGTGAAGAATTTCATTGTGCTTAGCTGCAACAGTGACAGAATCCAAAAATTAATGTGTAGCTCACAATGAAAATAACATCTTACGTAACTTTCCTGGGCCTGCACATTAACAGCTTCCTAAAAGATCTGTATGTAATTGCAGAGGGGATTGAAAACTAAGACAGCAGAATCACTGATAATTCTAAAGGCATAAGGCTTAAGGTCTCCAGAAAGCCTGTCCCCTTGTAGACAGCAAAGGTAACACATTTGCCATCATTTCTCTTGCTCTGCTTTTCTACAGGTCATTAGGGAGCCAGTATAAATGCAAGAGAATAATCTAAAATACCAGGCACAGGTAAGCAGCTGTGGGTATGGCTACCTGGAAGAAAAAGATTACTACTCCCTAATATTGCACTGAAGAAAGACCCTGCATCAGGACCTTTCTCCTGTTTGATGTGGGCTTGCTCAATGTTAAGATGTTACCCATTTGAACTGAAGAGGGTTGTTATCAGTAATGGGTTGGAGCTGACAGTCTGTTAAATGCTCTTCAAAAATACACATATATTTCATTTTTGTTTGTATGTGTGTGCGTGACTGCATACATAAAGAGGGCATTTTTATATAGTATTTTGTATATGTGTTAAGAGTGTATGTGTGTATATACATACATACTTACATACCTTAAAAACCAGAACACTGGTCTGTAAACAAAAAGCCCAGCATCCATAAGCTGTCCAGGAAAGTATAAAACCAAAGTAAGCATACATGATATTTTCCCAGGTAATCTCCCAAAATCAACTAACGTTTAACTTCAAGACTTTTTGAACCAAATCATGTTTGTTGGTTGTTAGTGTAATTTATATTGTGTGCTTTTACTATTCAAGGCGCTTCCATTTCAAAACTAGTCTCAACTACTTCATGGATGAGTGTTCATGTAAAAATTGCTGCTGTGCACTGGAGATCTGTTTGGTTAAACATGAGAAACTCTTATCCTTGGACAGGATTACTCTCTACTTTCTTTAAATAGTTGACATGGATTTTCTGTGGAGTGCTTGATAACTGAGGTGTGGTATGTGTATCAATGTAGCCTACTGTGAAGATTGAGCCAGTAGTAGTTCTTGTTTTGGCAATAGTGCTGGTGGTAAGTTTGCAAAGGATTAATGATTACCCATATATGTAGTCTAGGGAGCATGTCAGACTGACCAGGATACCCACAGATTGTTTTTGGTTGGCCATTGCTCCATTCTGTCTAATGATGTGTCTAGATGGAACACCAGAACTACATATTTAGCCTCCAAGCTCTGGAGCCTGTATGCCTGTTTACATATTTACCTGCTCTCCAGAAATCTGACTGCTGCTCTATGACACATTCCTTCTGATCCTAGCTTCTTCACAGACACCCTGTGTAAAGTGGACCTGGCCTTGGCCAAGATCTTGGTGTGGCTTTAAAGGTTCTTCTGCCCTCAGTGTGGGGTTTTAATATACCTAGAAAGATACAGTGTGATGGGGCTAAATGAATAACATTTTAGTAGTCTGAATTTTAGGTTGGTTGATCATAGAGTCCTTTGAACGTACAGGTCTGTGCTGATAACAGGTGGTCATCTGAAGCTAAAGAAAAGACTTCTAGATTAACAATAGAAATACTCTTTCAAATATGACTGACTGTATGATATCCTGTGCTTGGAAACAGATCTTCAACCAATCTGTGGAAATGTGTAGATAATAGGAAACAGTGATCCATTTTAGATTGCTGTGTTTAAAAAATATTCTTCTAAAAGTCCCTCTTCACATTGTCCTATAACTGTACTAAGAACTGGGAACAAACTGTAGCAACTGGCTCATCTTTTACTCACTTCAGTCATTCTACAGGTCATTAGCAGTTTGTTATATTCAGTATCACTTGGAAAACAGAAGTTTGTGGTAATACCCAATGACTTTTAAGCTTCTTGGTTCAGTCTGTTGATGCAGGTAAGAAGAATGGAGTCAAGACTTCTACATCATCTTTTGTTAACAGTGAACAGGAGATGTATTTTATTCAGTGAAATCAACTTGATACGAGATCTTGGAATCCAAGCAGTGATTGCCGTACAGAATAGAGGCATAGTGCTATAGAAGTAGTTTGTGCTACCTGTTGGAAATGGGATGACAAGGACCCAGAGAAATGTAAAGAGCTCTTTCCTGTTTGCTTTTCAGTATTTCGTCTTTTCACACTTGTTGGTAAAAGTTGAGGTTCTTGTGTTTGATCCCTTCATCAGTCTGTTGAAGAGGCGATAAAGAAGCAGTGTCCCAATACAGTTTTCCGAAAATGTTTAAAAAAATATTTTTTTCAAGGTGACTTTCTTATTACCTTAGAACAAAAAGTGTAGTCACTGGCAAACTCCTAGTCTGGAAGAAGTGGAATGTAGGAGTTCTCAGGCTTGACTGAAGTTTGGAAGTGTATAAAAGTAAGAGCAGTTCCATGACCAAGAACTTGATCTAGGCTTTTTGAGGTGCTGCTTCTCCTTGGGATAAGAGATTTTGAAAGTGGTAGGTAACACAAACAATTGGGGTTTATTTTTAGTTTAGAAATAATGCAACAGCGGAGTTCAGAAAAAATGGACCAACTTTTGTTATCCCAAGTTGCACCAGGAGGTCAGGTCTTCCTCTAACTATTGGTATGTCTTGCTCAGAGAAGTGACCATGGTATATCTAACTCCTGTTCTCAAAAACAGCTATAGTTTGATCTTCTGATGTCTTTAAAGTGAGGCTTAACTAGACTTGTCTTTTCTCTTGCTGAAGAAATAGATCATTTATGAGATGATTGAAATAAAGTACAGTATGCATGTACTTCTTGTATAGAAATAGGAGAAAAAAGAGGAGTAAAATTTACCAGCTGTACATTGAATATTGTCTGTTCAAGTGATGCCCAAAAATACCCTTGTGCATCTGAAGATGTTGAATACATCATAAATCTCAGCTAATATTATCTAGAATTACTACACTTGGTTATCTGTGACTGAAGTTAGAATCCTGATAAAGCTTTTAGAGTTTACTGGCAGTTTCTGACTGAGTTAACAAGATGAAGGAAGACAAAAGAAGTGAAAGGTCATCAAGACTCTAGATCCTAGCCATCTTTTAGCATAGAATTTAAACATGTTAGAAAGATCTCTAAATGTCTATGGTACAGATTGTTTTTAATCAGACTACTCATCCTTTTAATGAAACTAAGCTGCCATTTTGCTGCCATTTTTGTTTTAGTCTCTAAGCATTTGTGTATACTTGGGAAATAGAAGGAGTACTTTCTTCGGTGAACAGAAATAGGCAGTGAATAGAAGGATAGTGGAAAAAATCTTGAGTATATATGAGTGTGAATAACCTTTGTGAACAAAATGGATTAATCAAGGGTTACACTGTGTGACATTTCACAGCTTGTACTTAAAGGAAATATATGCAAATACTTCGTCAGCCTCTTTTGAGGGAATCTGAACACAAACCTCAGAATGAGTCTTTCATTCAAGTAGGTCACTTCCTTAATTTTTGCTCTTTTTCTCTGACCGAATTCCCCAAAACAACTTTAACAGATGCGTTAACTTGGAAGTCACTAGGAGTACTTACCTGCTTGCTGCTGAACATATATATACTTAAATCATTTCAGTAATATTTTAACAAATCCCACTTCTCTGTAATGTTGTCTAACAAACTTTTTTTCAAGGCAGTAGGCTGAAAAAGGAGCACTATGAGTGGCAAGTTGATCCTGCTCATCTTTGGGAACCTCCCTGTCTTTCTCGTCAAGGAAGGAGTAGTAAGCATGTCATCTTCCAAGTAGAAGAGCTAGGCTGTATACATGAAGACAGGTGGAGCAGGTGGCAGTCCCATTTAAACACTACCCCTTCCAGCATGGTGAAGGCACTATCTTTTAGTGGTAGACTGTGTGAAATAATGACAGGCCAGGTGTGGTTCCTGGGCCTTCAAGTGAAACATGCTATAAGACATCTTACATTTTTTCTTTTTCCTTCTGACCCACTCCTTTTGCTGTATTTGGTTTTTCCAACTTCCTCATAATGTGTTGCCTACTCTCCAGCCATTTTTTGCCTTTTATTCAATACATTTCCAAATAATTCACTATTGAATAGGTGTTCAGGACTTCTGTACCTCAACCAAAATTTTACTCTTATTTCTGTGGTGGAAAGATCACTAGCTTTTTTGTGTATGGCAGGGTTTAAATTTTGGCTAAATGTTGTAAACACTGATGTTGGGGTGTGTGTGCATGCGTATGTGTTATGATGGCTGGTATAAGCTGGAAATGTACAAAACAGATGACTGCAAAAAAACTAGGAGAGGTAATCTGGCACTAAGATGATCTTGAATTTCTGCATCTGAGTAGTGATTAAATTAATTAAAATATATTTTCCACCCCTCGCAAAAATACAATCCAACAAAAACCTTCAAAGGGTTAAAATCAGCTGGTTCTTTTATAGAGGCATATTTGTAAAAGGTGTCAGAAGTGCTGTAAGTTTGTTTGGGGTGCTCTTATTGTAGTGTGTGTCTTTTATGGAATCTGTTTCCCTTCCTCAAAAATCATAGGACACTATGTGTTGCATTAACCTTACTGTTAGCACTGTAGATTGAAGTAAAAAATTTCAGGGAAAGCAAGAATATCTCAGATGCAGTTGCAGTGATATTTCTGTGCTTCAAATTTACGGTAGAGTCTTGCAGGTCTGCTGAACTAGCAACTTTGTGCTGCACTGTGCACTTCTCTTCTTGTCAATCTTTGCATTGCTTTTCTGTATCTATCATACAGAAAAACCTGTATCCACCTGTTAGCCCCCTAACTGAAAGGCAAGACTGGTAGAATTACTTTACTGATTTATTTATTTTATTAAGTCTTGAACTTTAATTTTTCCTGATACTTTAAATCAAGAGAGATCTGACATATGTGCTCATACAACATTGTATGAATGTGCCTTTCTCACAAAAAGATAACCTGTTTAGGTATCTGTCTAGAACAAGAACTGTCTGCTGAGTGATGGACTTTGTTAAAGAAGAATTAGGAAAACTGACAGACAGTACTTTATCTGTAAGTCATTGATGAAAATCCTTTAGGGGAAGGGTTCTAGAGTTTCCTGCTGTTAGTCAGTATTGTCTTCAGAATGGAGGAAAATATTTTTCGGTTTGTACTGAAGTTTAGACTCTTTCTTTTCCTGTGTGCTCTACTACTGAGTGTGGGCCGTGGATTACTTGTGGCTTTAATATCAAATAACTGTCTTGGGACTCTCATTTGACTTTTGTCATACGCAGCAATAGTATGTGGGTAATTGAACTCTGTTGTTTGTCTTGAGGTAGTCAGTGGATTTGGTAATGCTTAATTTTGTTTGGTGGATTTGGTAGTGCTGAATTTTATTTGGACTCACTACCTGTAGGAACAGAGAAGACTGACACCTCAGGAGTCTGAAGAGGTATAAAATCCATTGCCACAAACCTCTATTAATTGCCGATAGTGAAAATCTGAACTGCTGTTTCTGAATCACAGTTCATGCCTCCAATCT
>Ga0181612_119617_pt1 | contig 14929 bp, 11 predicted proteins | sample HoacroProtozoa21_FD_119630 | JGI IMG/M metagenome (GOLD analysis project Ga0181612, IMG submission 119630) | Hoatzin crop microbial communities from Cojedes, Venezuel. Combined Assembly of Gp0051906, Gp0051904, Gp0051908 | reverse complement strand
GAGGGCTGGGGTGGCTGGAAGGCGTCTGGCAGCCGTTCTCCTTCGCTCCGACCAAGAGCAGAGGCGTAGGCTGCCCCAGCCCCTGAAGCACGCACGGCATTGCGCGGATGTGCTGCAGCTCTGATCCGCTCCCGTGTGCACGCGCGGAAGCCGGAGTGGCGTAACTTCAGTCGAAACCTTGTGTTGAGTTACGTGGAATGGCAGCAAAGTGAGAAAGTATTGCCCTGTAGCTAAGTTGTCCAGCTGTATTTGTGGCGTATTTGGAGTTTCAGAGAACCTGCAGTAATACTTGCAAATGGCACTGCGCTCCCCCCGTGCTGACAGGTGGCTATTGCTGATGTTGCAAAGATGATGGACCTCAGTTCTGAGACTGAACCATCCTCTCTAAAGTCCTCTGGCTTCACAGAGCCACAGTGAGATGCAAAGAGAGGGGCAGAACAGCAGCTGCACCTGCTGTCTGTGCTGAAACCATCTCTGTCTTGCCTCAACAGGTACCTTGTGTTCATAAGCCAGACTGATCCCTAACTCCTGTCTCTGAACTTCTGGCGGTAGTCTCCTGTGAGACGTGTTGTTCCCTTCACTGTGCTGCCAAAGCAGCTTACCGTGAGATGTGTATCAGTTAGGAGTTCTTTCTTCCTTTGGTGTGTAATAGCTGCAAGACAAGAATGGAAAAGATTGATCCTTAACTCCTGCAAAGGACATAAAATGTTAGATCTCTTGCCACTCTGCTGTAGAGAAAGTGGCAAAGGAGAGAGTGGATATGATATAGGTCTAGGGGGTGAAAGGCAGCCATGGGATGTACTGTGCAGAGGAAAACTGGGACTTCTGCTTGTTTGATTTTTCTGTTTGTGTACAATATTGGATTTGATGCAGAAATAAAAAGGGAATGTATTTGAAAAATAAGGAGTGGATAATAACAGAGAAGAGAGTATAAGCAGAAGGTATGTAAGGGAAGACAGACTGTTTCCAGGTAAATATGGATGTGTTAAGTGTTTTGTTTGATTACAGTTCCCTGCTATCTGTACAACGCACATTTTCTTTGTCACATGTAAGATAGTTGCAAAATTTTTTACAGTCTGAAAGCTGAATGAGTGTGTAGGATAATTTGCACAAGTGTGATTGGTATAGCAGGACTAGTGGGGAGCCATGTTGCCTATTTCATTATTGTGGCTGTATCTACAAAAACACCAAAGAGTGCCTTTTAATTTTGGAGAATGATTTAGTGCTATTCCTGCTTGTCTAACGGCACTTCTAAATGAAGTGCCACGTATCTTCAAGAAATACAGTGGTGACAAAGAAGAATAGTAGTGGTTGTTTTGGAATTGAATCCACACTGATTTTGAAATACAGCTTTTTATCTTTTGCAGTAAGTGATTTGAAATACTTTCTTTGTCTTTACTTGTGTCTTAGGAAGACCGCTTATTGGCTATTAGAAGTAATTAGAATTCAGTTACGCTGTGTAGGTGATATGAAAGGTCTGTTCTCCATGGTATGTTGTGGCAGCAGTAACGCATTTATAGAGGTAGCATGTGCTGGATAAGCTGCAAATAGAAGTGTCTGTGTGAGTTCAGCTGTCTCGTATTGATCTGATTTTTGTTTGGGCTTCCGACAAGGGTGAATTTCTCTTTGCCAATTACATCTTTGCCTCGTAGGTTTTTAGGAGAAAAGTTTGAAAGTGATAGCTGGTAGGGTCAAACTCTTTAGAATATTAATATGTGAGTTAGATAGGCACACTGTTAGCAGCAGTTTCTTAGAATTGAGAAATGAGAGTAGTGGTTGGCTGGTTTTGTGCTTTAAAGTGATCAGTAATATCTGAGCGCATATGAAACTTCCCTTCAACACCAGTCACAAAACTGCCTTCTCATTTGCTGTCTGCCAAGTGCTGTAGTTTGTACAAAAGGGATATCTAGACCCCCCGATATCAAGCACTAGCTTGTTTGTGTGTTAAGTCAGGGAAGTTAATAGCATGACCTTCAGATCTGATGAGCTTGATGTTTAGATGATGAGGATTGTCAGCTGCTCTCATAGTCAACGTTGTCCCTGTCCTTACACTTTTATGTGTAATTATAATACTGGCAACAGGTGGGTAGTGAGAAAATGGGTTCGATGCCTCTTTCACTGAAAGTGTCTTAGGCCTTCTTTTTCACAGGCAATGTGCAAGCTCCTTTGTTTGAACAGTTTTTTTTGTCATCGTGTGCACAGAAGCATTTCTGAATTATACTGCATTCCTTTGGGGCAGAAAGAGTCTGATCCTCTGCTCTGGCCTGCACTCAAGTGGTGAGGGATCTGTCTTGTCCTGAACCGAACAAGTGAACCTTTCGAGAGCAGTGTGAGAAAGACTGCAGCTTTGTGTGGAGCTGAGCCAGTCGATATTCTGCTGCTGCCAACAGGGAGAGTCGTGCTTCTCCCTTCTCCATCCCATCTGCCAGCCGTGCAGGCCTGCTTTCTCACTCCTTCCACACACCAGCGCAGGTGTACCTCGTGTTGCATTGCTCTGACTTTTAATAAGGGACAGAAGATTTCTGCAGTGATGGTGGGAGAGCGAATAGCTTTCTGTGATCTTAGCAACTTACTATGTTTGAGTGAAGAGTAAATACCAGGGCTGGGAGGGCTGCTTTGCTGTTGAAGAGCTGTTTATTTTGGCTCATCATGTCTCCTGAAACCAAACCCTTATGCTGCAGCCTGAAGCCAGTGACACAGCCCCTTCCAGCTGTTGAGAGGCAGGCCTTGCTGTGTCTACCTCTCTGCTCTGCCAGCTTATCAGCCCTCTCGGTAGATGATCCTTACTCGACCTCAGCAGAAGACTCTCCACTTCTGCTGTGTTTTTGATGAAGTTAGCTGATAGGCTCGAAGTATATAACGCTAAGATGCGGCAGAAGGAAGGAGATGCAAAGGGGAACAGGATGGCGGTGATGAGTTATTAGGTCAGCCCTGTTTTGTGGAACTGAAGCCTGTGTTCTTTCTTCTTTGCTAACCATGGGTATGTATTTGACCTAGGTCTTGAACGGAGACTGATTTCTACGTTCTTCAGTTTTTGATTTGAGACACCAAGGACTTGAGTTTCAAAGAACCATAAGAACAAATCTCTTTAAAAATATCTCCAGTTTAGAAGCCACACAAAACGGGCCCAGAATGGTTTGTCAACTTTGAAAATGTAGGCTTTGAAATTTTTGTTAATTTCAGTCCTGGTTGTTTATATTATTCTGGGGCTGTACTATGTGACTTGTGTTCTAAACAATGTTAAGCATGAAAATGTACTTTTTTCTTCTTGTTGTTTCTAGGCTGAAGAGTTTCCAGAACAGCCAGAAGATCCCCCACCCCCTCCGCTGCCACCACCACCACCTCCACCACCACCACCACCGGCAGCTCCAGTACTACCACCATCTTCATCAACTCCTCCTTTTCATTTATCTCAAATAGATGCCAGGTTTGTAGATCCAAGTATTGGATTATTGATGCCTCCTCTCCAGACCCCTAGCAATCTTGCTGTTTTTTGTGATCACAACTATACCGTAGAGGATACAGTTCATCAGCGTAAAAGAATTCAGCAGCTGGAGGAACAAGTTGAAAAACTGCGGAAGAAGCTCAAGACAGCGCAACAGCGATGCCGGCGTCAGGAAAGACAAATTGAAAAACTGAGAGAGATTGTTCAGTTTCAGAAAGAAAAAGACATATTGGCAGGAAAAGGCTATGTGATTCTGCCCAATGACTATTTTGAAGTTGTCGAAGTACCTGCCTAGAAGTCATGAACATCAGCTTTCACTTTGCTAGGCCAAGAAATTGAGTTTAAAAACTAAATGGTCTCTAATTCTGTGTGTAAGACTCTCAAGAACTGTAAAACAGTAAATAAGCAGTCATGCAAATGAGATCACATTTTCTCTTCATCATCGTTTCAGTTTGATACACTTATAATATATTGAAAATGCAAGCATCTTGGAACTAGGATTTGCATTTAGGTTACAAAATCTGAATTGCTTTACAGAAAGAAAAGATGCAAGGTTGAATACTTTTAAAATATGTGGGTTTTTTGTTTTTTGTTTTGTTTTTTGTTTTGTTTTTTTTTACAATGGCTATCTTGTGCTCACAGGGCATGGGGAGCTGAATCTGGCTGAGAGTGAAGTTGAGCTTGTTGTACACTTAGTGCAAAGCTTTTTCAAGGCATTTAATGTTGGCTGTGGGGATCCCCAGGAAGCAGTGTTCACTGATGTCAGAAGGAGCAGAATTAGGCCAGCTAAAAACACCTGCAAGCACTGCAGAAAGATACAGAAAGGTAAGATATGCATTTCAGCCTGGGAAAACTTCCAGCCTCAGTTTGCTATGCCTTCAAAGCACTGCAAAAAGTCTTAATTCCTGGATCCCTTCAGTGAGGTACGTAAACGAACCTCTTATTTTGGAGCAACCTTTCACCACATGTGTGTTGTGAGGGAGAGGAGGAGAATTCATTAGCGTATCTGACAAGAGTTGTAGAAGAGGCTTTTGTTTTGAGGGCACTTGAATATACTCCTGAAGTGCAGTGCTGCACTGAACGTATATGTTATTGGACTGTTGGCAGGATCAGGAAGGCAGTGTACTGTTCAGGGTGACTGATTTTCAAAAGCACCCTGAGAATATACAGTCCCCAATATGTTGGAGTGTGATGTTCCCATGAGCGCTGTAATGGATAGAATGTTGTCCTCATCTTTGAAATTATTGGTCTCAGCTGTATGTAGCTTCAGGAAGTGTAGAAGTTTTTTTACTTATCCAGGGTGTTGGGCATTTGTGACTTTCATTGCAGTAACTACTGTGATTTTTTTTTTTTTTTTTTTTTCTTTCACTCTCCCCAAAAGGCATCCACCAAAGGGCAGTTACAGAATTAGACTTTGGGAGTTGCGTGGTGCTAGACTGGTTTTTAATATCTCAAATGCTGCTGCCTCTCCTTCAGCTTTATTAAGAAAGAATCTTTCTAAGAACAAATTTAGCATGAGAAAGTAGTGCAGCACTTAGCACTTTCTATCTAATAATTTGTTTAGTCAATGAACTTGTTCAAAATCGGAGAAAATGGCATCATGCTAACCCTACTATAGCCTTCAGAGCTGAAATTCCTGGATGTATTAGACATGAGAAAAATGACATTTCTTAGTCCATGTCAAACCTGTGTGCAGTGTGGATTCTAGCTCTGATATTAATCAAGCCCTGTTAATGATGGCTTTAAAAGCTTCCCTTGGGTATCCTGTTAGCATGACATTTTGAAATGTTTCGAACCAGTCTTGGTACTTCTGACCTCACTCATGCCGTGTATCTACTTTCCCTACCATTTCATATACTTAAGATGAACAAAAATGCTGATGCATCCTTTTGTGTAAAATTATTATACCTGATAAAAAAATAAAAAGGAGATGGTGTGTTAGATTTTCAACTGCTCACTCTCCTCTTTTCCCAGGACTTTGCCAAAACTAGCTTGACGCTTTGTATCTTTTTTCTCTCAAGTAGTTTCCTGGTCTAGGTGCTGGGTTTTTCTCACAGCGTTCCCAAGTCTCATTGCTGTTACTCTTTATACTTAAAATAAACTGGAAAATTCAAAAAGTGACAAGGAAAAGATGTTTAAACAAGTGTTGCTATGCTGTTAGCATGTGTGGCCAGATAGCAGATGTTTCTGTTTTCTCTGTAAAACACCCTCTCTTCATAAGCTCTGGGAGTTTGAAGTGTGACTCCCTGAGGCACGGTGGGTTGCTGCCATACCACACCTCTGTGGCTGCAGTGCTCCTGCCATGCCTCTCTTCCCCCCCCCCCTGCTATTTGGCTGGGTACTCCTGTCACCACCCTCCATATTCGCACCAATTCTCATGCTGGTTGCACTCTTCTGTGGGGCAATCCAGCCCAATAAAGCAGCAGGCTGGGCTCGTAGTGGAGAGGCAGAGGAGGACCAGCAGTATCAGGTCTGATGCAATAAAAAGGCAGGGCCAGGAGCTGGGGATGGGGAGAAAGAATTCCTCTCTTCTGGCTGCAGTGACCTGTTGCATTACATCAGCTGCTTCTGAAAACATAAAGGTAACTTCATACTCTCAGCGTTCAGCAGTGTTTCCTTCCGCCCTGGCCAAAGACCCCCATCTACCTCTACCTTCTGCTCTGGCTGCTGTGCTTACTGGGACCTTTCTGCAGGTATTTTAGCTTCATAGCCCAGAAAAGCAGCCCAACGAAAGTAAGTCAGCAAGGTAGATTGAAAGCACACAGATGGATGGTTGGGGGTGTTAGAGTTATTGTGTGTTTAAGCTTTTTGTGCTGGTGAAGTTGCTTTGATGGTTGACTCAGGTACATGTTCCTTCCATTGAGGGGTAATCATTGCTTGGCTTAAGGGTTTCAGTAGTAGCAGGTTGAAGAGGGGACTGCTGCCCAATTGCTCATGCTTTCTTCCCTGTTATCAAAGGATTTTTCTAAGAAGAGATGCAGTCCAATCTGACAACGGGCTTGAATTTCTGCTGCAGCAGCTCTTGTTTTTTTTCTGTAAAAAACCCCCTTGGTTACTCCTGATGTTAGGAGTGATGATAGGGCTAGGTGTGGACTCTGCTAGTTATCAGTATCGCAGAGAGCTGAAGTGGGGAAAAAAGGCTGGCACTGAAGCAAGTGGTTGTCTTGCAGCAGTTGACTTTCCCTGCACTGTGCCCTACCCTGCACTATACTGCAATCTCTCCGATTGATAGCAGTATAGAAAGAGAAGATAAAGGCTGTCTACTACTGGCCAGGCAGGAAAAGGGATTCTAGCTTTTCATGTAGAATTAAGAAGCGCAATATGTTCCCCAAGGATTTGTTAAAATTTCCTCTTCTTTTTGAAATGGGATCTGTTACATTCACACAATCAGCTGTAAAAAAGGGCTGCATCGCTTAACTGTTTGTAGTGGCCACAACTGGTACCTGCACATAGCAGCGATTTTGTACACATCTGAAAAAAAGCGGTTGGGAGTTTAAAAAGTGGAGATGGGAATGTAGAACTGCATGTGGTTGTCCAGTTGCGCATGAAGTAGCTGACATTTGTTTAACTGCACTTCATTGAAGCCTATTTCATAAAGCAAACAATTCAAGAAAGTTAGAAAGCAGCAAAATTGGCAAAAATGCTCCATGCTTAAAATTTGGACAGAGAGATTTGTTATGGAATGGGCTGATGCCTCAACAGGCAGAAATCAGAGCTGCTTCTAAAAAGAGAAGTGTTGGCTTAACTTCCCCCAGTTGCCCGGATTTCCCTTTTGCTGTGGTAGGGTATCTGACCTGTGTGTAGCATTTACTTTTTTTCTCCTTACACCTCTGCAAAGTATTAGGTTTCCATGTCTAACTGGGACAGTTAAAACCTAGAGGTGTGTTTTATGGGGGGAAAAACAAGCAGCAAAATACTTGTATAACTGAGACAGTCCTTCATCACTGCCCTTTTTTCTCCTCTACTTCCAGTTGCCACCTTGTCTGTGTTGTTACTAGCACGGTCTTAACAGCTGTGGCAGTAAATTGATGAAATATTTCCAAGAAATCTTGTATCTTGCTGAGGTTTCATTTTCCTTCAGCTCTACATGGGATTTAGGGTACAGGTGCCCTGTGTAAATTTTGAGGGAGTTCTCCTGCAGTTGAAGAAAGTGCAAAGCAAATCTCAGTTTGAATGTAGGAAGAAGGAAAGCGAAGTAGTTGCTTGGGTGAAACAGAAACCACGACAGTTTCCAAGTCTATTTCAAAAGGTTTCTCCTATTGCATGCTTCACTGGAACCTGGAAGTTATTCCTCGTTGCCCTTTTGCTTTGTTTCTTTCCTGAGATCTGGTTTAGTTTTCAGTCTATAGGCTTGTCTGTTTCCTGCCAGCTTATACCTTCATCAGGTGGCTTTGGCAGGGTGGAAAGGGGTGTTTTGAGCTATTGTCTAATTTTAACAACCAAAACACAATCTGCCAAAGCCTGTTGATGCTTACAGTCTGTCATGACTGCAAGTTCAGGTCTGTAACTGTGTTTTGTGCACAGCAGGTTATTAGCCATATTTTAGCCATGATAGTGATTTATTAATAAATAAGAAAAAGCAAAACAGGATAGATGATTCAAAAAATATGATGATGACAGTAATTGCTATTACAAATTTCTCTTTGTGCCTGTTTAGTGCTTTCAATGGAAATTTTATCTTCTTACAGGGATCTTTCGATGGAACTGCAGTATTTTATTGCGCAAATTGGGCAGAAGGCCTTACAGTGCTATACAGACTGGAGGAGATTAAAAGTGTGCAGAAAAAATGTGTTGCAAAGTTGTTTAACCCATTATGAAGAATTTTAAATGGTTCCGGAAAGAAATTCACCTTAAATGTTCTTAAGTCAAAGAAAGCATTTAAATCAGTTACTCAGAGTGAAATTTTCAAGAACCTCTCTTGAGAATAGATGCATTACATTGTCATAATTAAGTCATCGCAATAATTAAATCCCTCCATGGTCCCGCCACTAGTAGTTCATTTAGCAAAGACTTTAATTGCCTGTTGTGCAAAATGATCTAGTGATCTTCCTGTAGCTGCCTTCCCCCACTATACAGGGAAAACAGATTGTAAAGCGTGGGCTTACATGTTCCAGCAACTTCTGAAAAAGTGTTGTCCTCTGCATCTTAACTGGTTCCAGTGGTCTATTAAAAGGTCTTTCAGTTAGTGGTCTGCTGAAAGGTCTTTTAGTTAGGGAGGAGCATGGAGAATATCGTGAGGCTAGTTGTTTGGTTTTTTTAAACGCAGGGAGGACTTGAACAAATTAGGCAGGCAGATGTGACTATTAAAGGTTCAGGGTCTGTGGCTATACTGGTCATCTATAGATGAACCAACTCCTCAGTATCTGAGTCTGTGAAGGACATGATTTCCTACTGGCAGATCTTCACTGACCTGGGACAGGTAATCCAGAAAAAGGTGGGGATCTTGCATGCAGTAATGGTTTCTTCTTTCGACTTGTCCAATATATTCTGACCAGGTTCTCCTAGACGTACACAGGACTTTGATGTAGCAGAGTGACTCAGCAATGTACTGAAATCACAGCACAAGCACAGTATAGCAACTGCAATATGCAGCAGAATCACAATGTATTGTACACATTCCCATTACTGGTCTCTAAATGCTCACAGTCATGACACGGTGTATCACCAGTTGCCAGGAAGGAATCTGTGCTCACATACAGAAACCCAGCTTGAGCCTGTTGCTCACTTCCAAGCTGATTTTGTGAGCTGTTCAGTTTTTATACTTTATACTGGGCTGAGTCACATACAGGGTCTCCCACATTGGTCTGGCTAGCTCAGGAAAACATTACTGTCAACTTGTTATTTGAGGGAAGGCTGTTTATGCACTCTGCTGACTGAGTGATACAGCTGTGTACCTAAAACAAAGGTTACTATCCAGTACTTGTGTTGAGATAATTTCAGCTTTCTTTATCACAGTTGTTATTCCTTACATTCTTCCATGAGCTCATCATTCTTGCCCATCTCCTCTGGGCCTTCTTCTATTTCAAGGGTCAATCATGCATCCCCACACCATCTCTTTTCAGGAGTGTCCTCACACACATTTTTTGCAGGAAGAAGTGATCTTTTTTTGGCTCGAAGTGCTTTACACTCTGGACTCGTGGCTCAGAGAGGAAGGAATTTTCAGGGATGGTGCTTTTTTATGTGAAGAGGAAGGGATCTTGTTCTGGGCTTAAGAAATCCCAAGGCTTCCACCTGCACTTTCAGGTTTAGGATAATCACCACAGCAGCTGGCTCTGCAGAGAAGGAAGTTTCAGGATATCCACTTTCACAGCTCAGTTCAGAGTTCTCGCTCTTTTTTTTATTATTTTATTCTTCTTTTCTCGTGTTGACAGCATCAGACTCTTCATTCATCAGGTCAGTGATGCTGATGCTGTCACATCCAGAGGAATGTCACCTGCATACAAAGAAAATCTGAACAGAGAGAGAGTTGTTCCCAAGCCGACTGTGAGACACCAAGGTGGAGTCTTCTGCTCTCACTAAGCCACATGCCATGTGAGCTTAGGTCACAGAGGCTGACCTTACTGATAAATGTTTCCATTTCTAATATTTTAAGCTTGACCTACACTTGCAAGCTTGTCTCATAGGCGTCCTGAACTGATGCGGTGTTTTATCAAGTGATTTTGTGGTGGTGGTTTATCTGAGGGACTCCAGGAGTCTCTGGCAGATCAATGAATATTTGTGGTGTTATGTCCAAGGACTGAACAAGAGTTTATCAGTAACCTCAAATTCTGTAGTCTGTGTGTACATTCAGTTCTTATCTCATTTCTCCCTTTCTGCATCCAGAGAGGAAAATATTTTTATTAGTTTTCTTTTCTTTGGTTGACAAGGGACTGAAATTGCTCAGAGTTTATTTATGTCCAGCATGGCGAGGAACTGGGCAAGTTCTGCACTACAGGCACTACAGCATGGAAATCTCCTGGTCATGGATAATAGCAAACACGTGTATCCCCCCAAGTGAATGTGCACATGGCTCGAGGAACTCCAGTTATTTGGAAATAATCTCTTTAAAATATACACACACACAAATCACAGTTATAGTATCAGTGGAGTTATCTTTCTTTGATACTACCGTCAGCTGACAAAATCAGATTCCCCGGTGGTAACTTTTCATGTAAGTAAAAAACTGTATATGTAATATCTTCTACATTCAAATGTTCAGGCAAGCTTATGATGACATTATAATTAATTTAACAGTATCACTCTGTTGATAACCATTCTTCCATCAATACTGATGTTTACCTCTTGGTCTGTTTACTAAGGTTGTTATGTCTTAGAATTTTGCTTCACGATATACCAGATCATAGCTGTCAGGTAATTGACATGTATATAACTTCAGTGACAAGATGTAATTAAATTAAACTAACATCTGCAAATGGTGCTTTATTGTGGTGTTCCCAGTGCTGCCTGACAGACTGGATTTCTACATCAAATCCAAACACAGCCTCCTCGAGCACCCTTTTCTCCTTCAGTCACAGAAGAAATCACAAGCTTACATATGCAGTAGATGACATGTGGTCTTGCTTGTGTATCACAGCATGATCACCACAAAGTCTTGTGAGCATGCTGTCTACTGAACCCATCATCTCTGTGATGAGATGACTGTAGAAGTAAAACTTTTCTCCCCACTACGTATCTTCTCTCATCTTGAAAGTTATCTCATTTTCTCTGACTTTTTCTTGTGTGCTTTGCCTTGCTCCTCTACAGCATCACTCTTCTCTCTTACCAAAGATTCATTTGATCTTTTCTATTAATACTTTGAGAATTTAAACAGCTGTGTTTCTTACCACGTTTGCCTTTTCTGATTTTTTTATACACGGTAATGAGATGCTGACATGCTCATTTACAGAGGTTGTCAGTGATTGAGCACTGGGGTATTTGGAATGTGGGGCAGTAACCCTTTGTTATTGACTGGTAAGTTTTTACTGTTTGATACTCTAAAATGTGCCACAGAGATGAAAATGCAAAACACTGTTGGAAACAGCATTGGAATGAAAAGCATGTCTCAGCTGAAGACTGCTTCGTGTTAATGGATGAGTATGGCCTGAGGAAAGAGGACACTTGCTTACTATTTCAATGGGGTTTACACTCCGTGCTTTCAAGCTGGGTTTTCACTTTTGTTCTGCTTTTCTCTTGATTCCTATATATAAGACAATATAAAAGTGAGCTCAGTGATTCTGAGTGGAGCTGAGAGCTTTCTGAGCAATGTCTTCACCTCTGGCATAGCTTTCCTCCCACAGAAATCCACAATAGAAGTCCTGTCTGTGCTGAAATGCTGAAAGCCTAACTCTAAAAATTTTGGACAAAGCCTTGCTGAGTCCCACGGGGCTGGGATTTCTTCTTTGTATTGCTGAAAATGGTATCGTTCTATCATCCATGGGAAGTCCACCATGGGTTTTTCTCATCAGCTTTGTGCAGAAGAGGGGGCACTGGGGCAGTGTCATTGAGATAAGACTAAGCAACAAAGACTTTGACAACAAAGTCGTGAAGCCATATATGGCTTGAGTTGCAAAGTGTTTGCTCATCATGTCACAATAGGAGATGGGCTCCACAGCAGTGTGACAGTCTGCTGCGCTGGTGTGAGATCATGGCAAGGTAAAATCCAGATGCAATGATAAATAGTTATTTACATGAGTGAATAAGGTGTCTCATAGCATTCCTAGCCAGACGGCCATCCCCACTACCCACAGAGGAATTAAACTCTGACGCATTCCTCTAGGGTTTTTTTTTTCCTCTTTTCAATTTTGCTGATTATCTGATGCATCTGGAGTTAATGCATCATGATCCCTGGGCTTGCTGAGAGCCTCAAATCATTGCAAACCTTATGAAACCAGCCTGCTGGCTAACTGAAACATTGTCTGAGCAGGCATATTGCATTGGAACTGTATGTGAGGAGTTGCCCCAGTGAGGACAAGTAAGGGCGATAACGTGGAGGATGACAGCAGCCCGGTGATAATGTGGAGAAGTGTGACAGCAGCCCAGTTTGTTTAGTCAGGGCCTGAGGCTGTTAAAAGGCCTTTCTGGGCCTTTGTGGAGTTTACTGGGGGTGGCATTTGTTCTGCAAGCTCTACAAGAGCCACAACAAGTTGTCTCCTGGCACTCTTCCCCACCGTGCGTCGACTCGCCAGGGTCTGGCCCTGCACTTATCAGCCTTCCTTCGGAGATCTGGACCTCTTCCCAGCCCCCGTGCCCCTGCACCGTGGGAGTAGTCTGCAGAGCATTTTGGCTGTGGTCCCATACATGCCCCCTCCTACTCAGGCACAGAAGCTGTTGGACTGTGGTCCCTGTTCAGGGAGTTATTCCAACCCAGCCTTTGTTTGCTATTAGACAAAGTTGCTGAAATGCTTTCAGTTAGGTTAATTCTTCTGACTAGGCACAGACAGGCCATTAAAACGATTACAGGAAATAGGATATTGTGGCATGGTAGAAAAGGCAAATCTAGTTTTTACATACTTTTATAAATAACATCAATTATGCTTTGTAGTGAGATGAAGCTGTAGACATTTGGGTTTTGTGTTCAGCTTCTCTGGCTTGTCAGAAGCAAGATAAATGACAGATATCAAAGACGTGATCCAGCAGAGAGAGATTTTTGGGTCTCAAAACCTCTCGGTTTGGTGTTTTAAAACTTTAAAACTATTCAACAAACTTACACAGTTTTAAGATATATCCAGTGGGTACATATGCCACCAGATAGTTACAGGACATTTTACTCACTAATGTTACCTTCACATCCTTTCTGTAATGATTATATGTTGCCTAAAAGTTAATTTTTGAAAATTACATGTAAAGCATACTCTGACTTCACTAACAAAGTGTGCTTTGTTTACACTCATGTTTAACATCAAGTGTTTCTATAGTCCCAGGCTAATTGGCATTGCTCAGAACTGTTCTGTTGCAGATATAGGCTATTATGCATGCATGTCCAAGGCCTTTGTTTCTTCTATAGTCAATACTCTTGGGCGTCCAGAATGAAAACTGAAAAAACTCCAAAAAATCACCTAATATCCATCGTTTCATTTGTGCCACTCAGAAGTCTAACTGGGTTTTGTTTGTACGTATTCATGAGCACAACTGTGAAGAACTTTAAGGTAACAAGCAAATACCTGGAGGTAGACAATATTCAATTTTAAGCACGTAGGTAAACATTCAAGGGGACTGTATCTCCTTTTGAACTGGAAATAATTGCTTCATATAGTAAGTAATTATGGATAGGAGATTTCAGAAGTTATTGTATGTGAAAGCTAGTTTCTGTGTCTACATTTAAGTGTACTGTCTGTTCATGAGGCAGTGAAAATGGAAGCCCAAAATATGCCACAGATGTTCAAAATGATGGTGCTACATCTTCTGTCCCTCTCGTTCCTACCTGTGAATACGTCTATCTAATCTAAAGAAACCTCTAGAAGCAATAAATATTATTCTTTATAAATTATTTGACATTAACCCAAACAATACAGACTCAGCATAGCGAGCAAGCAACTCTGTCTGCCTCAAAACTGTCAAGAGGTAGTCTTCAGAACAGCAGTGGGCTGACTTGAGCCCTGCTGTGACATTACTAGAGAAGGACAGAAGTGAGTTAGTATTTAACAAACGTCTTGCAAACTCTCCCACCACTGTTTTCCCATGGAGTATTTGGCTTTACAATGCTGGTTAGGGTGACCACAGTGACCGAGGTGAGGTCTGGTCTGCTGATTGACTGCTGCCAGAGCAGTTTCTGCTTTTTAACCAAGGATGATCCAAAGTAAAATGCATGCTCTTCAGGGAACCTCCCCTGTTCAACTGAGTGTCCTGACTGCTATGTTCAAATTCCCACTTTGTAAAATTCCTGGCTGTAATGTAGCTGAGCAGGGGGATATTGCTTTTGGCATGCCACAGCCTTCAAAATAAGAGTCCAGTCTGGGTCCAGCCCGGTGCCTAGATCTCCTTCTTTCTGGGCAAGAGTTGCAACCATTTGATATCCTGTGAAAGATGGGTGCATCTCAGACATCAGGGGTCTTGCTCACAGGAGGAACAGATAGCCTGGATCCTGGCTGACGATGCTTGGCATTGCCAGTGGCTCCTAACTTCACCAAACCTAGCATGTAAGGGCTGAGGAGACATGCTGCTGATAAACAGTTGGCAGGAGAAAGTTTCTGGAGGGCCCTCAAGGTGAAGAGAAATGGTCAGACCAAGTCTCAATCAGCCAGAGAGTGGCCACCTTGGCATCCGAGCAAAGATTTTACACTTGGTTGGTTGGTTGGGGAATTTTGTTTGTTTGTTTGTTTTCTCCTGTGTTCTTCTGGTTTAGAAGGTGAAGATGAAGGCACAGGCATCTGTTGTGTATCTCAGCGGCCCATGTTGAGGAGCTATGTTTCTCGGCCCCTCAGTTTTGTGAGGCTGAATGTGGCTGAGACAACTGGTGCTGCTGCTACATTTTCTGTAAAAGCAGTAGCTTTCAGAAAAAAAAAAAGG
>Ga0181612_144502_pt1 | contig 14930 bp, 9 predicted proteins | sample HoacroProtozoa21_FD_119630 | JGI IMG/M metagenome (GOLD analysis project Ga0181612, IMG submission 119630) | Hoatzin crop microbial communities from Cojedes, Venezuel. Combined Assembly of Gp0051906, Gp0051904, Gp0051908 | reverse complement strand
GTGGGGGGGTGGGGAAGGTGCTCATGTCCACCGTGATACCACCATACACCAGACTTGATGTTTGGAGTTTGTAGGTGTTTGGCATTTACTGAAGGGGTTGTAGTACTAACAGTTCGGCAGAAAAGACAGATCTGCTGGGGCTTTGTGGGTTGAAAGAAAATAAGAGCGTGGGTTGAGGCAGATTAGGGGAAAATATTGAAGATTTCGAGATTTGACAATGATGTCTTCGTGTTCTCCAACTTCTCATTTTTATACCTCTTCTGTCAAAATCTTTCACAATTAACATAAAGACAAATGAAAAATGATATTCCTTAACAGTCAGGCTCTAGTGTATTGCAGGAGTAGGCTTCAGCCAAAAACCCCACAAAATGTTGTTACTAAATGACAGTACACCTGGTACACCAGTTATGGATTTGTCATTGCATGTGAAATTCAAAATTTAAAGAAAAGCCTGCTGCACAGTTACTTATTTAATTCTGGTAGTACCGAGCAAATCTGTAGACTATTAAAGACAGGGCTGCATGTGTGATAGTGTGCTTTCTGCAATGACAAAAGTTGCCTCCTCTGTTCTAATAACTTTATCTCACTTTGTGTGCATGAATTCCCAAAAACTTTACTTTGTGATATAGTCAGTCAGAAGATGACTGACTGGGAAAAAGCCCATGGAACACAACTGCAAGAACACTTTATTCAGGTGAGGTGTATACAAGTAGTAAGTCTGCATGTGCAGACCTTCCACGTTCTCTATCATGAGGTGCAAATGAAATGAATATTTATAATTGAGTCTTTGTTTTCTGTGCCTGGAAGCCATCGCTTATGTTTCTAGAAGGTATGCAGTTGCTTTTGTTTCCAGTTACTTTAGAAATGGCCTTTACTGAAATGTTTAGAAATACAGCTGCTGATAATGCTGTCCTACATTGCTGAAGGATGCTGTAAGGTGGAACATTCAAGCAGTGTGATTTTGTGTTTCGTTGTAGGATTCAATCGAGAAAGAGAGGCAGCTGAGAGAGCTGGGAGAGCTGGCCAGCAATCAGACTCTTCAGCTGCAGGAGCTGCAGGAAGAACTGACTTCAACTCGTCTGCAGCTCAACCATGTGCAACAAGAGTAGGGGAACTAACTGATTCTTGCTTGTTTTTGGTTTTCAACAAGCAGTATTTTTCTCTTCACATCTAACTACTGATGGAGATTTGTAAAATGTTTCATTTCTGGCTTAAAATCAGAGCTTTGGAATACATCTAGGTTCTGGATTGTCTGTGTGTGTCCAAAGTGGGATGCAAACGATACGCTCATACCCACGTTCATAAATTGACTTGGGAGGTTTTGCTGCTGACAGAGGAGCTGGAAAACATGCCAGTATTCTAGACAAAAGGGTTTTGTGTAGTGCATGACCATCCTAGTGGAACTGTGGCCAATGAACTGTTGCATGCTGAGCAAACCTTGATAAAAATCGATTGAGCAGCTATAGTGCAACACTTATTGAAGGACCTGCAACATGTCATAACTAGTTATGGTATGTAATTGGTATGTGAACATCTGAGAAGATCAAAACTACTGTGGTAAGGTGGAGGAAGAGAGACAGATTTTCAAATAAGTGACTAGGACTGAACAGGTTTTGTCCAGTTGCATAAAACACATTTTGTGGAGCACTGTAGTCTTGATGTGACTTAATTGCTTCAGAAACAAATTTTTCCAGTTAGTGACAGTTCCAGAGCCACTTCAGAGGTAGCTCTGAGTGACAGACATTCTCATGCATCCTGTTAGTGTGAGAACAGCAGATGTTTGCAGTTCTCGGGTCAAATACAATAAGTGATATAATTTAATGCTCTTACTAAGCGATTCCAAGAATATCAAGTTCTCAGAACTGTGAAGGTAGATTAAAGAGGTTTGACAGAATACTTCATCCTGTATCCTAATCTTGCAGATATCTCCCTCTTTTGAAGAGTTGTAGAATCACAGAATGATTTGGGTTGGAAGGTACATCAAAGATCATCTAGTCCACCCCCCCGCCATGGGCAGGAACCCCTTGCACCAGACCAGGGTGCTCCAAGCCCTGTCCAACCTGGCCTTGAACACTGCCAGAGAGGGGGCAGCCACAGGTTCTCTGGGCAATCTGGGCCAGGGCCTCACTGCCCTCACAGTGAAGAATTTCTTCCTTATGTCCAATCTGAACCTCCTCTCTTTCAGTTTAAAACCATTACCACTTGTCCCATCACTAGGACAGAGGTAAAAAGTAAAGTCTCTCTCCAGCTTTTATTCTAAGCCCCCTATAAGTATTGAAAGGCTGCAATAAGGTCTCCCTGAAGCCTTCTCCAAGCTGAACAACCCCAAATCTCTCAGCCTTTCTTCATAGGAGAGGTGTTCCAACCCTCGGATCACTTTTGTGGCCCTCCTCTGGACCTGCTCCAACAGGTCCATATCTTTCTTGTACTGAGGACCCCAGAGCTGGATGAAGTACTCTGGGTAGGGTCTTACAAAAGGGGAGTAGAGGAGGAGACTCATCTCCCTTGACCTGCTGGCCGTGCTTATGTATGCAGCCCAGGATATGGTTGGCTCTTTGGGCTGCGAATGCACATTGTCAGCTCACTTCTAGTTTTTCATCTACCACGGTCTCCAAGTCATCCTCTGTAGGGCTGCTCTTAATCCAGTTCTCCCCCAGTCAGTGCTGATACTGATGATTGCACTGATCCAGATCCATCACCTTGCACTTGGCCTTGTTGAAGTTCATGAGATTCACATGGACTCACTCTTCGACACTGTCAAGGTCCCTCTGGATGTCATCCCTTCCCTCAAAAGTATTAACTGCCCCCATTCAGCTTGGTGTCACCCACAGCCTTGCTGACGGTGCACTCAATCCCCCTGTCAATGTTGTTAATTAAGATACTGAAGAGTACCAGTCGCAATACAGACCCCTGAGGGATGCCACTTGTCACTAATTTCTATTTGGACACTGAGCTGTTGACTGCAACTCTTTAGGCATGACAGTCCAGCCAATTTCTTACCTATCAATTAGTCCAGCCATCAAATTCATATCTCCAGTTTAGAGACAAGGATGTTGTGTGGGACCATGTCAAAGGCCATACAGAAAAGGCGAGGCAGATGACATCAGTTGCTCTTTCCTTATTTACCAATGCATTTTAGTATTTGTTATGTCTCATCTTGGACGAAGGCAGGCATTCTAATTTGTCACCATCAAAAAAGTCTCTCAGTCAACTCTGAGTTAAAGATCGTGCATCCCTTTGAAAAGAAGATAAGAGGACAATAAAATCTTTTGATCTCACAGTATACATTAAATAGCGAAAGGGACAAGGTGGGACAGAGAAGGACCCCACAACATTTGGGGGAGAGAGAGGTTTTTTGTTCTTGGCATTTCAACTGGTTTGCCAGAATTAGGTAATATTGCAAAATAATTCCAGCCTGGAAGGTTTAATAAGCCAAGGCGTTGTCTTCTGTTGAGAATTCTAACTATGGAGAAAAGTTATAGGAGGACTACTCTAAATGGAAGCTTGCTACTAGGGTGTTTAGACTTGTGCCAAGGTCTAATCAAACTTAACAAAGCCAGATGACTCCCTTTGAAGTAAATGAGGTCAAGGGGACTTTTTCCTGATCTTCTGCACAGAGGACCTGTTACATAGCTTGGCAGGAAGAGACTTTGATAAACGTGGTTGTAATTAGTAACAGCCAATATGGTAGCTTGAATCAGTTACCTCAAGACCTTGTAGTGTCCCTGGTGCAGGGGGCTCTTAAAAATAAGTTAAACAGGCAACTGGCCAAAAATTACACAGGTGGAGTTGTTCTTGCCTTGAATTTCAAGGCAATGTGACCAAATGAGTTGGGCTCAGCCCAAGTGCTGGGAGAGCTGTGAGGGACTTTGTCGGTAATGAATTGTTTGAAACTGGAGGGTAGCGGTGGGCTGCTTTATCCAAACAGCATTAAGCAGATACGTGACACAAATTCTCCAGGCTGTTGTAGTTTCTCCTGAGAAACAGGCCGAAGATGCCTGTTTTAGTTTTAAATGTTTAGATGGTGGAGTTTAAAACACTAGTTACAGCTTTAAAATGAAAGTGGGTTATAAAAACTGTTCTGATTTTTCTAAGAACTAGTTTGCTATGTTTGTTCCCATTATTTGTTTTGTAGCATCTACGTCTCTTTAACAGATAAGTCATAGTGCTCTCTTTTTGTTTCAGATTAATACTTGGCAGTAGACTGAATGAACAATAAAACCAGGGAAACTCTTAATTACTACATAGTTTGGATTAGCATGGAAAGGATGAGCGTTAAGGCTTACAAAAATCAGCATTGGTAATTTGTAAACGTATCTGTGATAAAGTTGTTTTTTTCCTTTTGGTATTTAGTTTTTCTTGCAAAGAAAGAAACATTCACTTTCAGTGGTGGCTTTTCTTATGTTTCTGACTAGCCATAGGACTTGTGATGAACAATGAAAGACGCAGGTATTGCTGCTGCTTTCAGTCGGTCGTGTGCTCTCCTGCTTTTGTTTTTTTTCCCCTCTCCTGAGAAAGGCAGACCTGTAATTAAACATCTGGCTGTGTTTGTGATCATTATCTGCTGTTACGATGAAAAGATGAAAGCTTTGTGGATCTTGCAACAGTGACATAAAGACCATCAAAAAGTGCTTTAACACTTTCTGAAACATCCCCATGTGAATAGGGGTAAATGGCAAAAAGAAAATAATGCAGCAGTGAAATGATTACAGTTTATTTATCCTTTCTGTTCGGTAGTTATTGACACTGCATTGTCTGTTGTGGCAATTTAAGGCAAGCCTGACTAGTGCATTGTATATTATATAGGACTTTTTCCACCTTTTTTTTTTGAGGGGGGGGGTGTCTGTAAATATAATGATAATTTATATTTACATAATGATTTTCCTCTATCTCGAGAACTCGTCTTCCCAAATGTACTTTCCTTTTCTTGTTATTCATGATATTAGAATTCTTTAGCCCTCTTTTACTACTTCTCTGCTAGAAGACCTTGCTGGAGGAGCTGGCTAAGGATGTCCATGGGATTGTAATAGTCTCTGCAGCTTTTCCCACCCGGATTAGGAGGACAGTCTTTGCTTTTAGTAGATGTGCTGGCCTTATTACCTGTGGTCCTCTCAGACAGCCTACTCCTTGAAGAGCTGGAACAGAAAACTTGTCAGTTGATAGGTGTTAGACCTTTCATTGGTTCAGGTCCTCAAAAATCTCACCAGGGTCCTTCTGTAATGCAAAGGAAGGACAGACTGAATGCCTCCAAAATTAATAGAAAGCATCCATTTATTTTTTTCCTTTTGAGGAAAACAACAGTAATATCTGTGTTAGGAGGGAAAGCAGAGATGTTGTTGTTAAAAACACTGTTTCTAATATTAAGTAAGAGTAAAGGACAGAAGATAAACTTGCTTATCTTGTTGTCTGCCAATGTTTAAGAAGCACTGCTTCTCTTGGGGAGAACAGGGGAGGAAACGTTGCCTTTTGGCAATACTTGAATAACGTCATTGGTGATATCCTTTGACTGACTAATATATTTCAGCAAAGAAAAGAACCAGAGGACCTGATGTAAGAAAATACCTGGAGTCTTACACTGTAGGAGAGAAAACTGAGCTGGTTTGGTTAACATCTTGAATATAAGAAAGAAACTGGTTTCTTTCTGAGACCTCATCATCTGAGCTGGTGCAAGAACACGAAATATTAACCAGTGATCTCTCCTGTAATGTGGTGTATCCAGTCTCCTGCCACAATACATGTTCACATTTTAAAGTGTAATTGAGAGTATGCTGCTTTTTTTAAACTCTTGATTTCCCTGTATTTCGGCATAAGGAGCTTGCTCAATATTTCTCCTCTTTTTCTGTTCTTTTTGTTTGATGATAAGGATTAATTGATAGGTGGTTTGCGTTGGTAGAAGGACACCTTGTGACTGACTTTATTCTGTGTGGTTAAGGCTGAAGACTTCCCGTGCCCAAGGAAAGGATGCCCTGAGGAAGTTAGATCGTCTGAGTGACTATGAGCAGCAGATTGAAATACTGCGGGATGAGATTTCTATCCTGGATGCCCAAAAGTCTGTTCTCCAGAGCAGGTAGAGGCGTTATTCAGAGACGTCACTGAATCAGAGAAGTTGTTCATGTTGATTAGAATCAATTCCCACCTCATTTGAAATTCAAGTATAAATAAAAGCTAAGCTTTTGTACTTTGTTGTGAAGGAACATAAACTCTTTAACTGGTTTCTCCTAGTGCCCAAATATTTTAATTTCAGGCAGCTCTGTTGAGTTTCTGGCAAAACAGCAAAGAGAGCAGCTTTACAAAATACACTGAAAGCAAATGCACGAGATAAAAAGAGATGGTTAGGGTTTTTTAAGTCCTCTTTGAATGCTGTACTATTACAGGGCAGAGCTTGTGGTTATATTCTCACTTGTTTGACTTTACAACTTTTCAGTGGTACTGAAAGAGGAACACATCTCCTAAGTATTACTTGTTAAAAGTGTGTTTCCCCAGAACAAATTGCTTAGCTCTACACACTTTTGGGAATTATTCTAATTTTATTGTTCAGACTCATAAAATGTATTGACACAAATGCTTTCATATTAGACTAACCAGCTGCAGCTTTACTTCTTTAATTATATTGGCTCAAAAATCTCAGCTTTCCCTGATAATTAAATTGACACAAAACACTGTGCACTTGGCAAAAGTATCTGAGGACGGTGCAGTGACCTCACGCTTCTTTATACGTCTGTCGTAGGCTTGCACGGAGCCGTTCTCCTTCCCCAAGGCACAGAGAGAAGTTGTCACCTAGTCCACTTCACCCAAGGAGCTGCTCTCCTGGCCGAGCCAGGCGTATGAATGCTTCGCGTCGCGCCTGCCTGGTAGCTCGCTTTGGTGACATCTATGCTCAAGAACGCTTGGATGCAGAGACCCTGTTGAGGACATACATTAGTGACACAGAGATGGTGCAGAGGATAATATACATTGCAGCTTTGGTAAGAAAAAAAAGGTCCTGTTTTACAGGCCAGAAGTGTTTTATAAAATATTATGGCTGGACTGGATGAAATTGTGTGTAAATTGGCATTTCTGTGGGGTATGGAGAAGAAAGCTTCGCTGCTTTTCTCCCTTTTTATTTTCCTTTCTTTCCCTGACACTTTTACATGGAACTCTCAATTTAGTGTCCTCTTCTGACTGTCCTGTCCCACCATTAGAAGAGGGCCAGTGATCTACAGTACGGGTGTTAAAAGGGGTGCAGAAGAAGACTGAATGGCTCTGAAAGGTAGATGGTTCCTGCACGAAACCACACTGCCTTGTTTAGATGAATTCTTTTGGGAACACAGCATTTCAGACAGCTAAAAATCTTTCTGTATCGTGCTTCCCTCTTGCCTGTAGCTATGTGCTTTTCTAGTTCTATTGGATCTCTTGAAGTTACTGAGATACCTCATGTTTACTGTGAGCTCAGTCTAAAGAAACTTGTTTTAATTTTTCTGTACTTAATCTTCTGTCCTATAAAATTGATGTAGTACATACCTGTGTCAGAGAGGCAGTGTGTCTCTCAAGGTGTGTGATCCCAAGCACATTTAACTTACTGAAGTGGGTTTTTTTTTCCCCCCAACTGTTTACACTCTCCAATTCAACCTTTCTTCCTGAACACACAAGAGGTGCTCCTGTCTGACACATTAGGCTGTGGCACGTACAATGCTGTTACTGAATTCTGCTCTTGATATCTTTGAGTGCGATTCCATTGATCGTGGGTGTGTGATGGAATCCTACATAAAAATAGGTTAGGTGGGGAAACTTTTCAGTCCTGTCTTCTGCAAATAAATCACACTTGATTTAATCGGAGAGGTCCTCCCAGATGAATACTATTTTTAACTTTCACTTCTACAGCAGTGTTTTATATTCCTCCTTGCGATGATGATACTGGGTTAATTCATCCTCTCAGATAATTGAGAAAAAATTAATCTCAGTCTCCTGGATTTAACTAGACGTTCTTTATGTTTGCAGGAGTCTTTTCATGCAGCAAAGATGGCCTACAGGCAGTTCAAAATACGTGTGAGAGAGACACTGTCTCTAGGTCACTCGGGGCCGGAGTCGCTTGAAGACGCTGTCCTGGATTACATACTTCGCCACGAGGACCTGTATGACGTTCAAGCCAGTGTCAATGTAAGTCAAAGGCAATGGGGAAGGGAGGTGTTGATCTATTTCAGTAGCTAATAAATTTGGAGTGTGTAAACTAGAAATGCACTGAAAGCTGAAGAAGGAAAAAGTTTATTGCAAGGATTTTATGTCTTGGAGCAGTTTATTTTCTGAAATACTATTGCGGTATGGCCCAATAATCACTTGTTTTATTTGCTTGTGACTAGAATGTCTGTCTGCCAGAATAGTATTTTTGGCAAAATACAGTGTAACCGTCTTAATCAAATAAATGTAAGCTAAATTTCTTATTTTTCTTAAATTCTGTGCTCTACTGAAAAAAACGAATCTCCTCCTAAGATTGATGTCAGTGATATAGCTTATACTTTATTTGTAAAATAACAACATATTCTTTCTGAAGTGAATATTTACTGGGATAGCCTAAGACAACATTGCTGGGAGCTTCTCATACTGATTTTTAAATGTAGAAAGCTGAAAGGCATATTAAGGAGGGGTTTCCCTACTTTCCTGTGAATAAAAGTGTTGGTGAGCTCAAATGATTCAATTGTATTTGTTTCCAGGAAGTGATTCGCTCCATGAACATCAGCCCAAAGATTTCATTTCCACCAGAAATCGATTTCATTGTGATCAGCACTTTGATTCGAGCGCTGTGCCATGTGGCTTTTTCAATGCAGACTCTTGTTCCTCCTCTTGATGTTGCCATCGGTACTGATGGAGAACTTTTCAGTGAGACCAAGTAAGAACACTTATTTTCAGTCAGATTCTTACTGTTTAAAAAATCCAGCAGGTTGTATAGTCTTCTTCCTTCCTAATTAATGTAAAGCTTTAAGCTTGATGCTGAAGATGAATTTGGGGCAAACACTCCTGATTTGTAGTGAATTTGGTACGTCTTTAAGGTTTATGATGGTATATAAGTGCTGGGATACAGACCAGTGTTAACAGCAATTTTCTGGATGAACTTCAGTCTCTTGAGCATATTTAATTTATCCTTTAAGAGGAAAATTATCATCGGCTTTCCTTTCCTTGTTTAGTCTCTCTCTGTCTCCAGTGTTTGTAAAATGTGTGCATCTTTGTTCCTCCTTGCTGGTCCGTTTAGTAAAAGTCAGGTTTACTGAGATCTGGCAGTTGATGTCTGATACCAGGATTGTCAACATGCGTGCTGTGACCTCCAGGCTGTGGCTGCTGTACAGCATATGGATCTTCATACACTCCCATCTCTTCTGGTTTAGAGCTAAACAAAAAGAAAAATGCCTTTTCAAAATGGGAATTTAGTGTAAAAAGTGGACACCATAACATAGTTTTTTCCATAGGGTCAGGACTGACTGCGTTGTTAGCTGCCAGAGAACTGTAGGGTACTTCCATGCCTTCAAGAAAATTCACGGGATTGATAGCTCCAAAAAAAATTGCCCTCAAAAGCAAGAAAAACCACACCAATAAGGAGGTTTCTAATAATGATTTAAAATAGAATGGAACCAAGGTGGGGAAGAGCTTGAGAAGCCAAGGAGAGAAATAGAGCAGATAAAGGAGAGTACAAAGTCATACATGACTACTTAAAAACCTAGTCCAAACACTGGGCAGTTGGCTGTTTGATACCCACAGATATATGCTGAATTAAGGAGGCAGCAATGCTGTGGGTGCTGGGGGTGCTTTCTCCACCTGCTTGATGTGTGTGGCCTTCAAAAAACAGGTGTAATGTGTTTATATGTGCTGCTGTGGGAGACATATATACACACATCTGCCCATCTATGTAGTTAAATGTGGCATATGTATGTTTACATGTATAGCATGTATATGTGGTACGCAGAGATGGAGCAAGATTTGTAGAAATTGAAATAGCTCTGTTAGTTCTGTGTGATATCATTCTGCAAAAGGGCTGTCATACCCTGTACCTTCCTCCATGCATGCCTCTGTTTACAGCATTGTTTTGTATAAATTGCTGTTGTATATACATTACTAATGTGTAGATGCATTGCTCTTTTTAATTTCAGTTATCTGGTATTTGTTTTGAATTTGAATCATCAAAACCAGACATGTATTATTCAGCCAGTGTTGCAGACTTAGGGAGGTAATACATATCTGGCATGTTAATACAGGCCTTCAAAATAATTTTTCTTTGCTAAGAAGTCACTGTTTCATTATCAGTATCTGAGGATCTTGCTAGTAAAATTGCCTCTTATGTCTCCTAAGATACTAGGATGTGACTTTATAGTTGAGACAGAGTATTTCTGTAATATCCTTTGTAGGGGTCTTGTTTTAGCAGGGTATTTCAGGAAAATGGGGTGACTATGCCTGCCAAAGCGCTGCTCAGGAGATTTAATCTGTCAGTGGACCCAAGGAACGTGACTTGTGTGGGGTTTATGCAAGAATGTGGTCTAGTGGCCTTCTGAAGTGCGAGATGGCTTTATGGGAGTGTCTCTGAGTACAAGCAGGCGGTATATTCTGCCGAGTCGGTCTTACAAATGCATTTCTCCTACAGGTTCACTGAAGGAGTACTTATTTTTGTGATATGGAAATATTGTCAAGAAAGATGTTTATAAGCTGCGACTAGTACTCTGCTTTTTATCAGCATTGATGACTTGAAGCATCATATTTATCTTTTGGCACTTACACGCAGGCATTTCTTGTGCTCTGTGTTTCAACAGGTACCATCGTAGTATTGACTCTGATTTCACAGCTGCCTTGGTGGCCTATCATGTATGGCCTGCTCTGATGGAAAATGATGTTGTAATTGTCAAGGGAGAAGCAGTCACAAAAAGAGGAGCTCTGGTACGGACTTTTGTCAAGGAACACGTTAAGGGAAATCGTTGGATTTAAACACTGTTTTAAAATTTAAGAAGATAAATTCTTGATTGTTTCCTATATGGTTGGAGTTGCCTATATCAAATACCAGTTAGATTTTAGTGCTTCATCCTGTATTTAGGATGAATAGTTCCATTTGCCTTAATGTGTTCATTATGCAGATGGATGATTGTTGGCAGAGCCTGTTCCAAGAAGAAAGTTGACTGTGTTTACTCTCAGTCCTCAAGCCTTGTCTCCAGCATGGCAAGTCTGCTTGCCGAGTCTGTCTTTATTAAATGCCCTCTCTCAAGAGAGGTTTGCCAAACTCTTCTCTTGTAGTGGTCTCGCAGAAGTCGAAGTAGAAGCAGAAGCCGCAGCCGTAGCACCAGTCCTCTTCTGTCTCATCACGTAAGCCCCAGCTGAATGCTTGTAGTATAAACAGCATCAGGTATTTTAAACTCAGAATGTCGGCAACCTTTTAAAAATGCTGCTGTGCCCCGTGTATGTTTTAGCATTGGGAATAAATGCCTTTGCTGGGTCTGGAATGAGGTGAAGCTGAACTGACAGATAGTTATTGCCTGGTATAATTATCAGTGGAGGCACTGTGTGAGAAGTAGATCATAGTTAAATTCTCAGAAGTATCAACTGTGATTCTGTGAATGCTTTCCTCCTACTCCCCCTTGCTTTAGTACCCTTCTGAATAACATCTGATCATGAACTGCATCATGTGGAAGTCATCTCGCAGTACATATACAGCACTTGGTTCCTGCCTCCTGGAATTAGTAATCTAAATTTGCCCTCTAATGCCTTAAAGGAGGAGAAAATCAGTGTAGGGTGGGTAGGAGACGAAGAGCTGAGGTGGTCCTAATAAGAAGTGAAACCTTAGCAGAGTTCTGCGTGTGGTATAGTTACACAATATTTTCAATTATTTCGGTAAAAATAATGTTTATTTATCTAACTGTTAGCCCATCTTCTTAAATTGACATAGGTGCCCTCAGCTTCAAATATGAATATTGAGATGTGAGAGGCTTTGGCTGAGACTCCCTTTTTTGTGTGTGCGCAGGGTGTGAAACAAAATCTAGAGAGCTGTTGAATCTGACTTTGTAGCAGCGGAGCTGCATGGACAGAGTACCGCGTGCAAATTTTCTGAATGTTGATGGGTCCCCAGGTGCCTTTCTTGGGTACAGTTTTTTAGCACACCTGAATTTCCTTTTTTTGTTTGGCTTGCAGCTGTCTCGAAGCCGCAGTCCTTCACCACTGAGGAGTGGAAGCCCAAGTAAGTGGGCGTATTAGTTCATAATGACTCGTGTTTTATCACATTAAGCCCTTGAACGGCTGAGCGAAGAGACAAAAAAACGTGCTGAAGGTCTTTCTAAAATACTTGTCCAAGTCTTATTGTTAAAATGGATAGCCCCTTTCTTTTCTATGTGTAGAAAAAGGCTGAAATTTCCGACTTGGAGGAGAGCTTATTCTTCACTTTGCTCAGACTGCTGTCGTGAGTTCTCTCTGCTGGTTGCCTTTATTGTGGCCCGTTCTATAGTAAGTAAGTTTAGAGATTTAGAAAAAAATAGTTGCACTGAAATGTGTCTTTTTTTCTTCAACAGGGTGTTAACTGAACACGTTCCTGTGATTCAGCACATCCCGATCCAACAACTCACTGGTGCCTTTTCTCTTCAAGAATACCTCCAACCTCACAATAATGTGAACGGCAGTTGTCACTCCAAATGAAGTTTGTGTTCAGTGTGGTTTTTATACAATTATAGAAGGGTTATTTATGATCTTAGAAACTAATTTAACCCTTCTGATTTAAAAAAGAAAATGTATGCAATACAGGATCATACTTACTTGGCAAAATTTACAGAGTGCTGAGGAACCCATGCTGTAATCCTGCAGGTGGAGATAGAATTATTGCATCTAGAATGTTTTCCACAGATACCAAACCAAGCAGTTTATCCTGATAGGATGTTTCATCTAATGTTATGTATGTTGTAGAATGTTGAGGTTAGCTGTTACTTGAAAACAGTTTCGTTAATTGCTGCTTATTTGCAATTTTAGACAACAGCAATAATCTTAGGATGTGCCAGTCTCACACAGCATCCTTTTAAATACATCCTTGCGGTAAACTGAATTTTCTAACTACAACACAAGTTGCACAGAACAGTCATAAACTACCCATACTCTAGCAATCCTCAGGGCTTTATTACCATTTACTTACGAAAGCACGTGTGTGCTTTAGCAAGGCAGTAATTGTCCTTGTTAAATTCAATGTTACTTAGAACTGAATATCATAAAAATTTGTAGTTTCAAACTTCGAATATTTTGAAAGTGTGCCACTATTCGTAGGCTTGAAATATTTGCTTGAGGTGGCCTGTTTGGTCTCACTTTTAATGGGCTTTCATACCAGATTGATAGATTTAGTAATTCTTTTCAGCACAGTGGAAAAAACCCCACGGTCCAGTTATCTCTTACTGTGGGCGTTTATTACATTTTAAGCATAAAAATTATAGACCTGAAGAGATTTTATTCTGGCACTTTAAATAGTTTGTTCCCCTTGTAAATGTTTATTTTAATACCAGCGTTTTTGTTTTTGAGAGAACTGATGCTGAGGGTCCAGCCTTAAACACGAGCCGCACAAGTGACTGCTTGGGGCCTTGTGCTTTTGCATCAAAACACAGGATTTGTTGTAATGGAGGTGACTCCACTATCTCATTTCAGCCAATACCTGATGCCTCACAGTTATGTGAAGCTTTCCCCAGATTTGTCTCCACAATTTTGGAATATAAACAATCAGAAGGAGGAAAAACTCCTTTCTGCCTCCTATTGGTCAGCCAATGTGCTGGTACATGGCATTTCATTAGTACTACTGTAATAACATGAGCAAAAATATTAGTTCTGAAACTATTTAGTCCTGAAAATTAAATTACAGAAGCAGATTTTGTGAACCCTTTCCAGGAATCTCGTGCAGATTTACACATCCATGTTCTTTCCCTCTACTTCTTGTGTGGCTTGAGACTTTGGCACAAGGCCTGACCAGATTTCAGGCAGACTTCAGCGCTGGTCCCCGTGAGCCATGGCTCAGGTGCGACTCTAGTTTTACGGATGTATTTTCATTGGAATTAGGCCAATTAACAACCAATGAGAGCAAAAATGAGGTCCAATAGAGTTCCTCCTCTAAGAGCTTGATTGTTGGTCACAGGTACGGATCTGAGCTTGGAGTAAACTTGCATATTTCTGCACTGATCCTGTGACTAAAAATACCACGGTTCTGGGAAAACTGAGCACCTGCAACTTGCGTGGCAACAGAAGACAATTAGATATCCCGAGTATGCTTTTGAGCAGAAAAATGAAGGATTTCTCAAAATCTACCAAGGGCTAGAGATGTAGGATTTTTAAAAACTAGGTGTTGTATGTTTGTCTTCTGCATGTGATTGCCAAGACACGTCTGTGTTGTGATTTGAGCTGAAGTAAGTTTCCATACCAACTGTGGGAAAACTAAGTGTTCATCAAGGAAGTATGTTTTTCTTGACAGGCATGAGAGGCAGGGTGGTTCCAGATGTGCACACACCTGTGATGCTGCTAGGAACGAGTGTTGTCAGACATCTAAAATTGCCCTAAAAGACAAATTCGCAGTGCTTGGTGGACCATCTCATCTTACACCCCCAGCAGGTGCCTAGAGAACTAGTTAGTCTCAAAATAAAAGAGAAAACTAATGAAGTGTGATGACAGCCAGTACTTGTTTTGGTAATGAGAAGGCAACTCTAGGTTTTTGTTTTTTTTTTGCGTGATGTTCCAGAGCAAACCATTTTCAGCAAAATAGGAAGTCAGTCCACAGTGTGGCCACACTGAATTAGTTAAGCATGCCTTCCTCTACTCAGGGGTCTTTAACTAATTCAGGTATGTCTTCTGCAGCCTGCTTATAGGAATATACTATTTTGCACTGATTGCCTGCGCAGCTCGTTTAAAGCCAATTAAATCTATAGGTCAGGTAGAATCACAGAATGGTTGGGGTTGGAAGGGACCTCTGT
>Ga0181612_105679_pt1 | contig 14930 bp, 12 predicted proteins | sample HoacroProtozoa21_FD_119630 | JGI IMG/M metagenome (GOLD analysis project Ga0181612, IMG submission 119630) | Hoatzin crop microbial communities from Cojedes, Venezuel. Combined Assembly of Gp0051906, Gp0051904, Gp0051908 | reverse complement strand
TATACGGCCGCACTATTATGGGTTGTCTCAGACCTGGTGGACTGTGGAATGAGTGGATCTTTGTGCGAGCCCTTGAGGGTCTTGAGCAAACCGCTATACTACATCCATCCAAACAAAGGAAATCAAGGAAACGCAAAAGAACCGTCCCTTTTGCGTTCTTGACTTTTTGGGGAAAGGGATTACAATAGGGGTAAATTGATTGTGTACAATTATATTGTATATGGAGGAACTATGGCGAAGGACAAGATTACGGAGATGGCTATGGACAACGTACCGGCGGATCAGCTGCTGGCGTTGGACAATCAGCTGTGCTTTTCTTTATATGTATGTTCGAAGGAGATCATCAAGCGGTACAAGCCGCTGCTGGAGCCTTATGGCTTGACGTACACCGGCTACATTACGTTGATGGCGCTTTGGGAAAAGGATGACATCAACGTCAAGGAGCTGGGCGAAAAGCTGTTCCTGGACTCCGGCACCCTGACTCCCCTGCTGAAGAAATTGGAGAAGCAGGGCTACGTCAACCGCGTGCGGGACGAGCACGACGAGCGGAACATCCGCATTCAGCTGACGCCGGAGGGCAGAGAGTTGAAGAACATTGCCGTCTGTGTGCCGAAGCAGATGATCGAAAAGCTGCCCATGGGCAGCCTGAAAGCCTACAAGCTGCAGAAGGGTCTGCACCAGTTGATGGAGGCCTTCGCCGAAGAAGACTAAGTCTATTAGAAAAGCGCCCAGTCCGTTGGGACTGAGCGCTTTGTGTTTTATGCCGTTGGGTTGCCGGACTGGTCGTCTTCGTCCGTGACATCTTTGAAGTAGGTCTGCTGCGCCTGTTCTTCGGCGCGGAGTTCTTCTTCATAGGAAGACTTGAAGAACCTCATGGTGTCCGAGGCCTTCTGGATGGCTACGGCGGCTCCGATGTATCCGGCGCCGATAGCCAGGAAGACAATGCCTACAGGGATCATGAAGATGGCCGTGCCGGCCTCCGGATCCCGGATAGAGACAATGCCGAGGACAAAGCTCAGAATGGCGAAGGCCAGAACCACGAGCCAGGCCTTGCTGCCGTTGGTCATCTTCTTGACGATCAGGCTGCTGATCAGGGCACAGAAGCCGATAAAGAGAAGCAGCAGTGCAAAAAGGATAACGAAGAAGCGGGATACCGTGCCGTCAAACCGCAGGAAGACGAGTCCGGTTAGGATGTCGATGACCGCGGAGCCGACCACGCCGCCGACAAACAGCAGGATTTGTCCGACCGTGAAGGTGAATGCCAGGGTGGCAACACCGGTGACGATCAGGATCCAGCCGACCACGTTGGTGATCGAGTCAAGGCTGTCCCCCGGATTGATGATACACAGGATTCCGGCAACGGCCAGAAGCACGCCGATGATGCAGAAGCCGATTTGCACTAAGATTTTGGATTTACTCGGTTTTTCAGTACTCACAGAATAACCTCCTGAATTAGTGTTCCTTTTTAGTATAGCACAAAATCCTTAAACGAATATTAAGGTCAAGCGTTCTCATTCGGCGCCGGGCTGACTTCCGGCCAGACGCTCCGCTTCCGGCGGAGGCGCATGCGCCGCAGAACGAGCACAAAAATCACGACCAGGCAGGCAACAGAGGCCAGCAGAAGCAGGACCGAAGCCACGACCGTGGAGTGAAGGATGAATTCGAGGATGACCAATACAAGAGCAAGGACGGCGAGCACCAGGGAGGCGATCCAGGTGCCGCGGTCGTGTGCGGACTCCGTCTTCTGCAGACGGACCAGGGCGCTGTCACAAGCCGGGTCGTCAATGTCCGACCCCTTTTTGTACCACTGCATGGCGCCGGGGATGTCCTTCCTCGGGACACCGCTGCCGGTCTCATGCATGACACCGATGTTATAGAAAGCGGTCTTACAGCCGGCGTCTGCCGCGCTGCGATACAGCTGGTAGGCTTTGCTGTAGTCCTGACCGACACCGATGCCTTCGGCATAGCAGTGGGCCAGATTTTTCAGGGCGTCCGGCTGGCCTTTTTTGGCCGCCTCCTTATAATACTGGATGGCCTTGGATTCGTTGATGGCCGTGGCCAGTCCGTTTTCGTAGAAGTAGCCGACTTCACAGAGGGCGTCCCGGTCACCGGACTTGGCGGCCGCCAGGAACATGGGGAACGCCTTGGAATCGTCCTGCGCCACGCCGCGGCCCAGGTGGAACATGGTGCCGAGGTTGAACTGCGCGTCTGCGTCCCCTTCCGCGGCGGCGATCCGGTAGCATTCGGCCGCTTTGGAGTGGTCGACGGCGGTGCCGATGCCGTTCTCCAGGCAGTAGCCGACGGAGAACCAGGCCCGCGGGTAGCCGCCTTCCGCGGCTTTGCAGATGAGGTCGAACGCCTTGTCCGGATCCGCCCGGCACTCCTCGCCCACCGACGTCAGGACACCGAGCAGGTACTGCGCGCGGGGGAAGCCAATGGCGGCGGCCCGTTCAAACAGGCGGTAGGCCTTTCCACGGTTCTGCGGCACGCCCGTGCCGTTGCGGTACAGGACACCGAGATTCGTCATGGCCTCCGGCGACCCCAGGTCAATGGCCTGCTGATAGTACTGAGTGGCTTTGGTGATCGATTTTTCCACGCCCCAGCCGGCTTCGTACAGAAGCCCGAGGCGGTTCATGGCTTTCGGCTCCTCGAGGAGCGCGGCCTGACGGTAGAACTCCGCGGCCTTTTCGTAGGACTGCTCCACACCGTGGCCGCAGTCATAGCAGAGGCCGAGGTCAAAGAGGGCATCCGCTTCACCGTGCTCCGCCGCCTTGTGGTAATATTCCAGGGCGGTGCTGAGGTTGCGGTCTACTCCCTCGCCATAATCATAACAGAGACCGAGGAAGAGCAACGAGCGCGTGTCCCCCAGGTCGACAGCCTTCTTGAAGCATTCGGCTGCCCGGGACAGGTCCTTCGCCACGCCGGTGCCGTTGTGGTAAAGAACGCCCAGCGAGCAGATGGCCTCCGGCACTTCCCTGTTGGCTGCCGCGGTATAAAGCTGCGCTGCCTTTTCATAGGACTGTTCTACGCCGTTGCCATATTCATAACACGAGCCCAGCATGAACATGGCCCGCGCATGGCCCGCTTCGGAGGCCTGCCGATAATAGCGCGCCGCTTCTTCGTAGTCCTGCGGGACGCCGATGCCGTCATAGTAGAGGTTGCCCAGACAATACCAGCCATCCGACGACCCCAGGTCCGCGGCCCGTTTGTAAAGCTCAATGGCCAGGTCCATGTCCTTGTCCACGCCGAACCCGCTCTCGTGGCAGATACCGAGGGCGCATACGGCTTCCGGCAGATCCTGGTCGGCGCCGGCGGCAAAGAGTTCAATGGCTTTGGCTGCATCCACGTCGGTTCCAAGACCATACGTGTAGCAAATGCCCAGCCAGTACTGGAGTTCCGCCGTCATGGGTTCCGCGGTGGACAGATACTGGTAAGCTTTCTGATCGTCCTGAGTGAGACCGCCCAGACCGAACAGATAGTTGAGGCCCATCTCCTGGGGAACGTCCCGTTCTCCGATGGAGACGGCCCGCCGCCACGCGGCAAGCTGTTCCGGGTTCCAGCGGTTGCGGTCCACGACACCAAGGACCTGCGGTGCCACAAAGGCAATAGCATAGTCCTTCTGGTCGGTTGGATTGTCAGGGGTAAAGAGGTTCCGGATCTGGTCTGCCATCTGGATAATCCTCCTCCTTCTTCGCAGAGTGATACAAGATACTGCCCTATTATATAGAAGACTATCATACGGAACCATTACGATTTTGTTGCGGTTCCGTAAATTTCAGAGGCCCGCAAAATGTGCCGCCAAACGGTGCGTTTTTTCATGGATTATGCTATACTCTATTTGTTGTAGTTTGCCCAAAAGTCGGACGACTTTCAAACTGCCGGATTTTCGTAATTTTGAGGTGTTGACCCCATGGCAGCTGAAGCTCCCATTGTAGAAACCATTTTAATGAACGACCGCACCGCAGACCAGCTGATCACCGCCACCCTGACGGGGATCGACTGGGAGCGCATCATCATGCACTTGACGCTCAAAGTGGAGCCCTCTCCCGCGTTTGATCCTTCCATCCCCCTGGACTTTTATCTGGTCACCGCTTATTACAAGGCCAACGGCCAGTTCCAGGTCGAGCAGCTGGATGAGACCACCTATCGGCTCACCATGAACGTCACCAATCCCAGCTACTGCTCCTGCATTCCCACGGGCACCTATTCCATCGTCATTGCCCAGGGCAACGACATCCTTGGCTGCCCCACCGTGGCGGAGGACCTCTGCCCGCATATGGCAGACTGTTCCCGCACCTTCCTGCACAACAACAAGACCAAGGGCTTCTGCGTAAACTTTGCCTGTTCGGAGGACGAGGAGTCCCTGAACCCGGTCATCACCGTGCTGGATATGAGCCGTTCCGGTCTTCCGGTCTACAACGTGGACCCGCGTCCGGAGGCACAGCCCTCCCGCGCGAAAAAGCGCGCCAAGGCCCGCTTCAAACGGCACCGCAAGATCGTGCTGAGTATCTATCAGGGCTCCCGCGCCTGGTACAAACTGTTCCCGCCGAAGAAGCCGGTCATCACCTTCATGAGCGAACAGAACGACTCGCTCGGCACCAACCTCACGGCCCTTCTGGACCGGATGAAGGAACGCGGCATCACCGACAACTACGAAATCATCACCTCCGCCCGCGCCACCGTGGCACAGCCCCATCAGGGCATGAAGAGCTGGGCCAACACCATGCGCATTCTGGCGAAGTCCAACTACCTGTTTCTGGATGACCACGCGCCGGTCCTCGACTGGCTGGTCATCAACGACAAGACCGAAATCATCCAGCTCTGGCACGCCGGCGCCGGATTCAAATCCTCCGGCTACAGCCGCTGGGGCCACACGGGATGTCCCGCTCCGGTCAGCTGCCACCGCCAGTACAAATACGGCGTGGCCGCCAGTAAAACCGTCGGCGGCTTCCACGCCGAGGTCTGGGGCATCAACCCGGAGCAGGTCCTGCCGGCCGGCATGCCGCGCATGGACGAGTTCCTGGACCCGGACTACCGCGCCAAAAAGACCGTGGAACTCATGGAAGAGTTTCCGCTGGCGCAGGGCAAGAAAGTCCTGCTCTTTGCTCCCACCTACCGCGGCAAAAACCGGTTTGACGCCCACTATCCGTACAACCTGATCGACTTTGACCGCCTCTACCAGTGGTGCCAGGACAACGACTGGGTCGTCCTGTTCAAGATGCACCCGTGGGTCGCCGAAGCGGTTCCCATCAAGGAGGAGTACAAAGACCTCTTCGTGGACGCCAACACGTACCCGAATATCAATGACCTTCTGTATATTACCGACCTCCTCATCACCGACTACTCGTCCTGCATCTTCGAATATTCGCTGATGGGCAACCCGGCCCTCTTCTTCGCGTTTGACCAGATCCAGTACGAGTTCTCCCGCGGATTCCACCGGGACTACGAAGAGGCCGCGCCGGGCAAGATTTGCCACACCTTCGACGAAGTCATGACCGCGCTGGAGAACGAGGACTTCGACGTCGAAAAAATCAAAAAGTACGCCGAAGAGCACTTCGACTATACCGACCCGCACGGGTCCGACCGGATCATCGACTGGATCCTTCTGGACCAGATTCCGCAGGACATTCGGGACAGCCTTGCACGGATCGACCAGATCAACGAAAAACTGTTGCAGCTGGACTTCTCCGCCATGGCTCCCGAAGAGCCGGACGGTGAAGACTCAGAAGAAGAATAACATCAGGGGGAACCCTTTAGGAGGACCACTATGAATATTGCCATGATTTTTGCCGGAGGGTCCGGAGTCCGCATGGGCGCCGGCATTCCCAAGCAGTTCCTGGAGATCAACGGAAAGCCCATTCTGGTGCACACGATCACGCTGTTCCAGTACCATCCGATGATCGACAAGATCTATATCTCCACCATCGAGGACTACATTCCCTACGTGGAGAACCTGGTCCAGGAGTTCCACCTGACCAAGGTGGCGGATATCATCCCCGGCGGCGAAACCGCGCAGGACACCATTTATCATCTCCTGAAGCGCAGTGCGCAGGAGGATCCGGAAGACAGTATTGTCCTCCTGCACGACGGCGTCCGGCCGTGTGTCTCCTATGACGTCATCACCCGCAACATTGAGAGCGTCAAGAAGCACAACACCGCCATCACCTGCACCCCGTGCTACGAAACCATTCTTCTGAGCAAGGACCACTACCATGTGGACACGGTCCCCTACCGGAAGGACACCTATGCCGCCCAGGCGCCGCAGAGCTTTTATCTGAAGGATATCATCTCGGCGCACGACGAGATCCGCGCCACCGAAGGCAAATACGAAAACATGGTGGACGCCTGCACCATTTACACCACTCTGGGTCGTAAGGTGCACATGATCCCCGGCAACCGGGGGAACATCAAAGTCACCACGCCGGAGGACGTCTACATTTTCCGCGCCATGCTGCAGTATCAGGAGAATGAGCAGGCATTTGGCATTGGCCAGACCAATGGCATGCGCAGTAAGATCAACGCCTTTATGCGCAAAAAGGAAGAACCCGATGAAGACTGACCGCATTTTACAAGAAGATTTAAACGCTGCCGCAGAGGGACTCTGCGGCACTCTTTTCCAGGACCCGGACTGCCTGCCCGTGGCCGGCAAGACCTTTTTCGTCACCGGCGCCACCGGACTGATCGGCTCCCAAATCTGCAAATCCCTGCTGCTCTGCAATCAGGTGGCAGACCTGGACCTTACCGTCTGCGCCTTCGTCCGCAATCCAGAGAAAGCGAAAGTGGTGTTCGCCGACTTTCTGGAGGACGCCCACCTGCAGTTTGTGCAGGGGGACCTGGATTCTCCTATCGTCTGTAACCAGCCCGTAGACTATGTGATCCATGGCGCCAGTCCCACCGGTTCCCGCTATTTTGTGGAGCACCCGGTGGAGACCATTCACGCCGCCGTGGACGGCACGGACCGGCTCCTGAAGTTTGCCGCGGACCAGAAGGTCTCCGGCTTCGTATACCTCTCCTCTCTGGAGGTCTACGGAGTGCCGGACAGGTCTACGGAGACCATGACCGAAACCGATTTCGGCAAAATCGACCCCATGAGCGTCCGCAGCAGTTACTCCGAAGGCAAGCGGCTGGTGGAGTGCCTGTGCGCATCCTACGCCGCGGAATACGGCGTGCCGGCCAAAGTGGCCCGGCTGTCCCAGACCTTCGGCGCCGGCGTGGCATATGCCGACGGCCGCGTCTTCGCGGAATTTGCCCGCGCGGTCATTGAGCACAAGGATATCGTCCTTCACACCGCGGGCAACACCGTCCGCAGCTACTGCTACACGCGGGACGCTGTCACCGCCATCCTGACCATCCTCCTGAAAGGTCAGACCGGTGAAGCCTACAACGTCACCAACATGGACACCGCCTGCTCCATCCGGGAGATGGCGGAACTGGTAGCCGGCCTGGAGCCGGATGCCGGCGTGAACGTCCGCATTGAGATTCCCGAAAACCTGGCCTCCTTTGGCTACAACCCCGAAATGATCATTCGTCTGGACTCCGGCAAGCTGGAGGCCCTGGGCTGGACGCCCACAGTCAGCATGGAGGAGATGTTCCGCCGCACGATCACCAGCATGGAAGGAGGCCGTCCGGAATGAGCGGCTCCCGCATTGCCAAATGGGACAACGTCAAACTGACCCTGATCTACCTGGTCGTATTTGGCCACGTCTGTGATCAGTTCTCCCATCAGTTTGCCGCGGCGCAGGTCCTGTTTCTGTTTATCTACACGTTCCACATGCCGGCGTTTCTATTTGTGTCGGGCATGTTTTCCAAGCGGACGGTCAACGCTGACCGCCTGGACTGGAGAAAAGTGGCCCCTTATCTGGTCCTCTGTGTCTTCCTAAACTTCTACCGGTGGGTCAGTATCTATGCGTACAACCGGGACCACTACTACAATCTCACCAGTCAGAGCAACATCAGCTGGTACCTGCTCGTACTCTTCGTCTTTCTGGTCGTGACGCACCTGGTGCGGAAGGTCGACCCGAAATACGTTCTGATTGTGTCCGTGCTGATCGCCATCATGGTAGGCTATGATCCCCGGATTGGGAAATTGCTGGGCGCGTCCCGTTGCTTCACGTTCTTCCCCTTCTTCTATCTGGGCTATGCCCTGGACCGGGAAAAGCTGACCGCGTTTGTCGAAAAGACCTGGGTGAAAATTGCTTCGGCCGCCCTGCTGGTCGTCTGGCTGGTCCTCTGCCTGAAGGTGCCCATTCTGTATGCATTCCGACCCCTGTTCACCGGCCAGAACTGGTATGGAGACCTCTCCTTTGGGTTCCATATCTGGAACGGACTCTTCCGGGCCATCTGGTACTTCCTTGCCCTGGGACTGACCCTGGCAGTGTTTGCGCTGGCGCCGAAAAAGGATATTCCGCATGTGTCGGTTCTTGGCAGCCACACGCTGTCCGTCTACTTCTGGCACCTGCCCATTCTGTATCTCATTGTCAACGGATCCCTGGTGCGGGACTTTGTCGGCACCTCCACCCTGCGGTGGCTGATCGGCGGCCTTCTGTTTGCCGCTCTGCTGACGGTGGTCTTCGCCCAGAAGATCTTCATGAAGCCCCTGCTCTGGGTGCTTTATCCACCCCAAAAGCAATAAAAAAAGAGCTGTGCCGCTGCACAGCTCTTTTTTCTTACGATAATGGCACGACCGGTGGTTCTTCCACCGGGTTTCCGCTGTCCACGCCGAGGCGGGCGATGACAAACTGAAGTGCGTTCTGGTCGAGCAGGAAGTTCTTCCCATACGGGTTGATGATCACGCCGTACACGTTGGACGCAGCCTCCGCAGAACGAATGACGTCCTCCAGGGTGTCGAAGATGACCGGGCCGTCCGCGTTCGGGCCCAGTTCCTTGCGGGACGTGAAGACCGGCAGCAGGACGTTTCCGGAGGTGTCCTGGATGCACATGAGATTGACGTTTTCGTCCCGGTCTCCGGTGCCGCGGAACTTCGGCAGACGGTCCACCGGGACCAGAATGGACTGGCCTTTCTGCAGGAGCTTGCCGATTTCGTCCAGGACGACGTTCGGGTCCGGGTTGCCCTGGTTGTTTTTAATATAGAAGTCCTCAATGGACAGTTCCAGGCCGGCCAGGCCCTTGAGCGCCTTTGCCGGGTCCGTGTAGACCTCCTCCTGCCAGCCGTCCAGGGGCGGGCCGGAATGCTCCGCATAGAACTGGCGGAAGCGATAGATCTCACCGCGCAGCGTGGACGGCAGGCGCTGGAACGCCATCTTCTCCACGTGCTCCGGCATGCCGTAATAGGCCTCGGCAATGCCGCCGGCAATGCAGGCAATGGTGTCACTGTCCCCACCCAGGGAGACGGCTTTTTTTACGACATCCACGTAGCCCTGGCCCTCCAGGAAGGCCAGAATGGCCTCCGGGACGGAGCCCTGGCAGGTGACGTCAAAGTGGTACGTGGGACGGATGTCGTCCAGCGTGCGGTACAGGTCGTAGTCAAAGGTCCGGGCCAGGTAGGCGCGGATGTCGTCCTTGTCCACGCGGGCACGGGCCAGAAAGATGGCGGCCGCCACGGCCTTGGCACCTTTGATGCCCTCCGGATGGTTGTGGGTGACGGACGCAGTAAGCTCTGCGGCATGCAACGTCTCGTCCAGCGTCCGGTACAGCCAGCCGGCGGAGGACACGCGCATGGCGCTGCCGTTGCCGTAACTGCCGTACGGATGCGGGTCGTCACTGCGCAGCCAGTGGGCAAACTGACCGCCGTATCCGCGGTCCGGATACGTGCGTCCCAGGGCCTGCATGTTCAGGCACAGAGCCGTTTTGATGTCCTCGTCCTCCATACCATAGGTGTCCATGAGGGCCTTGGCAACGGCAATAGTCATGACCGTGTCGTCCGTGAACGTGGACTGCGCGCTGACCAGCGGGAAGTCCGTCGTCTTGATATTGTATTCGTCGAACTCATACGGCGAGCCGACGATATCCCCAAAAATAGCACCCAGCATTTCGTGGGCCTCCTTTGTTGAAACGTTCTCTATTAATATAGCGAAAAAGAGCTCCTTTCGCAACGGAAAGGAGCTCTTCGGATTTAAAAACTTCGCTTGTATTTGCGCCCCAGGAACTTGGCCGCCAGGAACGCGCCGCCCTTGCGGATCCAGTTGGTCCGCTCAATATACAGGACCGGCAGTTCCCGGACCTCGGACTTTCCGATCCGTCCGGACGCCAGCTGGTGGTCCAGCCAGACGTTGAAGATGATCTCACTGATCCGGCCATAGAAGCGGCCCTGGAACCCGGTAAGCTGTTCCATCTCCGGCGGAAGGCGGTCCTTCAGGGTAAAGAGGACGTCAAACACCCAGGTGCAGTATTCGTCGAACAGGTCCCGGCGCAAAATCATCATGTTGAACATGTAGCCGGACTTTTTGTTGACAATTTTGTCGTAGGAATTCAGATAGTCCGGATACCGCTCTTCCAGGATCGTGCGCACCAGATCCAGCTGTTCGGCATAGTGCGTATGTTTATAGTGTGAGTACAGAGACTCGATCATGTAATGCCGTTTGCTGGGCACAAAGACGCTGTACTCCGACAGGAGCGGAGCCAGTTCGTCATGCTGCAATACATGGGCGAGCAGGTTTTTGCCCGTGTGAGGCTTCTCCAGAGCAAAATACCGGCGGTAATGGACCATCCCGAGGTAGTCGGCATCCAGATGTTTCCATGCCCAGTAAAGCCCGGTCAGTTCGCAAAAACTCGGGTTGAGCGTTGAAATATTGTCCCCCGCGTCATCCCGCAGGAATCCGGGGTCTTCGTCATGCAGCGCCGCGCCCACGTGGAGCGGCACGTACATGTCGTCTTCCGGCATGGCGTACGCTTTGTGCGTGGCCACGATCAGCCGGACATCGGGTCTGCTCATAACATTCCTCGCTTCAAGGTTGGTTTATTCGGATGGAGTGACAGCCGAGGCGGCTCCGCTGTCTCCAGAGGCCTGGGACTGCGGCGCGGCGGTTGTCGGCGCCTGGGTCGGGGCCTCCGTCCACGCCTGGGTCGCTGCCGTTGTGACAGGAGCGGTCGTCCCCTGCCCGGAATCCGACTGTGCGGTATACGGGTCGTAGGCAGTCGTGCCGTCTTCGTAAGCGCCACCGGCGTAGGAGTATGTCGTGCGGCTGGTGGAGCCGGACGAATAGCTGTAGCCTGCGGACGAAGCAGTGGTGGACTCGATGGTCGTGCCCTCGCCTTCGTCGTTGACCGTGACGGTTTCGCCGTTGTAGGTCTCACCGTACAGGTACTGCTGCAGGTACCGGGCGTTGGCCGCGGTATCCGGCACCAGGACGTCCATGCCGTTGATCATCTGGCTGGTGAACGTGCCGTCGACCGGCAGGTGATAATCGGTGTTGAGGGTCATGTCCTTAGTGGCCACGGTGTAGATAATACCGAGCATTTCGGAGTTGCCCATGTCCGTAGTGATATACGGGAAGACCTTGTTGGCCAGTTTCATGATGGTCGGAATCGAACCGTCCTTCATCTTCTCGAAGGCCGCGTTAATAACTTTGCGCTGACGCTCCGTGCGCGCCCAGTCGGCGTTGCCGGTGTAGCGGTCACGGGCATAGGCCAGGGCCTGTTCCGGCGTCATGGAGTTCATGCCCTCTTTGAGGGTCCAGACCTCGTCGGCGTCGTCCAGAAGGTCACGGGACTTCGTACGGTTCAGGAAGTCCGCCTCTTCGGCCGAGAGCTCAATATCCAGGTTGCCAATGACGTCCAGAGCGCCGAGGAAGCCGTCGAAGTCGATGACCACGTTGTGGTCAATGTTGACGCCGAAGTTCTGCTCGATGGTCTGGTCCAGAAGGGCCGCGCCGCCGAAGCGGTACGCCGCGTTGATGCGGTTTTTGCCGTGGTCCGGAATGGCCACGTACATGTCACGCATCAGGGAGCAGAGGGTGATCTCATTGGTCTTAGTGTTGACACTGCAGATGATCATCGTGTCGGAAAGGCCGGTGTCGGCCTCCTCCCAGGCGCGGTGGTCCTCGCCGATCAGGAGGATGTTGACAATGTCGTCGTCCTGCATGACCTGGTAATCCCCGTCAATGGTCGTCTCCGTGTCCGAGACGCGCTTGATCAGGTCCAGTTTGGAGTTCAGGTAAATGCTGATGGCCAGGAAGATCTCCGCAATGACGATCAGGATCAGGACCACCCGCTTCCACATCGGAAGCTTGGGTTCCTGTTTTTCCGCTTTGCTGATTGGGATGTCCTCTACCGATTCGTCGAGGTCCTCCACGGGTTCTTCGGAAAGATCCGTCCAGAGTTCATCCTCTTCCAGGGTGACTTCATTCGGAATCTGTTCGTTCATCCGTGTACCCTCCTATCGTTCCAATACTATCGTTATCCGAACCGCTTACGCGTTCCAGGGGTTGTTCTCGTCGGGGTCGGTCGGATCCCAGCCGTAGCGGGCGTCCGACTCATCGATGTCACCGATTTTATCCGCCGCTTCCGGCGTCAGGGGCTCGGTGATGTCCTCGTCCTCGTAGATTGTGACACAAGTACCGGTCGTAATGTGGTCATACAGCCACTTGACGTCCACCACGCGCATGCGCACGCAGCCGAGCGAGGCGTTGTCTCCCAGTTTGTCGTATTCCTCCACTTCCAGATCCGATGGATCTTCCGTGTAATACGGAACGGAGTGGAACAGATACGGGCCGGTGATCCGGATGGCGTACTGGCCGTAGACGCCGCCGTAAAGCGCCTCCCACCGCCAGGTGTCCTCCGTGTAGAAGGTGCCAAGCTTGGTGGTGTTGTCCGGGTATTTGCCGCACGAGCAGGTAAAGGCGCGGTCCGGTTTGGTGAATGTGCCGTCTTCCGCCTGAGTGTACACCGTTACGATATTCTGTTTCGTGTTGACGGCGATACAGTAGTCGTGCGTATCCGCATAATCAGCAGACAGTTCGGTGAAGTAGTCCTTCACCTCGACCTCTTCGGTATCAGGGTCGTCCTCGTCCGCATCCTCGTCGTCTGTCTCCTCGTCGTTCTGGTAGTAGGTCACCGTGCTCCCCTCGGTCGAGGAGTCGCTCTTCTCCTTATGGGATTTCACCCCATGGACGATCAGAGCCACCACGGCAAGGACCAGAACGGCCAACAGACACACGGTAAGAATCCGGCGCACGCGGGCACTGGGTCCGCGTTTCTGATTTTTGTTGTTGTAGTTTTTGCTGTAGTCCGTGCGGTATGCCATTTCGTTCTCCTATAAAAAGCCGGGTTCCGAAGAACCCGGCTTTTGCTCATTGGTTCGCCGACAGTAGGTTTAATTTAGTTAAACAACCTTACCGTTCTTGACGTTGTAAGTATTGCCATTCCAGTAGTACTTGCCGTTGTAGTCGAAGTTGACCTTGCCATTCTTGATGACCCAGGTACCGAACTGGTTCGAAGCTAGTCCGTTGTAATCGAACTGGACCTTGCTGTTTTCGCAATACCACCAACCGTGCTTGTTATGGTAGACACCGGTCTCCTGGAAGGTGACCTTGCTGTTGGTGCACTTCCACCAGCCGTGCTCGTTCTGGTAGATCTCATTCTCCTTGAACGTAACTTTGCCGTTGGTGCACTTCCACCAGCCATAGCGGTTCTGTGCGATGCTGTTATAGCTGAAGTCTACTTTACCATTCTTGAACTTCCACCAGCCGTGTTCGTTCTGTTCAATGGTGTTGCAGTTAAGAATGACCTTGCCGCCATCGATTCTCCACCAGCCGTATTCGCCGTTGACATAGCCCGGGCGAGCACCGGTGTAGTTCTCCATGACAGTGGTCTGATAGGTCGTCGAGCCATTCTTGGTGACATAGGAGCCCTTGACATAGTACCAGTTACCGTCACTCTTCTTCACAAAGTAGTAGGTGTCCTGAGTCTGATCGGCGGAAACCGTGACCACGCAGGTGGCGGATTTCGTCTTGTCATCATTCGACGTAGCCGTAATGTTGCAGGAACCGGGGGCAATTGCGGTGACCTGACCATTTTCGTCAACAACCGCAACAGCGCTGTTGCTGGACGACCAGGTAACGGACGGATCCGTGGCATCCGACGGGCTGACCGAGCTGGTCAGGGTACGGGACTCTCCCTGTTTCATCGTCATATTGCTCGGGCTGACCGAGACAGAGCTGACAGCAGTGCGTTTGGTAACATGGAGCAGTTCCCTGTCCGAAGCCTTAGAGCCATCGGTGGACTCGACGATAACGGTGATGTAGCAAAAACCTTCCGAAACACCTTTGACCGTGCAGGTCGTGGATTTGGAGGTCATAGTGGCTCCACCTTTAGCGAAGGTCAGAATGGACGGATCGGAAGTGGTCCAGGATACGCCTTTGATTGTGCAGTCCGACGGGGTGACCGTGACATAAATGTCTTCACTTTGTCCGACTGCCAACCACTGGATGTCATAGTTAAGGTCAACAGAGGTGACACCGACATCGCCAGCGGCGGATGCCGGAATCAAACAGAGCGAAGCCATCATCACGAGCGCCAGGACGGAGCACAAAACTTTTTTGAGGTTTTTCATGCTTGATTCTCCTTTACTCTTGATGGGAGGGGCTGGTTCCTCCACAATGTCTATATGACAATTACTAATTAAAACAGGGAACTTTGACCACTTTGTGACCAAAATTTCAACTTTGTGCAAAGAATCCCCGTTTTACGCGCGTTTTTTCGGAAGCGTGACGGCGGCGCGGTAAATGGCGCCGTTGGCCTCCATGAGGCGGTCGGCTTCGGCCGACATCCCCTTCTCGTCCAGTACCTGCAGCGCCGGCCCCAGGTTGGGTTTCCGGTGGTGCATGTTGTGCGCGTCCGTGCAGAGCAGCTGGACGGTGTCGTTTTTGATCATCTTCATCGCCTTGCGGCGGGTCTTCGGGTCCAGGACGTACTCCCCGTTCATCTGGACAATGACGTCCGAGGCCAGAAGTTCTTCCACGCTGGCCTCGTCG
>Ga0181612_166537_pt1 | contig 14931 bp, 9 predicted proteins | sample HoacroProtozoa21_FD_119630 | JGI IMG/M metagenome (GOLD analysis project Ga0181612, IMG submission 119630) | Hoatzin crop microbial communities from Cojedes, Venezuel. Combined Assembly of Gp0051906, Gp0051904, Gp0051908 | reverse complement strand
GAGATATTCAAGACCCGCCTGGACAAGATCCTGTGCAGCCTACTGTAGGTGACCCTGCTTCGGCAGGGGGGTTGGACTAGATGACCCACAGAGGTCCCTTCCAACCCCTACTATTCTGTGATTCTGTGATTCTGTGATTCTATGCGAAAAGCATTTGACTGCTATTGAGATCTCGTGTATAATGCAGGAGCCAAAACCATGTTCCGTCTCTCACTGATATCACCCTGATCTCTCATAGCTAGAGGAAACCAAAAAACTTGCCCCAAGCCCATCGTTTTTTGAGGAATTGCATAGTGCCTCCTGGTCCGTCATGCCAAGGCCTTTCTGTCGGAGAGAGACAGGGCTGAGGACCTTGGTCTGAGGCAGCAGTGCTAATATATTTAGATGGCTGCTTAAAAGTTTCAGTAAAATGCATAAAACTCAGCAACACACTTACTGGCTATTTTCTCTCTTTTGAGTTAATTGTGTAAATAAGCTTCCAAAAGCGTAAGTTGCACAATGAAAAATAATTATACCAGGACATTTGTGAAAGACTAATTTTCTGATAACTCAGTCAGACTGATGTGTTTCCTGAAAAGGAGCGCCAAGCAACATCCCAATAGCCTTTGGAAGAGACTACACTTTTAGGTTCCGAAGAAGAAACAACGTGTGCAACCAACCTATCCCTTTTTCCGTCTGTCTTCCCTCTAATGATGTTGGGACTCCCTGCCCGACTTACAGTGGTTTCTGCCAGGCTGGAGGAGACAGAGCTCAGGTCAGATTCATCGTGTTGAGCTGCCGCTGGTCATCCATCTGTGCAGATGTAGCACTAGGCTGGCAGGAGCTGGAAGAGGGAGGATGAGGGTGATGACTCTAGGAAGGGGGAAGATGTGGAGAGGAGGTGGTGGAGGAATGCTGTGGGACGACGCTTGGAGGGAGCGAGCTGTGTGTGTGATGGAGAAGTTCAGGTATTGTGTGAGTAATGACTGCTGTGAGGGAGCTTAGGGAATGCAGCTGTGTTGCACTGGAGGGCTCGGGGGCTGCAGTACAGTGTGGGTGCTGAATGTAGGATGTAATTCCATAGGAAACCAGGCTCCATTAGTCCTGCTGCTCCCAGGGTGACTTACGGAATGGTAGGCATGCTTCGACGTGTGGTTGTATTCTTAAAATGCTAACAAAACTTTCAGTGAACGGCTCAATGACTGAGTGCTTTCCTTTGTTCCAAAGATACATTTTCATTTCCACAGAAAATGGAATTATTGAGGGCCTGCTGTAGATAGAAAGCCTGTAATTTATCGGGGGGCTGCATGGGTAGGTATATCTAATCTGCCTAATCCATTGGCATTAGCATTGAACAGACAAAATGCTGAAAGCATACTTAAGCCCACTGGTGATATAAAAGTGCCTACAGCTAAGTAGATTTTTTTGTTTCTGGAGATTTATAGCTCACATATGTTTGCTATACAACAAACTAATTTCAACTGAATAATATTACTGTAACTTAGTTAAAGCTTTCTATTGACAGTATAAATCATGAGGGCAAAGCTAGATTCTCTTTTATGTGCCTATAGAATATTGATATATAGCTTTCTGTGTTCATATTTCTTCACAATAGTTTAAAAGAAGGCACGAACTTTAAAATCAAGACTGGTGTGTAGTTGCATCAAAAGGGAATTTGAAAATCAAGCCTGGTATGCACCTGTGAAAAGCTGCAGTTTTAGAGAGGATGGAGAGAATCATCTTTGCTCCTTGTATGCAACTCCTCTGCTGGTTCCTGCCAAATGAATTCAAAAGGATAGTTTTTTCCAACATTCACAAAGGTAGTTGTTTAACAATGTTATACTGCACATTGTAATATAGGGGAAGAGAGGAAGCAAAATAAAAGGAAGGCAGAAGGAGGGGTGGATGAGGCTTAGTGAGCAAGCTACAATCAGTCTGGCAAAAAAAAAGGTAAGTAGTAGTTCAGTCCACAGTTTGGTGCTCTGGGTCTCATCTGTCCTGCGAGTGAGAGGTTGGGAGCACCAGTGACTTCCTCCTCCAGCAGCATCTGTCTGATTTCAGTAAACAGAGAGCCTCATGAACCTGTCTGGTGGAGTCTGAAGAAATAATGTATGTGTTAAACCCTGTGATAGCTGGTCCTGACTGCACGTCTCTTCAGATATTATACCCCTTTTACACAGCAGCGTGTTCTGCATCAGTCTGCTGATGCCGCACACTATCCAGTTATCACGACAGCTCTTTATTTGCACTCACTCTTTAAGGTTTTCTGGTTCTTCATTGGGGTAGCTTTGACTAGATAGTCTCCTATTTTATTGACTATTCCCCTTTTAAGTTAGGGTAAATATTAAATATGAACAGTGTTTTAAAGTATTCAGTATTTATTTTGTTCTTGAAGAGCCACTGAATAACTGGTCAGAGCTGGTTTTCAGGTGACTGTAGCATGTTCGTTTAGCACTTTGCCCATCAGCCCTTCAAAGGAGATGGGGTACAGGAGTAGAGTATCACTTTTTTTTTCCCCTTGGAAAGCCTATTGGAAATGCCCACACAGTGCTAGTGCGCATTAGTGATTTTGCCTTTACAGAAGCTGAAAAGCTCATTAGCAACCGTCAGATTTGTTTTGCACATGATATTAAGACAAATAATGCGATTGTATGATCACATACAAATATATAGCATATCTATTTGACTAAAGGTGATTTAACACTCCAAATGTTGATAATGTGCTGTGTGAGCCTTTTGCCTTTCAGGCTAGAAGCTGCTGCCAGCTGTTGGTATTTTTATTGTAGTTTTATCCAACATGGGGCAGTTTTCCTGAGACAAAGTCTACAAATGTAGCACAGCCCAGCAAAGGCTGAAGAGCTTCAAGGAGTATAAATGGACTGATCCAGTGTTCTCGTAGCGGGTGTCAGTATGGTGGAAGGGACTGAAAAAAAAAAAGATAAGAAAAAAGAGGAGAGCTTGTTCAGTTGGCTCTGGATGGGAAAAAGCTAAATTGTTCTCACTTGGAATGAGGAGGTGGAAATGGAGGAGGAGTTTTGGAGCCTGTGACACTTCTCAAAGGCAAAAAGCTTTCCCAGAGTCTAAAAACATGGTGAGGCAACGCTGAAGAGGAGATCTGAGCTTCGGGGGAGCGGAGTACCCTTCTGCACGTGTTAGGTTTCGGATCCTCTGCCAGGTGGCATTGAGAGTCTGCCACCTGACTGAAGGCAGGCTTCATAAAGGCGGTGTTCATGGAGATTAAATGGCTCAAATGGACTTTGAGAAGGAGAAACACATCTAGCCAAAGACTGGGGTAGCTGATCCCTTGCTGACTGTGTTACCAGGGTTTGGGACTGTATCTGAGGAAAGGTGGAGCTTTGCGTGACTCTGCAAGGGGGGCTGACTGAGGGGGTCAGTAACCCGTCTGTTGGGCCGCTGTCAGCCCTAGCGACAGACAGACAGACAGAAGCTTTCTAGAGCCTGGTCACTGCATCCTTCTATGTCTGTGTTTCCAGAAGCTGATCCACACAGAGCTATTCTTCCAGGATGGTCTGTGAAGCACCACTTGATTTCATGGCATTTAAATGCTCTGCTTTGTTGGTAGCTCCTAACCAAGAGCTAATCCCTCCGAGAATAATTTCTTCATATCATTTTTCAGGGCAGCTGGTTACTGAAGCTCCAATTAAAAATGCCAGGAAAAGTTCCTCTCAGTTGTTAGTGTCAGCCAAATGGCTTATTTTGCTAAGGGGGCTCACACTGTGGAGGAAGGCTACATGGCAAAATCCAAACCCTGCCAGAAACACCCCCGCAGTGTGGTGCTGGTGATATCTGTGTCATGATTAAGCAATTGGGGCACCCTACTGATTACTAAAACAGATTTTTCACAGAACTGTCTGAAACAGTGAGGATTTTTGAGGGGGAAGAGGGCAAGTGGGGAAGGGGTTGGTGGCTGAACTGAGAAAAGGTGAAAAGTGGGGGAGGGAATCTCCCAATAATTACGTTTCAGTTAATGCTGTGCAGGAGCAAGCTGTCAGCTTTGTGATGAAATCAGGTCACTGAAAAATGTTTGAGATCAGATGGTGCTGAAGTGTTTCATGTGGCTCTTGGCCCCCCAAAAGCATTCTGCCCCATTCATAAAAAGTACTTCAGAAGCCTTTTTTTTTTTTTTTAGTGACAGAATGAACAATTCTGGAAACAGTGAAAGGAAATGTGTGGTTTTTGGTTGTTAGTGTTTCTCAGGCATTAGGTGTCACCATCAGCCATGCTGTGGTGGTGGCTGCGGCTGTGCAGCTGTGGCTGTTGGGTTCCTATGCTGTCCTGTAAGCTCCTGCCGAGTGCCCTCTGTTGCATAACCCTCCACCAGGGAGGACTGCTCCTTCTCCTCTCTGCTTTTCAGGTCCTCCACAACTCATCACTTCTCCCTTGTCTTCTGCCAATGATGTCAGCCTTGTTCATGTTGTTATGATCTTTTATGTGGCCCCTGCTGTAAAAAAAACAGCACCTTGCCTTATTATTCATCAGGGAAACATCTGCTCTTCTTTCAGCTTCTTCGCTTCCTCTGTGACTTCTACCTGAGGCTAGCCAACAGTGATGACTAGTTAATAATGGCCAAGAATTGCAGTTATTTATTTTCTTGATGAGGAGGAAAGGAAGCTGTAGAAGAAATGTCAAATGTTCTGAATCATTAAATCGTGTACAAAGGTAGCTTGTATCATCTCCCAGTCACACTTTTCCTGCCTCACTTTTGTTGTCTTGCTGTTTCACAGCTCTTCCTTGTTGCCTGTGATTGCAGCTCAGGCCATGAGCTCTTTCAGACAGCGCAGCTTCCTGCCCCTTTGGCTGATACCTTGCAGGGGGACTGGAGTTTGGAGTAGGGTACAGAAAATCTGTAAGATAAAATATAACAATACCAGGCTACTTAATTAATTTAGCTCATAATCTCACAAACTACAGCCTCTTATCGCATTTTATTAGTGGCGATCTTAGCAGTTAGGAATTGTCAAATAGGAGTTACCTAAAAGAGTTACCTTCTGATAATCCTATGCGCACATTAATGACAAGCATAAAAAGAAGATGGTCATGCATATTACATTCCCAGTAAAACAGGAACTCAGATGTGTATGCTAACAGAAAAACTGTAGGTTCGACACATTTCACAAAGAAAGCCTTTAAGGCAAAACCAAGATCAAATGCACTAGAGTGCGTTATATAGTTCTACAGATACAAAAAATGATAAACTACTGCCACATTCACAGTGGCATATCTGGGCTTTTGATGACCGTGTGAAATAACTATTCTGAAGAAAAGGTGAACAGATTTATTTTAAGGCAGATTTAGCCAGCTTTCAGACAGGTAGCGCAGGGGGTTTTAGGAACTGCCTGCCAAAGTCTTTGTGTGGCCGAGATCACAAGACACACATGGCATACATTTGAAGAGTCGAAGGGGAGGTGGTGGGAAGTTGGAAGGAAGAACTCAGGGAATGATTCACAAATAAAAGGTATCAGTGGCCCCCTGTGATCCCATGGCTCCTCTGCAGGCATTAAATATTCATGTTGTATTAGCATTTAGTATTCAAGCAGTTAAGAGTGTGTGTAGTATTTATCTGTTTACCTAGCTAAGGGAAGATTGAAACATGCCACAGGTAGACACTTTGTATTGTTTCAATGATCATTTATACTATCTTCATAACAAATATAATCCAGTTCATCGAATCACTAAAGAAACTTTATTTGTTGTGACTGACTTTTCATTCTATTAATTCACTTCAGATTTCCCTGTTGAACATTTATGTTTCTCTGCTTTGCACTTGAATCCATCTAGCCTGGAAGTGCCAGGCACTTTACAATCTGTAGCAAAGTGTACAAGACACCTGAGGCACAAGTAAGCAAGGAGTTTCTTTGTGGTGTTACAGATGATAAAATTAATGCATGTTGAGCTAGGTGACTTTTCCAAGGTCAGAGGATGTTTATGGCAAAGCCTAGAATAAAAATCTAAATCTTGTGTCTGTGCTGCAGGTCTTTTTTTGTTAAGGAGGTGGAAAGCCTATTGCAGAAGTCCTGAAGTTGGCTTACCTTGGTCAAAACCAGATTGTCAAAAGAAAACTTTTCCTCTTTACTTCTTATTGTGTATAATGAAACAGAAGAGTAACCACAAAACATAAGCATTGTACGTAGTCAGAAGTCTGAAGAGTACCCTGTAGAGTGCACTGACTTTTCCTACTTCTCTGTGAAATCATCAGTCTAATCCTTAAAGGTTTGTGGTGAGTTAGGTCTTCTGCTTAATCTAATTTCCTACAGCGATAGAGTTTATGCAGATTACACTATTTGTCTGCTGGTACACTTGACAACTTTTTGAATCATTGTTGTTAAAAGGCAGTCAGCACTCTACTGTTGTATGTTTTCTGGTAGCATCTGGTCAGAAAACCAGCATTGTATATGAGGCTTGCTAGTCAGCATGCGTATGGGTCAATGCAAGTCGTAAGTTGCATTGCCTCTGGTCCAGGGGTGCATTGTAAGCAATATCAGGGAGCTGGGGGTTATTGTTTTGGTAGTGTTAAGGCACACAAAACCAGGGTTTCCTAGCTTTGCTGGTCACCCATTTGTTCACGTGCAGGTTTGGAGCATAAAATCTACCTAATTAATATACCTGCGTTCCTGAGGAAAATAATAGTTTGCAATGCCTTCTGAATGAGGAAAGTAATTTTCTTACTGAGTTTTTTTCAGCAACATCCCTGGAAATACTTTTGTAACAATCAAACCCTTCATTATTTTAAATTCATCATAATTTTGTAATCTTCCCATAGAATTTTCAACTGAAAAAATAAAATTATTTGGCAATTGATGCTACAGAGACAACAGAGATCTTGGTCATCAGTTTGGGGACACTCTAAAGTGAGGAAATCTTAAACCTTGATACAATGCCAGTAACACGCTTTGGGTGGTCTGGAGAGAGTGATGGATGTGCCTCTTGGCCCAGGTAGCATCCAAACTCAAAACACCACTGTACGTGGAGTGTTGCACATTCAGGTTATCACTAAATGACAAAAGATTTATTGTGCACTTGTTGCCAATTGGAGGAAGCTAAAATAACTTCTGTGTTTCCTGGAGAGACAATCAAAGAGCTAAAGCTGATTCTTGGACTTTTTCCTTCACTGTCACTATCTCCATTCATGCCATATTCTACTGTGTTTAGTGGAAATTAACTGCAGCAGAACATCCATCTAATTTCCTGTAAAACACTAATGTTATTTGTTCTTCCTACATGTTTTTCAGTTCCCTCTTCTCCCTCCTAATCCCATTGACAACAGAAGAAATGACACAAAAGATTAACTGTTGGCTTTATGTAAAATATTGCATCAAAGTAATGAGTCACTGGAAAGAGATTTCCCACAGTCAACACGCACACACAAATATTCACTCAGGTCACAAAAACAAAAATGTTATCAATAAGGACAAAGGAAGTTGTTATTTTAGTTTTTAAACAGTCTTGATTCATGCTTCCTGTCATTTTGCTTGGGGGGAAAGAAATGACTATTCTTAAAAAAACACCTAGACAGAACTTCCAGAAACTCTTCAAATCCTTAGACCAATATGATCAGGAATATAACCATAGTGGAAAGAAGTTATCTTCTGCTGCTGTCCAGATTCTGCTGTCATGTATAGAGTTTGGGTGCTACGTATCACATGATGTTCTGATACTTTTTTTCACCCAAAGACAAGGAGCTGTTACTGTAAACCCTGTTTCTGTGGCGTATTCTGATGTTCGCCATATTTCAAAAGGATCTCAGGTGGAACTTGTTGGTTCTTACCAGTCGTGCTGGATGATTTCTCGGAGGTTTGCTCAGTAGGAAGCAGCATGTTTTTTCCTGTTCCGTCAGCCCAGAGAGGTGCTTCCTGCTGCTTTCCCAGCTGACGCCTCTGGCAGCTTGCTCCCTGGGGCACCCAGAGACTGGTGAGGCGTTTGGGATCACCAGCAGGGATGCTGGAGATGCTCCTTGTCTGGAGACTGCCGCTGAGTTTGCTCTCTGCGAGGCTACTGGGAAATGCTGTTTTTCAGCTCTTGGGTTGTGTTTAAAAAGCCATGAAGTTACAGAAGGCCAAAATGTTATTTTGAGACCTGGTCTTAGAAAGGACAAAAAACAATTAGCAAAATATGTTCAATTGCAATAGCTTTTTTTCTTTTGGTATGTTTTTCATGCAGTGTTAGAAATATTCTGCAAGTGTATGATTTTCCCTCCCTTTCGCTTGCTATTTTTGCTGTATAGCAAGTGTACTCTATGCGTGAACCAAAAGCAGAGAGAGAGAGACAGGAGAGTGTCAATGCTCAGTCTCTTCATGCCGTTCATTTCATATTCCAGAGTCAAACAGTTTCCCTGCCTTTGGCCCCTGTTTGTCCTTAAACTGCATGTTCTCTCATACCTCCGTGGCAGACTTCAAGATCCTGGAAATTTCTTACTGTTTGCATCCTACAAATGGGAGCTGACCTGACTAACTTTGTCATATGGGAAGTGAGAGAGGTGTCAGGACTTTTTACATGCAAGTAGGCCAGTTGTTTCTACTCTTGTCTAAAGCCTCTTTTTCTTCTTCCACAGTGCAGCATCTCCACTCCCTGTGCCTTTTCCCCAGTTTTGCAAGTTGCAGTCATGTAGGCAGTTGTGCTAAGGATAATTTAAGGAGAAATTTGGTTATTTACTAGTACACAGAGTTCACTGAGCATGTTTTCTTCATCTTGAACTCATATACTCTGGTCGCAGAAAGATAGAACTCGACGAGTCTATACAGATTTGGAGTTCACGCTTCAAAGCTTTGCTTATATCATACAATGAAAAGTGATTCTTTGTGTGAACAACTTTATTGATAAATTTTGCCCCTGACTAGTTTGTTTTTGTCATATCCCAGGAAATACACATGTATGTATAAAACAAAAAGTTGGAGGATATACCTAAATCTATTTGAATTTCTTCCTGAGAAGCGTAGGGGAGTTAAGCAGAGCCAGTGGATTTTCACAGATGAAATCATGCTTAAAAAACATGAGTTCACTTGTCATTTCTTCAATGACCGCAGATAGTAGTGAAGCAGAAAACACTATTTGCTCGGATTTTAGCAGTGTTTGGAAAAGCAAAGGTTTTGGTATGCCTCTTGCCCTTCTGCCCCTGCTCAGTCTTGTAAAACTCATGTTTCTTTTCCTAGAGATTTTCTCTGCTCAAATGGATGCATGTTGTTTTATAACAGACTTTTAAAAAATTACTAGGTAAAAAGCATGTATTTTTAATAAACTTACTTGGCACATGAATGGTAACAGACACAAAAATAAACAACATGAAGTTAAAACCCCCCAAATTATTTTGGTGCAACTGAATAAATCCTTATGTCACTTGCAGCAAGTAAGCAGTCTGCTTGGTTTTGAGTTCCCAGTATGCTAATTTTGGAATTGTTGAATTTAACGACTGCTTGCTACGTGGTTTGTGCTAACGATGTCCTTTCAAGGAGATTATTGTAATTGCTCTCTTCTCTGTTGTGAGCAGAAAAGAGGAAGAAAGTTTTATCACTATCCTAACAAGGGACCCGGATGTGGAGCAATCCTGTATTTTATTACTACAGCTGTGATGTGATGACTGCCAGAAAACAATTGTGTGCATTTTCAGAAGCTGCTGCTTCTCGCCTGGGAAGTGGTACTGTGTCCTTGTTGGATGCTGCCATTGCAAAGGTGGCCAGACCAAGACAGCAGGGAGAAGGCAGGCCTCACTGTGGCGCACCGAGAGGCTGATATCCTTAAAAAATCTGTTGGCTGAGATTATCTAACCACATAGTTAAATGCCATAGGGAGAACAGTGGATCGGGACAAACCTTATCACATCTGGTCTCACCATAAACGGGTGAGAAGTAAACTAGGATAGAGAAAGGAGACTATGAACATTAGGGCAACGGCACAGGGAACCCTCTCTGGAAGCCTGTTGACAAAGCCGAGCAAGGGGAAGGCTGCTGGGAAAGAGGGAGAAGTTCTTGGTTTTCCTATATGGGTGTGTTTCAGTGCCGGCATTTCTCTGCATAGCCAGGCCACTGGAGTAACCCCTCTCAACTTGGAAAACATTTTTTGCCCTAAATTATCAAAAGATAAGTCTGTGTCATACCTAAATACTAGAGAAAAGGGGTGAATCAAAGCTATGCTTTAGCTCCACTCCTTGGCCCTGCCTGTTGGATGTCTGTGGAAGCCCCGTCATTGACTTTAACAGCCATTAGAAGTAGGTGCCTCAGCTCTGTCTCATCTCTGACCTGATCGTCCTCAGCTCTGGAAGGTACGGTTAAAACAATGAGATCCAGGCTGAAATATATTATGAAGTGCCTCCATTCTAGCTCTCTTCTGAGCCTTTAGATTGCACCTCACCAGGCTAAGGAAAAGCCATCAGCTAGGAGACTGGCGTGGGTTGGAAGGAATAAAACTGTCTCTTAATATTTCCAAAAAAGGGCAGTTAAGAGCTTGAGGCAGGACAGAAGAAGCAGTAGAAACGGAGAAGTGAAAACAGCGTGCACATTTTTTTCTCATGACAAGGACAGGTTGGTGACCTCCTCTGTTGCAGAGAAAGCTTCCTGTGTTGGCTGCCAGGATGGTTTTTCCCTCTCAGTTTTTAAACCCATCGTGATTCTGACATCTGGAATCACTGCAGTTCTAGATACGTTACCAAAACACTTGGTTAAAAGTCAACAGATTGTGTCACTTTGGGCACACAGTCAAAAAGAAAAAAAGCCCCTGTGCATAATTGAAAGTCTGTGCCATGCTCTGAAGTGAGCTGTGAGCGTAGTTAATAGAAAATAAGTTAATTTAACCAAGCCACAAGTTTTTCCCATGCAGTCTTTTTGTACTCTTGTTAGAATGTCTGCTTACTTTAAGAGAGGAGGAGGAGAGGACAACTTCAGTGTTTTCTCCTTTGTGTGCAGGTAATATTGTCCCCTCAATGCTGCTTTACAAACGACTCTCTTCGCAGCTAGCAATTCTCACCTGTTACCTGGTCCTCAGAAGAGCTGACGCGCTTTGTATCTGTATGTGTTACACAGGCATGCAACGGCAAGGCAAGCCGTTCGGTTTTATTTTTTTTCCGGCAGTGCATGGGGTGGCACTGGTTTAGGGGAAGCCACATGTGCTGTCCGGTTGAGGAGCTGGACCCGCTTGCACAGGGTGGACTCTGAGCCTGGGATGTGTCCGGCGTCGTCTGCCACCGCGTCACTCCGGGTAGTGCCATCACGCCATTGACGTGCCAGCTCCCCTGGCCATCCAGAGCGCTCGTGTCCGCGTTCATGGTGCATGCGGGGAGTGACGCCGCTGCTTTGCGAACCGATCGCTGCCACATCTCCTGTCACGGGAGAAGGTCGAGAGGACGGGTGACAGTAACCTGCCCCTTCCCTGCGTCTCGGTGCAGAGAGGTGGCCGAGGACGGGCCCTAGGCCGAGGGCGTTGTGCTGGCTGCCCCTGGGCCGGACGCCTGCTGTTCAGTGGCAGTTCATCAGCTCATTATTGATGGCAGACTCATATCAACTTGGCTTGTTTTCTTTTTGCGGCCTGGTTCCTTGCACACTTAGAGAAGAGGCAGGAGTTAGCAGAAGTTAAAAATTTGCGTGGAGCTGCTGCAGAGCTGTTCAGTTGCTGGTGGAAAAGTGCCCGCTCCTGGCGACATTGCCAGTAGAGCTCTGCACCAGCTGGGTTTCCAGTGGGGGCAAACATACTCCCCCTTAATGCTTCCAGGTCCCGGGAAGACAAGTTGCACTGGAACTCCAGTAATGCGCTGTCAAAGCCGTCGGCCTTGATCTGTAAGGTGAGGTTTCTAAGCACCCCAAACCCAGCTGCCCCCGTGGGGTAGCAGGCTATCTCCTCACTGTTTTCTGGTGAGGCTGTGTGTTTTTTTCCTCTAGCACTGTTCTGTATGGGTCAAATACCAAAAGCTAGTTTCCAGTATGTCAGAAAGTACTGGAAATTACAAACACAGGAAAAAATAACTGTAGAGAAGAAATACAGAGCTTTATGGAAGCTATATGATCATCTTTTGTTTCAAGATGGTCTGCTGTGCCAACAAATTTTAATGAATATTGCATTTTATCTTGTTCGTAGAGCAAGATGAGTGAAAGTCACCTACCATTCTTCTTTGTGTCTGAGACAAATCCATGCATTTTGAGATCATAATGATTTTAAACGTTCAGTAGACAGTGTGCCGTCCCACTCACTTTTTTACTGTAAAATAAAAAGCTCTTTAGATTTGTACCTACTGTTCTTTCAAAATAATTTAGCTGGATTTATTTCACTCCAACACGAATCACCTTATTATAAAAGTTTTACTATGTTTTAGCTAAAGGGAATAATGAAGATTTCGTGCCTGGTTTGTCACTGAGTGACTTGCATACCAAGTCAGAATTGTAGAACAATAGGGTTATTTAAACAGGAGAAGATATGACCTTTATTTTCTTGTAGCTGTTCTGAGTAAAGCTTGTCTGTATGCAAAATATTATATAGCTCTGTATTTTTGCACTGACATAAGATTTGTCATGTGGTGTGATTATATAAATACGTATATTGAATAGAGATTCCTTTTTTAAAAGATAAGGTTTATGAAGGTGTCGCAAATTACTTTTGATGGTGTAATTCCCCTTTAAAATAGTTCCCGTTGAGGAAAACTATTCTTAGCCCATGACATCAGGGCCATCATACTTGCAACTTCAGATAATATATGTATACTCACTGTACGAAACTGTTCGTTTTTTGTTTTCAACCTTGGTTGTGTTACGCATTAGTATCGGTTTTTCTTGTGAAGCTGTCTCTCTTGCATATACAAACACTTTTTTTTTCGCGTAGGAAAATGGATAATTTGTTTGTGCAGTAAGTGGATAAAGACACATTTTTCTTAGGTAGGCTCTGGTTTTAGAAAGCTTGTTACAAAACCTGTTGTTATTTTAAACCTATGAATAGCAATTATGTTTCAGGATATTTGTTTTTTATTATGCGAAAACTGTGAATCAGGGTAGTGAAAATTTCTTTTTTTTTCCTCACAAGCTAATCCTAGTTATTTATGTAGAATTATAATGAAACTGTTAGTTATACACTAACTCAGTGTTTTCACTTCCTGCTAAAGGTATTCTCTTTGTGGGATGTGAGAGATCTTTTCAGTGGTCATGCTGTTACTTTTTTATCCACCTACATCATAAATTAATTAGTAATTTTAGTTAATGCCAGAGTGGCTTAGTAATTTTGTAAACATTTCAAGTAGCTGCAAGGATGACACAGCAACATTAGTAATTAACTATGCCAACCTTTATTCTTGTTCTGGCTAGTAACTCAGCTAAAAATTCACAGTGATGTTGCATTTTGGCATGTATCATCTCAGAGGCTCAGCTATTCCCCCAGGACTGGAGTTATAAAAGTGTCAGTTTAGAGTGTCCAAAAAGTTAATTGGAGTCGCTTAGTTTTATGCTTTATATCACTGTTGTCAAAGAAGAAAGAAAATGGGGAGAGCTTAGCTTGTGCCTTGACTGGCATTGTGTGACATTCTGAACTTGTATTTTTTATTTATTTGTTGGCTGAAAAAGGAAATCAATCAATCTGGGTTAAGAGATTCAGGGATTTGAGCTGGGTAGCAATTTTAGTGTGACTCATAACACTTCACAAAATTAGCTTGCCAAGAAGATGTGCTTCTGTGAAATGTGAAGTACCTGGGCTTGAGGTATAGCTGGAAGAGAAATCATTTTGACAGAAGAGCTCATAACAGTCCAGCTCACGCCTTTTGGTGATGGCAATGGAAAGAATCGTCAGTATTGATCATCTTAAGTCCTTATAGCCTGAGCTCTTGCACAGTGCCACGTCACCTTCAGCTTTTTTTTTGCTGTGGAGATCCTTGATAAGCACAGAAGTCGGGGCAAATACAGGAGTGAAGACGGAAGCAGGGGAATAGCCAGCTGTCCACAGAGCATCGGTAAGTGATTGTCCTGCATGTAAATACGGGGACCACAGTTTAGGATTTGATACTCTAGAAGTGGAGTGCTTTGGATGAGGACATCTGAACATTTTCCATAAAATTAAATGTCTGCAGAAACATTCACGGTGTTTCTCACCAATTTTATGATGTTTAAGCGAAAATAATTTTGCTGTAAGCTGTTTTGCATGTTTGTGCAATAATGTTATAACTTCCGTCCATAGAGATACACAGTAGGAAACTGGATAAAAATATCATGTGATGTTTGCATCTGAAGTTTCCAGTATTTATCTGCATTTTAATGGACTAATCTAGTTTTCTTAATTCAAAAGAACAGCCCCCGTAGATACAAGCTGGCCTCATCATTTATCTGAAGGAAAGATGATTAGCCTTTATTTACCATTGTTTCGCTTGACTGGTGGAGGCTATTGCAGTGAAGCTTGGTTTTGTTTTATTGTGCCAGCAGGGAGTAAGTACCAAACCAGATGCTACTTTTGCTACTTTGCTACTGGCAGATGCCCTGCTCTACTTCTGGACTGACTGCCCTGCCATTTTCCCTACACCTGCATGAATGCCTGATTTCCTTCATCCTCCCTCTCTCACCACTCTCCTCCTTGGGATAATTGCCTTTTGCTGTTCAAGTGCTGTGGTGCTGAGCATGGGAGCTGAGAGCAGGGAGATTTCCTTGCTGCGCTTCATCTATAGCTGAACAAGTGCCTGTCTGATGGAGGCAAAGTAGCAAAGGTAGCAGCTGCAGGAAGAAACTACAGGAGCTGGAACAGAGGGAGGGAGGAGGGAGGAGGGAGGGGAGGTAGTGAAAAGAAAGTGATACAGGCTTAAGCTATTTCATATTTCAGGCTTAAGCAGAAGATGGAGGATAAAGATCTAACCACTGAAGGAGACTCCTTTTCTAACTGTGAAGTTTGACACAGAATTCCACATTTTCACTACTGCTCTGCAGCCTAAGAAATAGCTTTGAGCCCCAGGTGTTTCCTGAGTACTGTCTAGGATTGGTCACTGCT
>Ga0181612_165194_pt1 | contig 14931 bp, 8 predicted proteins | sample HoacroProtozoa21_FD_119630 | JGI IMG/M metagenome (GOLD analysis project Ga0181612, IMG submission 119630) | Hoatzin crop microbial communities from Cojedes, Venezuel. Combined Assembly of Gp0051906, Gp0051904, Gp0051908 | reverse complement strand
AGCATTGGTTAAATATTTTTCTCTTTTGATGGATGCTTTGTGGAAAAGTGGAAAAAGTAGAAAAAAAGGGGGGGGGGGGGGAAGATTTCACTGTCTTGTAGAACAGTCCAGAGATATCAGTGAATTGGTAGACATGTTACTAGAAGAGCAGTGTCAGTACACTAGGAACTTCTCTTATGTAATTAAAAATATACCCTGCCTGCAGTAGCCATGCTTTGTGCAGACAGGACACACAGAGGTGACGACCTTTTTAAATTATAATCTGGGGTTTTTTTGTTAAATTATCATATTTTAAAGTATTAATTTTAATGCCATATGAGAAGGAAATGGACAGAGGAATGACTTATTTATTGTCTACAATTTTTATGTGAATGATATAAGTATGTTGAATCTTGTTTTCTGTAAAAAGCAGGTACTAAACAGTCTCTTAGGAAACCTTTCAGATATAGTTTCTGTGGCTTTTGTTTATTTAGCGTTTACTGATTTCAAAGATTTAAAGTTAAACAGCATAAACATATTACAGGGGGGTCTTACTGTGTCTGTGAGCAAAATAAAATCCTTCTCTCCTTGCACACAGCTGAGTGAGGATACTTTAGATGTATTTTTTTTTTTTCCCCCAAGAACTTCTTCCTAGTGCATTTAGGCATCTCTGTGCTCCTAAACTCTTTAAAACTAAAATCCCATACATGGACTCCAGAATGCAGTGTATCCTCAGCTTTCTATTCTGTTCCCTATGTAGCTTCTCTTTGATTTCAATTATGTGCAATGCAATGAAATAGTCATGTGTAGTAACCTTGATTTTTGTAATTTTTAGCTCATGTATAGGAAATCTGTAGCAAAAAAGTAGAACTTCCATCCCTTCACGTACTTTCTGATCTAGGTATGTCCTTATCTACTTTCAGTATTAACTGTCCTGATTCTTTTTATTGGCGTTGTGATTGTACCTGACTGTCCTACCAAGGAGTGGAAGATCATTGTGCTAGGCTGAGTACAGACACATAGGAAGACAGTGAAATCAAACTTTTGGTGAAGTTACTGAAGATTAATTATTAATTTGAGCAATCAATACAGGACTAGGAATATTCAATGCTGGGCTTCTACAAAAAAAATTCTGCATGGTTTATTTTGCTTCCCCTGACTAAGGTCTTACCTATTTCTAATTTCCATCATTTCTTTCAGAAAATAAGTTTTGTGTTACACATTTAGATCACTCCTTAATGTTACTCCTTCAAGACAGTTTATTAGTCTCTTAGATTTGGGGAACTTGAATAGGTGCCAGTCTGAGGAACTTGAAGTAATGAGTTGCAATATTTATCAGACAAGATCTATAGTTAAATCCATATTTTATTTCAATTCACGTGGGATATTTTTCTGTTATCAGACACTAGCTACGGTGCAGTATTTGTGAAATCAATATATTTGTATATAAAGATATCATTGATTCAGTATTTCCCTATTATCCTCTTATAAAAGGAACATGAGAAATTACTAATAAATGTTTTGAATTTTACTTTATTTGGGGTTCTTTTTCTACAAAGCTTTTCAAAGCAAACTTATCCCAAGACAACAATAATTATGATACAACATGACATGACTTTTAATTTCTACTAAAGACATTTTCATTTATTAGATATTGGATTAAGCTTAGTATATCTGTTTTGTAATGTCTGCATATCACTTCTTTGGTTTGTCATGTATTTAAAGGGAAATAACGTACAGAAGAAGAACTAAAGCCAGAGCTGGAAACTATATGAATCATATGTGATTTAGAAATAACTATGGAAGTGTCTGGTTTCCAGCTAAGGGTTCTGGACAATGCAGTATTTCAGAGGAATGTCACTCAAGTCAATTCATGGACTCAATTTGAGTGATGGAAGTCTACAAAGATAAACAACTCCAAACATTCAATTCAGATTATTTTAGAAGCATAAGAATTTATACAGAACAAAATTTTACTTTTTCATGTTTGTTTTCTATTTTTTAGTCCATTCTTTTCTTCTCTGGGGGAGGAGGTAAAGGGATCAGGAATGAAGGAGTGCAGTTGAGCCTGGGAAAAAGGGGGAGAAGTTGGGAAGGTGTTTTCAGGTTTTGTCTTTCTTCCTCACTATCTAAATCTGTCTTAACTGGCAATAAATTAAATTATATTTTTCCCAAGTTGGCTCTGTTTTGCCCATGATGGAAACTAATAAGCGATCTCCATGTCCTTACGTCAACCCATGAGCTTTCTCATATTCTTTTCTCTTTCTGTCTTGTTGAGGAAGGGGAGTGAGAGAGCAGCTGGGTGGGTATCTGGCAGCTGGCAAGGTCAACATATCACAGCAAAGTAACAATAGATTTTCATTCCAAATTTTCATGTGCTGATATTTATACATCACTAAGATAGAAATAAACAGGTCTACCAGCACAGATTGTTAGAGAGAAGACCAGAGAAGAATAGAAATAAAAGATAGTGGGAATGGTTGAGTTTCTCAGTCTACCAACAGTCTAGAAAAAATACAGAGATAGTTCAACATGAAATATACATTTCTTGTTGACGGTTTTCACTTCATTAATACTTCTTGCCCCACATTTTTCCCCAGAAGAGCTGTTTTTATAATACTACCTGCATATATTCAAAGAGTAGTATTATTTGTGCCACTTCATGGTATTATTATGCTTTGCCAAGAATGAACTCCCAGTAAGAATCGAATGCCTCAAGGGGAAGATAGTAAAAATCCATCTCTGCTTTTTTTACATGACAAAATTCTTAGTGAAACCAGGGGGCAGTGGAAGACTTCCGAGCTCAGTTTGCGAAGAGCAGTCCCTTAACTTGGTAATGTACATCACTTCGCAGTGTTACAGAGGAAAGTGGAAGAAAACAAGAGACGGAGCAGTGTTGCTTGAAGGACCCTGTTCTGAAGGCATTAATGCCTGGTTTCTTCTCGTACCACTCCATCATGCCATTGAAAGGCAGATCTGGTTCGGTGGGAGAGAAGAGGAGATTTCAATATAGTTATGCAATTTTGCTGAGGATCCTAGAGCTTCACAGCTTATAAGAGCGAGACAAGATGGAAACTTGACAAGGGCACCTGGTGAGAATACTAGTGTGGTTGTTTTCTGCATAAATTTGTGGTGGGCTGCATGCGTGGAAGTACAATTAATATTTTTAGTAAAATGAAAGGAATTTTAGATAATTTATTTGTTCCTGCCTGTACCAAATCATACATATATACACATGCAGCTTAAGTCTTCCTAATTCACTCTGTTCTCCATGCTGCAGTCTAAATTCCTCCAGGTAGCAGCAGCACAGGAATTCTGGATTCAGTGAAGTCCCCTGTAGTGCATGTTACCATCTGAGCCACACTGGGATACAAGTGGTTTTGTAGAATACTTAACGTTGGGAGATTACTACTTTGAATGGTAATTGCAGAATATGAGGCAAAGATGCTTGTTAGCCTAAATTGCTGTCGTAGAGATTTTAGTTTTTCACCAAAAAATGGTCCACTGCAAGAGGATCTGTTAATAGGACAGGCAGCTGAATAGGACTGAAGAAAATGGAAAAGGATCATATCTTCACAATATGTTATGCTGTCATAAAAATTATATTAGTAATGTGCCTGACATATTGATGTTTTACAGCTGAATGCCATTTTTAACTAGAGCTGACTAAACAGATGCCCCGTGAAATCTATCTTTTCCTTTTGAAGCTACTGTGTATTTTCTCAATTTTTATGTTTTTTTAAACCCTATAGTTCATACTAGCATTTCTAAAATGCTTTACTTCTATACCTCCGGAGGTAAAGCTTTCTAGATTGTTTTCTTCTTGCATATTTAGAAACAGTCAAAGTCCCCAAAGCAGGAAGAAATGGAGAATAAAGTTTGACCTTAGTCCATAAACTTTATAAATACAGCATTACCACCTAAAGAAATGATTATTTTAATGTTATTTTTGCAGTAATTCACACCATTAACTTAAAGAAGTATGGAACTGGTTTGTTGTGGAAAAAATTAGTTTGGGTTTCTGCTTACAAGAGGCACTTATGATTTATTCTACTACACTTCTTTGAGACAATACCTCTTTTTCAAAAGCTTATTTCAAGCTTTGTAAATATTACCTGAGCAAGAGCTAAATTATCATTCCAGTTAATCCTTGTTCTTCGTTTCCCATCAGAAATCTCACAGATGCAGTGGTGGGGGCATAAAAATAGAAGATAAGCTAGCATATTCTTTTGCTGTGTCTGATCGATGTACATGAGAATAAACTATGTGAGAAATTAACTTCTCTGCTTTACACAAAATATTCAGTGCAGTGGATATAGCTTCACAAAACTAAAACATTTCCTCACAGTCATATTTAAAACATTGTTTACACATACACTTGTGTGTGTTCAGTTAATACAGTTCAGATACTGCTTGTACTTCTTTTTAACTTTGAAAGTTTTTTTTTCTAGTTAGCTAAAACCATCTTTAACAACCTAAAATTGAGCTGAAATATGACTTCTCTGAATGTAAATTACTCTATCATGTTGTAATATTAAAATGACATAGCCTATCTGATATTAGGAAAAAGAAAAACACAAACCTGTGGCTATCTTTACATTAGTATAAACTTAATCTTGATCTACTTTGACTAAAATAGTTAAAAGTATGTGCACTCAAGTTCAGCTATAACATACATAAAAACTTGAACAAATCCAGTCATTTAAATCACAGTAACAGCTGTTTTGACACTGTCCCTTTAAAACTATGTAAAACTACTGAAAATCCCCAGTCCTTGCTCCAAAGACATGCCAAGATATTAAAGACCACATAAACTTCTTTATCAATAGTGTTGATCTTGCAACTTTACACAGGTTGGGCTGTGCAAAAGGTTCTGTGAATCATCCATCTTCAAAAAACCAGCAAAGAGTCAAGAGTCCTGCGAGGTCCTCTGCCAGCCCAGCCCAGCCCAGGAGTCTTCACCAGCCTTCTTTCTGTGACTCCCACATTCTTGGCTCAAAGACTGTATCCAGACAGGACTACCTGTGCTGGTGATCCTAAGCTGCACAACTGTGAGCTTCTGTCCTGAGCAGTTCAGGGCTGGGACTCCACCTCTGGAAGCCGGATCTGGCCCTGCCTCCACCCTCCCATCGATCTGCCCTGATGAACAGACCTCTGGTCTCTGTGATGCCATCTCAAAACCCGAGGAACATGACTTCCGCAATCACCTTCACGTACAGAAATTTTCTCCATGTGATTTTTGGTTGCATGTTTTTTAGGTTTTATGTCTGCATTAAATTGTTCTGAACCAAAAGGTTAAATATGTGGGCTTTCGACCACTTTCTCAAGATTGACTTCTTGTTTATGAGACACGTATGTGACTTATTTGCTTTCCTTAAAACATGAAGTTGTTGCTCTGAAATAAGGAGACCAAGATGTGAATGTGATATTCTGCCTTTTTTTTTTCTTGTTAACCTACAATAAAGATGATTGCAGTTGTAGGTTCTTTTAAGTATTCATGAATGATACATTTATGAGTAATACAAGTACGTGCTGGAAAAAACGGCATTAATTTTACTGCAAAGCTACCGGTTTCACTGGCATGCACTAATTACTCTCCTGTAGAAAAAAACAGATAACACTTTCTTTAATGACACTTCTGTGTTGTAAAGTACATAATGCAATTAAGTATGGAAAGCACAGAACACTATGTAATATCAGACAGAAGCACACTTTCTAGATTACATTTCACTCGGAAAATGTTAAGGGACAAATATACATTACTTATTGTACATGAAAATATAATTAATTTTTTTCACCTCATAAAACAGATGGATAGAAATATGTTCTTAAAATATATTTGCAGAAGACATTTTCATCTACTAAACATGAACAAAACGATGTTCATAGAAAAATAAACAGTATTGGGAACAATACCATCATATTCAGTCCTTGGGAAGAAACTAACCCCAAAGTTCTACGTGCATAGCAGCAAAATGTTTTCATGATAACCCTGACCTATTTCTGAAAGTGAATTGCAATGCTGGTAGCTGTTATCTAGTACAAGAAAGCATTATCCTTTTGATATCTTTTTGCATATTAAGATTTTGTCTCTGAATGTATCTATTTGTTGATTTGTTTGTTGCAGCTTTTTCCTTCCCCTCACTGTCTCTGCATAATTAGCCATAAGTGTTTCTCTGCTATCTGTGTTCTTCTTGCTCTTTCACTATTTGCACTTGTTTTTTCTATCCTTTCTTTCTCTTCTCATTCCTGTCCTTTTCTTCAGCTATTTCCTACTTTATCTAACAAACATTAACATGGCTTTTAATTAGTTAGCATTACTGTTAATGATACAAAGCTTGTAGTTATCCTTTATTTCATTTTAGGGGTTATACTTCCCATAAGAAGGCCATAACACAATTAACGAACAGCATGTTTTGCTTTTTTCTAGTTTACCATTATTGTTCTTTCAAGCTATGATAGGTGCTGAATACTAATGAAGTAACAGCCAGTGCAGCAAAAGGCATTGGTGGGTCATTAGTCTGAGTACCACACGCTTGACTTAGTTTTTCAGGTACCAGATGAGTCAGGCTGCTCATGAATATTCGGGGTATCCCAAAGTATCAGGTTTTTCAGCTCTGGACTATGTGTGGGATTTTTTTGTAGCACAATCTATATGCAAAAGGCGTGTTGTATAAATTTCCACTGTAACTCAGACAGAAATTGAGCATAAATGGAGCATAAGTTATTCATGAATAAAAATTGTAAGATTGTTGACAAAAGGGGATCTATTCTTTTTTACAGTTGTTGTCACCCATATGGATGCATTTCAGCCTAAATACAATTGCATAGTGCTTTCTTTCTTAAAATATTTTCATGAGAATGAGTTCTCTGAATTGTTTGGCATTAGTGGAGACTTGGAACATAACAAAATTCAGATTAAATTAGAAATTTATTTGTGAATCTGTCAATTATCATACTCAGAATGCAGAGAGAGAGAAAAAAATAAATAAAAAAAACCCCAAAAAATCTCAAACTTGTTTTCCCAGTTCTTATTGTAACTTTTCCCTAAGATGCTACTTACTTACTTTATTTTTTCACATATGTATCTGAGAAATTCTTAATGGCTATGTAGAAAGTACGTTCAGACACTTCACTAAATGTGTGATTTCTGCACTACATAAGAGCACATTATTATGTCTATTTTTTTTTGTCTTATTAAATACAGTATCAGAAGAGGTAATACACAAAATCTGGAAGGGGAGTTCCAGGTTTTCTTCTAAGACAACTTCAAACTACTGTTATTACTGTGATTATCACCCTCATGATCATTATTTATTGTTATTGAGTTTGTTGAAATATTATTAATAAGTGTCTTTCTAGCTGCAGATTTTAGTGCAGACCTCATCAACTCTTATCTAAAGCTTTTATGGATCCAAGTGCATGTGCAAAACAAGCATATTGTATTAGACACTGCCCTAGCACATTTCAATTCAATCACATGTTTATATCCATCAGATCACTGCATACTGAGAAGCAACTCTTTTTTGATAGCATGTGATGTTAAAGAGTCCTGGATCCTGAGATAAAGGTTATAAGTTATGCACAGCCAAAAATAGAACTGTGGTAAACATAAATTTAAATTACGTTCAGAGTAGTTGTGCTGCTTATATAAGGCTCAGTTTTCAGCAAGTGAGAATTTTTGAAAATTAAGCATGAAAAAAGATAATCTAGGAACCAATAGAAGTACTAAAATTGTAGATCCATCTGCGTATCTTTTTCGTAACTTGTTCTTTCAGGTATGACTATTGGTATGCCTGAGCGAAAAGGAGAAAGATACAATTTTGTCTGAACTCATGGAATAATGGCAACACCAAAACCATTTTCACTTCATCTGAGACAAACCTTTCCCTTCATCTGAAATAAACATGCATCAATTTTCAGACATCCTGGAAAAAGGAAGGAAGTGGGTTTTTTTTCATAAATCCCCCATTTTCTCATAATTACAAACAGCTCAAACATGCAAGTAAATGGAAAAGGGTGGAAAAGTATACACATGTATTCAGTGTATCTGTGTAATGACTGGGTACTGATTTTACCTCTAAGTAATTTGCAGTAAGACATAAGAAATGGCTGAGAGGGAGATAGACAGCATATTTCGCTGTTTGATACTGTGTGGTACCTAAGGTGTGAAGAGGACTGACAGTAGCCCAATGTCTCAACGGAAGGCTGAGTCTCACAGCATCTTGCCTAACCACAATCTTCAGCCAGCTGAAGACAGATATGTGCCAAATGTTTTTCACGGAAAGAATGTCATATAAGGTTTGGATTGATGGACAGAGGATGATTTATACACACAGGTAGGAAATGAATCTCCTTGTACCAAATTCAGAGGTTTGTGTTAGCATCTGTGCTTCAGAATAACTTTGAAAGTAAAATTAATTTTCTTAAGGCCCTGGATTTTGCCCTTCATCAATCTTTTCTTATGGATTCATGCAGTTCTCTTAAATTTATTCTGAAGTTATCCTTCTTCATAGGAAATATATAATTTCAAACTGAATGGAGTAATCTGATACCAGAAGAGAAAATGTTGAGAAAGAGGGTAAGAAGAATGAAAAAATATTAATTTTTTAAAACAAAAAAAATGGAAACAAAAGAAGTGCGAGTAGCCAAGATAAACCTGAACATACTGAAAGAAGTCACAACAATTGATATTACATAGTATTTTTCCTAAAATAAAAAATCCACTTAAGAAATAGCATTATCATTGAAAGACATTATAAGATGCTAAAATGAACATACACATACACACGCTATTATCCACAAAGAAAAATATGTTATCTCTGTATTAGGATGACAGATGAATCTTTCTGGGCTAAAATGACTCTATTTATTGAAAAAAATATTACAAATTAGTTTGCTTTAAAGCAGCACCCAGTTAATATTGCAGCAGTTTGAAGTAATTTCTTAAATTCCAGGAGAGAATTTGTAAATGAATGATGTAGAGTTTTAGATCTGTTGTTATAATTCTTGTTTAAGTTTATTAGCAGTATGGGTTTTTTTTTCATGCAGAACATGAAATGCATTCAGTACAATCCAGGAATAAACATTTTCCCAAAATGCTGGCATTCAGAGTAAAAAGAAAATACAGTAGGCAGGATGAACTGGAAAGCCCAGTTTTCTGTATGAACCATGAGAAAAAGCATAGTTACTTTTAAAATGGATAGACTTTCATGCTTTGAGATATGTACCTGAAATGAGAAAAAATTTCTGCATGGACAGATTTTTCTATTACAGGTTTCCTTGTATCTTCTTCCAAAATATCCTTGGTCAGATAGCTGTGCAACATGTCACACTGTGCACTAGATCAACTATTACTCTGATACGATGTGATTCTGTGTGTATGTGAACAAGTATATCTTACAGGTTTTTCACTCTTGCAACCTGCATCACTGAAAAAAAAAAAAAGGTGAGTTCTTTTACATGAAATACAGAAGCTTTATGTATCATTATGAATGCAGATAAGTATAGAGAAAATAATACACCTGTAAGTTCCTTGCTGAGTCAGTGCCTCAAGGCATACTGCTACTATTGTTGTTATTGCTACTCTAATAAATGTTACAGAACTTATAAAAAGAGTTTTTAAGCTTCAGGACCAAGCTCACCTGAACCAAGGTACTTACACTTCTACAAAGTTTTAGGCTTAACAAAATTTGAAAGCTCCATGTCAGTGAATTTGGGAAGTGAGGCACTGAGACCAGCTATTAAATCCTTTGATATACGTTGTCTTGGGAGACATCTTTGTGAGGGTAAACTAGAGGGAAATACTCAATAACAAGGTTTTGTGCTGGCTAAATAGTGACAGTTGGGCATGTATTCTGCTGTGATCTGCTGTGACACAGTGAAGTGATAGTGAATCCCGCAGGCTGTTAAGAACTCTTCGTTAAAGCCATTATCTTTGTAGGGATTTTGCATAGCATCCAGAAGTTAATTTCTTTTTCCTTAGCAAATAATTTTTAAATTAGTCACATAGAATATACCCTTGTGCATAGTTCACCTTTGGGCTTAGTTAATGCAATAATCGCAAAGTTTCTAGAACAAACTGTTACTGAGATAAGCAGTGGAAGCAGAGGTAGAAAAGAGCCCGTGCAACTTTTCTTACGCAGAGTTTCTGTTTTGAAGTATAAGTTTCTGGGCAGCAGGCAGGAATTAGAAGGGAAAATTCTGTGCTTTATCTATCATAGAAGATTAGACTGGATGAGCATAACCTCAAACTACAATGAGGATCTGTTTGCTAGCCCAGTGAATATTACCCTTACAGTGAGACTTGAAACTTGTATCTGAACTGGTTACCAGACCTTAAGGTAATGTGTTTTGAAAGTTATAAAGGATTCTGTATTCACAGGAAAAAAGAAAAAAATATATTTCTTGGACTAAAATTACCATACTGACTTTTTTTTCATTGTACCAGCTTTCACCTAAACAAAACCAGGTCATATATGACACAATGAAAAGATGCAAAAGACTACTCACTAAAAATACTACCTTAATTGCAGCACTATTATATAATACCTTGCATCACTATTATATAATATCTTACTGTCTTTGCCAGTATCTAGGATACATCCTGTTTTGGGGGGAACATCATTTAAGATGGATGATGATGATGGAGATAATGAGGAAGTTCATCTACACTGGTTAGCTAGGATTGAGACATAAAAAACCCACCACCCACAGTATGTAGTTAAAAATTGCAATAAGTGATTCTTTCCAATCGTGAAAATAATTACAGTATCTGTGTACTCAGTCACCCATATGACCAGTGTGATAGCTTCTTAATAGCAACATGATCTGCCCTTTTCTGATCTGTTGTTTTCTGGGTTGGCAGGACCTGAGGAAACTGTATACAGCTCCCAGGATAAAGAGCATGACTTGTTCACTCAGCAATGAATTTTCTGGCCAATATATCAGTGTTGACAGTCTCTCAAGAATATCTGTGTGGACCTTTACCTAGCATATAGTTAGCTGAAAGTTACAGATAGGAAAGCTTTATGATTTTTTACTTCAAATACACTGATGTTTTTCTATAGGTAAGGAGTAGATCACATTCTCATAGAAAAGGAGTAATAAGGCATAAAAACAAACAATCTCCTGATCACACTACATCCCAAATAATCTATGTGTCTGGCTGGAGAGGCTGAGACAGATGCTAGCTGCTTTGCTGCCTTCCTGAAGGAGCCTGTCAGTGCACTGGGTGGGTGAGGAGGTGATGTTGGTCATGTCCCACATGTGCTGTTGAGAACGGATGAGCTGAGATGGTGACTGTGCCATTCCGTTCACTGGCACTAAGTAAACTATCAGCTCCAAGGTTCTATGAAATTAAGAAAGTGTGAAAAATATGGCTAAAAGACTGCTGTTGACAGGCAGTTTCTTTCCAGACCGCATGTCCACCACCTAGGTCCAGAATTGACACCTACTTTTAAATCAGATTGCTTGTTTGTGAAGAATATTTTATATTTAAAATGTTTTTAAAGTATGGGTACTTAATATTTAATGGTTTTGCAACTGAGGCAGAATTCACACTGACAATGGCTAATACATTGGGCAAGCTTAGCAGGTGGGTTTTCTCATCTTTGCTTTCAAGTTTCACATTATCACCAGGACAACATCCATAAGTGTTCCTGGGTGATCAATCAGTATTTCCACCTCTGTCTGGTATACTGAGAGACTATGTAGATGTCTTGTTACTATAGTCTAAAAACTGCATATAAAAGTTTTCTTTGACAAAATTAGTTGGTTAACATAAGGACAACTAAATACACAAGAGAAAACACGTCTACAAAAACAAGGAAAAAAATCCCCTGTGAAGTGTCTTATTTTCTCTCCCTATTTTAAATTTTAACACAGATTCTTCAGCAGACTTTTTTGATAAAAAGCTGATTTTAACTTTGTTTTTCAAGCTGTAGATGCTCAGGACCTGATCATTATGATTGTTATTATTGTTGTTGCTGCTAGTATTGTTATTATTATTATTATACTATATGGCAATGTATCTGTAAGATCACTTTGAGTTATCAATTTTTAAAGAACTTGTAGGTAATGTCACTCTGCTACTGACTCATTGAAGACTTATAGCTCTGTGCTTTGCCTTGTGAAGTCTCTAACAGTAAAAATACACAGGAGTCATGATAGTTTCATTCACAAGATCGGCAATCAGTTACCGTCTCCAGTGGAAGGAGATCAACTACTCAGCTAGTCAAATACTGCCATGAGCACAAAGTGTAATTCTAGAAATGGTGTTATGTGGCTACCATCTTTAAGTGTTGTTCATAAAGAGTGACAATTTTGTTCTGTTTCACAGCTTATTTTATATAGCGCACATTTACAGAGAAACTTCCTTCTTTACCATCTTCACCTAATCCCACTCTCTCTCAAATGCTGTCACAAAACTTCACCTTTTGCTATGAGTAAGAATGAATCACTTCTTCAAAACTGAATTTAAGTTCTCCGATTCACAGCCTAGCTGAGGAGATATATCTGTCACACCTCCATTATACATTCAGCCTCACAAAAACTGAAATAAACAGCCTTGTAGCTGTTACTCCATTTTCACATTAGGTTTGACAATTCAGTTTTATGTGTGAAAGTCTACAGGAAATTTCTGCATTCACTCCAAACAGTCCCAGCAAATCAATGGAGGGATTCTGGACTACCTGCCATAAAATGTCTGAAATAAATAGTCCAAAGCTTACTTTACTAGTTGTTACCTAACTGCAGATCAGGTAAGACCCAGAAAGTGTAGAACAGCAGATCCATTCACTCCGATTGTCAATATTCAGCTTTATTTTTGTATTTTAATAGGACAAAGATCTAATTACCAGTAGATTTATTTGTATTGGTTAGTAAATAAAGATGTTTTCCCCATAAGAAGAGAGTTAGTGGAATCACAGCTGGCATTTCCATTATTTCATTTTCTAATTCCAAAAGCAACTGAGGAAACCTTAATGAGGTGGAGGTTTTTAAGCTGTCATTAATTTCTGTCTAAAGTTCTTTAATAGAATTATTAGTTTCAGAAAAAATCCCAACCCAGAAATAACCCAAAACTCCCAGGCTAACCAACCAACCAAACCTTCTCCTCCAAGTAAACAATCAATTATCTATCTAGAGACTTTCTTCCTGAATAACATGAAGAATTCCTACTCTTTTGAAAACAAATTTTGAACGGCCTAGAGGAAGTATGCCTTTAACAGAATAAATAAGTATATCCAAAGAGAATGGATATCACTTGAGAGAAAAATCTGTATTTGCCTATGTTTTGTGTAGCTGTAGTAATGGGAATGCCAATTAGCAATCATACTGGAAAAGTGACATTTCCATCATATATTTCTGAAGCAAAATATGCAGTGGCAATAAAAATTGCAAGATGTAACAGTTCGAGGTGTTCTGTAGAATTAGATGAAAGCCTGATGTCGGGCTGGGGGACCCAGAGAGATACACTAAGAAGACTGTTGTGCATTGTAAGTTTGCAAGACAGCACGTTCACTTACTGTATTTCCTATGTTGTGATGAATAGTTCTAAATAATTTGCCTAATATATATTCTCTTGCTTTTGGTGCTATTGAAAATACACAGTAGACACTAGTTTTAAATTTGTTTGTAATGAACTTCCTACAGGGTTGAATTTGTTTGTTTATTAATTTTATTTATTTACTGTTTCAATGAAAAAAACTGGCATCAAAAGCCGACTGCTTCCAGCTATTAAGTTTATAAAATAGCACTTGTAGTAATAAACTTTTCTCTTGAACAACAGTTAAAATTTAAAGCAAGATTGTGTATGTAAAATCTGTAACTATGAAGGTAAAAGAGAAGGTGCTATCCTTTAAAAAACTGTTTTAAAAAACTACAAAAAATGAATTGTTTTATTAAATGTACACATACATTAACAAAACTTTCATAATGGAAGTTTCCATTGAGGATCTTATTCATTTGCTTGCTTCTGTTTCTGAAAGGTGTACATTTGTCTGTGTGAACTTTAAAAATTAATACAGCCATACATAGGGAAAAATCAATGCCATGTGTCAGCATGCATATATTATGCCTGAGCTTACTGTAGAATGAAAGATATCCTGTATGGGTTTGTGCACTATTTGTAATCTGAAGTTTTTCAAATCCTTTGTAATCTAGACCACATTACTGTATGAAATATTTATGCTGTATTTAAATATCTCTTAACTTTTTCTTTCTGGCTAGCCAGTAAGTGTGACATTCTATTTAAAAGCTCCGCTGTATTGATTTTTATTTCTATTTGAATATGTGATTACATGTGGAAAACCGTCCACGTTTTCTAGACAAAATTCAGTAGAATACTGTAAGATTAAATGTTTTCCATTACCTTTGACATTTCTTTATCTTCCTTCCTTTTTTTCTTGTTTCCCTGCACTTTCCTGAAAGTGATAAAATTCCAATCCATGATGTTTCAACCGTTGTCTGAGATACTTTGAGATCTTCTACCTAGAAATACAAACAAACCAACAAAAAAATAATAGATCAGATAACTTCAAGTGAACAAATAAACGCCCTACTTTTTCCTCTTCTTTCCTGCAGGTTTCATTACTGAATCTCATGAAAAACCATGCAGTAACCCAAATTCAATAAAATGCTACATAGTTAAGCAAAATCACAAATAAATAAAGTGATTTTAACATTTGTGCAATTGTGTGTCTGATCAGTTTGCCCTCTAGTGGCAAAAGATAGACCATAGGTATGTGTTCAGCTGCCGTTTCAATACAGCTGGATAATGGACATCAGCAGAAGCCAAGTCCTAAAAGGCAGTATTGTAATACCATACCACCAGAATCTAGACAAAGGATTTAGCTCCTCACCTCAGATGCCACAAACATTGGAGTTTTTGCAGTTTGCAAGATTCTTCTTCTAACCTAAAAGAAACTTGTGTTAGTAATAGGATTATTTGGT
>Ga0181612_161497_pt1 | contig 14931 bp, 9 predicted proteins | sample HoacroProtozoa21_FD_119630 | JGI IMG/M metagenome (GOLD analysis project Ga0181612, IMG submission 119630) | Hoatzin crop microbial communities from Cojedes, Venezuel. Combined Assembly of Gp0051906, Gp0051904, Gp0051908 | reverse complement strand
TGCAATTTTGTTCTCACAGGAGCATTCAACTAATTCTAATCATACTGTACATTTTGTTTGCAACAGGCTTAAGCCCTCATTCTGAAGGGGAAGAACATACTAATTTCATGTTCTTTTCCATTTTACCTCCCTTCTTCAGGTTTTTAATTTTTCTCCTTTGAGATTTCTACCTAAGTTGTTTAAAGAATATAAAACAACAATTTTTCTCCTTTTTGTAGAAGGCACATCCTGTCAGGAGGCAATTAAAAAATAGATTTTTGAATGTTTTTCAGTACTTTTTTTTGTTGTTTTTAATATAAGGCTAGTTTACAGGCTGCAGACTTTTGTCCCATTCCAGTCGTTAAGCTATTGCCAATCTAATAAATATGTAAGTGATAATGTTGGTATCCCCTTTTTCTGCCCACGGTGGCCTTTGTTTATCTGGGTGCTCATGACATTCATCCAGCACACTGCGCTGCTGCCTGCGTAGACAGGGTGCTGGTTGGTAGAGAAACTTCCTAGGCTGACCAAGTAACTCCTAAGTTTAGCCAGCTTTCAAATATAAATTGAGATGGGGTTTTTTTGTTTGTTTGTTTACAGCTGATTGATTTAGTATCTTTTTTTTTGGTCTAATGCTTGGGGTAGAGTTAGTGCTTCTTGCCTAGCATTTATTGCAGTGTGAAATGTCAAGCAGGTGCCTGTGTATGAGGGCAGACTGTGTGTGCTCCCAGAGCTCTTTCAGTAAGTGGGATAGTTCTCCATTTACCCATGATGGTAGCTGTAGTGCCATGCATTTCACAGCTGCTGAGCTGCTGGAAATATCTTCCTCCCTTCTCCCTCTCAGCTGCTTAAGTGCTGGAAAGATCATGCTGCTGGCTCACTAAGCAGTGGTTGGTCTTCTGCTACAAAGGGCTTTTTTTTTTTTTCCTGAAATCAGTGAGAAACATCTTTTCACAAAAATTGCATAGAGTAATCCTATGTGTTCCCAGAAAAACAGATAAAAGAAAGGGAAAATTTTTTCCTTCTTCAGATTTTGGAGGCTCAAGAACCATTCCTGCAGGCACATTACGAAAATCAAACACCACGAAACCGAGGTTGTTTGGGGGCCAGATCTTGTACTTCAGCAAAACTGCTCAGGAGTAGTCCTTCATCTCACTGATCTTTTCAAATCTTTGAAAGATTTCAAACTCTTCCTAGTATTATCAGCAGAGGTAAAACAAGATGCTTTATGTATTTTTAGCCAGAGAGCACAAAATGTCTGGGAGGCCAGCGGTTATGCCAGTTACCTCAGATGTGGCAAAATCTCACTCATACTCCTCAGATCTGCCACAGTGGTTGTCTTAACCCCAGGGATGTGCCGTATCTACTGGGCTGTACAGTCTCTCCCTGGGTATGCCTGTGGACACAGCCCAGGGAGACATTTACCCTTAGCATCCTGCAGCTCAGCTTAAGCCACACTGAGAAAGGGTAAATCAGCTCAGGGAGGACTCTGTGCTGCTACAGCTAAGCTGTTTCTGCTACCCATGCTGGGGAGCTCAGAATTAATTTAGGTGTCTCCACACTACATTGCGGTCTCATCAAACCCTCTTCTGTGGTCTGATGACTATTTACTTATTTACACAAAAAGAACAGCTGTGTTGTAACAACTCCTTCCCTTAGGGATAAATTCAGAGTGTTGTCTTGAACCACTCAGTATCTTCCAGGTAAGTGACCTTCCTAATCGTTTATTGAGGCTTGATGTATTTTTATTTTTCATTTTCCAATGTAAAAAAAACCCAAAACAACCAACAGACTTGTTTCCTTAAAAAAAACACAAAAAACTAAACAAAAACCCAAAAGGGATTTGGCTGCGAAGAATTGGCTGCAAAGAATTGGCTCTGTAAAAAACTTGTTGAGTTGAAAATCCCAGATCAGCATTTCCTTTATGAATTGCTGCTGTTCTGTAGTGGTAGGTGTTCTGATCTGGTTGAGCATACAGAGGCTTCTGTAGAGGGGAGAGAGAGAAAAACACTGAGAAATGAACTTAGAGGAGCAGATATTTGCTGGTACTGGGTGTTAAAGGGAAAGACATGAGCGCAGCAGTGGAGATCAGATGTGTGAAATAAATGGACCAAAAAAAAAAAATTCCTCCATCCTTCACTTAGCTTCTGCCCTGAAGATAGCGAAAATGTGTTAATCTTGCTAAGTAGTCCTTTGAGACTGATCAGGGATTGCAAAAGTGTTGAGAAAATTAAATCTGTAGGGAAAATATGAGATTTAAGAAGGAATTCATAATATGAGTTGATAGCTCATCACCATAGCAAAATGGAAAGACCCTATTTTAATAAGAGGAAAGAAAAATTCAGGATAGGTTAGCTTGAATAGTCGTCTTTCTCAGCCACAAGAAAACTGGCTATGCAGGCTGGCCATTCCCATGGTTTATAGAAGAGTTTGAGAGCAAGGTGGGTCTTGCTTGCTGAAGTAAGAGGGTGAGAAAAATGAGATTTGCAGAGCTGAGTGAGAGCAGTGTAGGTCCTCCCTCAAGTCTGGCTGCCTTGATCCTCTTGATAAAGCAAGCAGTATCGTGATCAGCTGGAAAGAAGATCAGCTCTCCTAGGCATAAATCCTGTTAAGGAATTAATGTTCAGTGAACCGTACGTCAGTACTAATGAATTAATTGAAACAATAACTAGGTTATAAACACTTTAGTGAGCAGTGAACAAGCTTCAGATCCCTGATTGTGTTTATACCTCTCTAGTGACAGGCTAAATAGAAACCTGAGTTTTTCCACTGGTGCACATGTTCCTTCCTCTTTGCTGGGCCGCTGCTGACCCATCCTGGCAGTATCCGTAGTAGAGGTCAGGTCTAAGGAAAAGAGACGAGGCTACTGCGCAGTATTCTGGCAACCTCAGGTGGATGGAGTACCAACCTGCTTGTGTCATGTACGGTACAATTTTGAATAGCTGTGTTGTAGTTTCCATGAGCTAGCAGGCAGCTTGAGGCTGATAAAGTGTAAAGGTGAAGACAGATATTAGATTTGAAGGACTGACTCCCACCACAGAATGAGCACAGACCCAGCGCAGCTTCTGGTGATGGGAAATGCTTCACTAAATGTGTTGCAATTCTTGTCATGTCTGCAGAGGAGTGGCTGGAGGGGAACTAGTGGATGTATTGGATGTTCAGTGAGTCCTTAACAAGTATGGGTGCCTCATACAAAGTAGCCTTTGACTGACAGATACTGCCATGGATCAAAATGCTTTGATATAGTGAAAGGCAAGGGGATTACATAGTAAGTTACAATAAAGATGAAGGGACAGCCACAATGAGTGTAGGGTGGATACTCTTCTCTTGTGCATGTAGGAACTGTATGGCAGCAATTGCATGTGACACGAGGGCTCATGCCTTGTTACCTCATACAGTGGAGGCAGCATTATGAACCAGGCAATGACCAGGATGGAGAGCAAAGCCCAGTGCTGCAGTTCTCCTGCTGCAGTGGGATTCTCTGTGCCCGATACTCCTGTTTGGCTGCAGTCTGGGATGCCGGGGAAGCCACAGCACTACTGGCCCTGTGGCAGGGGGGTGGGAGATAGGGACCGATGGGGTGGAAGGAAATCCTGTGAATCCCTTTGCCAATCTGTACTTCGTTACAGTGCGGGAAAAGAGGATACCCGAGGAGAAGGCAGGTTGCACAGATGACACTATAGATTGTGAGCATTAAATCCAGAGAAAGATAATAAAGTTTCTAAGGGGAATTCATAGCATGAGATGGTGGCTGGTGACCATGGCATGGGAAATTCCTTACAGCTAAATGCAAGGCAGTGCAAACTGGCAGGAGCCCTTCACACTCTTCACACAGTTGGTTTTGAATTAGCTCTAACCACTCAAGGCATGCTCTGGATGTCAGAGATGGATTAGCAAGTACCCTGGAAGGCTCCTGCTTTGCAATTTCTGTATATCCATGTAAGGGGGAGGAGGCAAAGGGATGGTGCAGAAGAAACAAAAAAGAGAGATGTATTTAGAGACTTAGTTTCACTTAGGCTGGGCTGTTGGCTCTGAGGTGAGCTTCCTCATGATGTAGTCCTGCATGAATGTGGGGTTCCAAACATATCTGCACATGTAAGCAGCAGTCTAAACAATAAATATATGTATTTTAATTGGATCCACTCATTTTTAAACATCTGTGTAATTGCCTAATCTTCACTTTGTAAAATGCTAGGTAATGATGCTGTGTGAACATTATGTGTTTTAAAGAATGCATAGAGCATGCAGTCTGCTGATTGTCTAACTGAAGTTAGACTAAATCAGGATCTTCCGCTAACCACTTGCAAAGGCATCAGTGGCAGTGAACAGAGAAATATTACTGTGGTGTAGGTACATGGCATATAAGAAATCCATCTTTCTACAATGATATGTACAAAGATTAACAAATAATCTCATTGCTTAGTAAGAAACACAGTTCTTAAGAAATGAACATAATATATACAATATAAAATCAAGAAATAATTATAAGTAAAAAGCATCTATCTGTCATTTTAAAATAGTTTTAAATAGTTTTAATAGTCTCTGTCTGCCTTTATTTAAATAATACTTCTCAGAGAAATTTTGCTGTCTACAGTCTGTCTAGAATCTGGTCATATTCAAATGTATTTCGTACTATTTTATTTTTTACAGTGGTCAGCCCATTCCCAGAGTGGAGTACACAGCTGAAGAAATTAAAACGTGGGGGGTGGTATTTAGGGAGCTCAGTAAACTCTATCCCACCCATGCTTGTCGTGAATATTTGAAAAACTTTCCTCTGCTGACCAAGTACTGTGGATACAGAGAGGATAATGTGCCTCAGCTGGAAGATGTTTCTGTTTTTCTTAAAGGTAAGATTCATAGTCAACAGATAAGGTTTCATGGCAACAGTCTTTTCTGTTCGTGTGAAGTACAAAGCACACTGATTGAAAAGACTCCCAGCATTTTCAGTGGACTTTGGTTTAGTGAGAAGTGTCATTCTGTTTTTGACGTTCTCCATGGCAGAGAGTTTGTTGAGTCAAGACAGTTTAATGTGTGTATTTGCAGGCGTGAAGCTGAGAGGAATTAAACAGCTGAACATGTATCTATCACCTGATGTTATCTTGCACGGGAGAAAAGTCCTTCAATAAAATGAAAAGGGGCCACAGGGTGGGAGTTCTGATAACTGCAGTGGGCATCACCCCAATATCCAAACAGGTAAAAGAGGGAATAAAATGCCAAGGTAACGGAATTTAAAGAGGAGAGCAGGTTTGGCACATTATTGTACAGTCTGATGAGTATGAAGCTTTCCTGAGTGCCCAAGACCTCACAAAGCTAGTCATCATATTTTTGTATTGAGAAAAATCAATGGGACTCCATAGGTGATCTGGTACTTCTCTTTCATGTTCTTTTTTAAGAGATCAATATGTTACATATTTAAGTTTGAGAATACCCTTATTTTTCCATCTGTAATGGAAAAGTGTCCCATATAGAAGAAGTGGCAGACATGGACCTGCTGTTTTTAACTTTAGAGGAAAAGCAACCAAAGAGTTAATTTAACATTTTTGTTTCTCGTCAAGGGACCCTTCAGATATGTATATTTGTTCCTTAATCCTCTTGCTCAGGGACTAAAATACTATAAAGATGGGTGTTGGGGAAAAAAAGTTACGTGCTGTTAAGTGTTGTGAGGATAATTAGCAAAGCGTTTTGTCCCAAATGTGTATGGAAAATCTTTAGCTAAGAGAAGTACAAAATTTGTAATGAATGGCTTACTTTCCTCAGTCCTTGCTTCATCTGTAACTCTTGTTTGTGAACACCTGCATTTATTAATAACTGACTCATCACTGTTTGAATTTGGTTGTGTCCTGGGTCTCCCATATATTGTATTTTGGTCTTTGAGGGATGATGCCAAAGTGTACGGGTTCTTTCTCCCTAACTAGAAACCCAAAACCTCACATTTCTTTCAGAAATGTATTTTCAAGTGAAGTACAGCGATAGTAGTGTCTGTTGAAGAAAAACTTGGAACATTCTCATGTAAACACTTGGAAAGAGTAAAGAATGAATTTGGGAGAGAAATATGCTTTTCAAAGTCACAGTCTGGAATTATTCCCCACTGGGGCTAATCTGACAACTTTAACTTTGTTAAATATTTAAATGAGGACCTCAACTGTGAAAGTCAGTATTTTACTGTCACAAACAGTGTTTTATCTGGAAAAATAAGGACAGATTTGATTTGGTCCTATTCTGTTAGTTTTTAATATATTTTACAGAAGTCATCTTCTGTTTTGCAGACTTCTCTCCTGTTTGGTACCAGACATAAAAATCAGACTCTCTGATTTGAGAACATCACTTACCATGGTACCTCACCATCATTTTTAGATAAAGGTATTCAAACCAACTTTGAAATATCTCAGTCTGTTTTCATTAAACATATGCTAGCAATGCAAAATAATAGGTGAAAATGAAGTGTGGTGATCTTCAGCCAAGATTCTCTGTGTCATGGTTCTCGTAGTATAATTAACCACAGATCATTACCTGTTCTCAGAAACTGCTATAGTGATATATATAATATGGACTTTTATTATCTTCACTTCAGAAAGGTCTGGCTTCACAGTGAGACCAGTTGCTGGATACCTGTCCCCCCGAGATTTTTTAGCTGGCTTAGCATACAGAGTTTTTCACTGTACTCAGTACATACGACATGGCTCAGATCCTCTCTACACACCGGAACCGTAAGTTGCTCCATTTGCTGTAGTGCTGAAAAAATGTGCTCGCTGGATTCTTAAGAGACCCACTTAAATTTGCCAAGATTGAAAAGAGGAACCTTCCTATAAATGTAAAAATCTACTTATACTGTTGATGACAAAACCCTTCTTCACATTGGTGAGTCAGAAGGCTTCTTTTGCACTTTTTACAAGAGTCTTAAATAACTGGGTTAGATAGAATTTTTTGACCCACCATGTAAATATCTGGATTATTTTTCAGTGGAAAATGGAGTTTTCAACAAAATGTTTTGAAAAAAATGTATAAAATTTTATTTTCTGTTGGACAGCTAAGGAAAGAATTTGGAAAAAAGCCCTAATTCCCCTGAAAAAAATTTGCTTTTAGAATTATGATTTGGTTTTCCTGTGTCTCCATTTGTCTTTTTTGGGCCAGACTCCACAGGTGAACTTCATTTCTCTCCTATAACACGACACAAGCAAGTCATGAGGCACGATTCTCTCACCCAAAGAGGACATTAGATACGAAGCCTGTTATAGGGAACATGACAGAAATAAGAGACACTTTAATTATGACTTTCATGGGACAGCATTGCAGCTGTTCCAAAACAGAATATTGCGAGTTTGGATGAAATATTTTGGCGTTTGGTCTCTTGATGAAAAGTGGGGAAAAAAAAGATTGAAGCAGTTGTAGTTCTTGTCTTGTATTATATGTGGTGTGCTCTGTGCAGTAATAACAGAACAATACATGTCAGTTAGATAATATGGGGGTAGTGTTACCAAAGGCATCTGCTGATCTTGTAACCACAGGAATGACATTTTCACAGTGAATCAGTCATCAGGCAGTTAGCATGAAATTGTAGCTGCTCTTTAGTCAGCTCGGACTATGAATTTAGACAAAGTGTTCATACATATATATCCAGCTCCAGTCCCGTAAAAATTTGGATGCATGCCTAACTTTGATTTCATGAATAGACTGCTGAAACCACGGAGTAATATTTTTGAATATAAAAGGATTAATGGAACCGCATATTAATCTGTATTTAAAAATGCTCTAACATTATTCTGGCAGGAGTCACCAGGTGGTGCTGTTACACGCTTATCTGCTTACGGTTTTTCTCAGCGTGTGAACTGGGTGAGGTATTTCTTGAAATACTGTAAGGCTCGTTTTGCGTGCGTGCTTCTTTTGGGAAAGAGGTGGTTATCCCTGAAGGAATTCACTCACTTCTGTAACCTCTGTAATTAGAACTTTAATCTCTTCAATTTTTAGGCGAATTGCTACGATGTGAAATCTTGAAAGAAGGGCTTGGCTATGTGACACTGGACCTCTTCTGGTCTATCTGGAAATATCTGTAGATATTTCAAAAAAAGAAATTATGAAGTATGAGGCTTTGTACCAATGATTTCCTCTCCTGTGGAAAGCCGGTGTTGCAGATTGCAGCACCTGCTGATATTCAGCAAAAGAATGATGGTATTTATTAACTTAATACAAACTAGAACTACATTTTCATCTGTTGGTAGGGGGTGTAAGTACAGAACGCCAACAGGAATAAAGGAAGGAACATCTGCCAGGAAACAATTGAATGTGTCTACGCTTTTGCCGATGTTCTCTGGTTCATTGATTTGTATATTGGAGACCCCTGTAGTTTTCAGGATGCTGCTTACGTTCAGGATTATGCAGTGTATCATAGTTCGTCCTAAGCAGTAACAGCAGCTATCTTTTTTGTAACCTTTCTGGCCGTGGTGTCGGGAAAGTCACCGTGTAGTAATAATAGTTCAGTGAGAATAAATATTTTTATTCCTTATTTGGGATGAACTTAAAAATCTAGGTTATGGTTTTAACATCTCTAAATATGACTAACAGAGGTATAAAGTTGTCATTTTCTAATGATGTTCCTCTCTTCTTGCAGACCTCCTTGTTCACATATATTAAATAATGTGTACTTACTATCAGCAACTCCATAGGAAAACTTTGAAAGTCACTTTTTAAACCTGTTTAATTTCTTTTGTAAGGTAGAGCATATAGTAAGTGTTAGCAGAAATCTAGAGTGAAACTCTGTCTTTTTTTGAAATCAGTGGCAAAACTAAACTGACCTGAGTGGGGACAGGTCTTCGTCTTCCACAGCAGCTGCAATGCCCTGAGATCTGGTTGATGTATGGGGCCATAATGAGGTTTGCTGTGGGTCCTTGGCTTGGTGAATGTTGCATTTCGATGATATAAACCTGGTAAAAAGACTCCTTTGACTTCAGTGGGCTTTCCATCAGATTTAACACCCAGAATATAGAGCTAGATACAAATTAGAGAGTTCATTTGGTTTGATCTGTATCACTACTGTATGCATTTTAAAACATTTCTTCCTGAGTTTCATTATGTTTCTGCTGCATTCACAGAGCTATATAGATTTCTTCTGCTCTGCTAACTAATTTACTCCAAGAAAAATCTCTTACTGTGAAAGTGCATTACAAAAATCTTATTTTCTCGAGCAATGTGTGTGAATAAATTAAAGGAACTTAATTATTTTCAGAATAAAACAAAACAAAAGAATCAAGCTTTGGTAGTTAAGCGAAGAATTACATTGTTAAGACTATTTGTAAAGGGCCAGACTAGCAGGGAAATTGAAGAGACTCCAGTGACAATCCCAAATGCTGGCTCATAGTTCTGCTTAGAAGACTTGGTTTTTTTGGTGGGTGTTTTTTTTATTTTGTTCATAAGTTTTTGTTTCAAGCTCCCCTCTTTGTAACTGCATGTTCAAAATACTACTTTTCGTAGTTTTAGTGGAAGAACCTACAAGCTAAAGGCATGAGAGATATCTTCTGCCTCCTCTTCCTCCTCCCCTTGCCAGGAGAGACAAGTTAATGGGACTAGGCTTTGTCTGTTCCCATTTTGTCTGCAAGGATGGAAGTGACACAAAGAGCCTGTGTTCTAGTGCAGAACTAGAAATAACACGTCTTCACGTATTTGTGTCTGGAAGTTGCGACCTCAGCACAGGAAAATAGAGGTGTAGACACTCACTCAGCTGCTAACAGTGGTGATCCTGCTGTAGAAGCCTGCCTGGAGACAAGCGTGCTTACCTGAAGCCAGGAACTTGAAGCCAGTCCCACTGTATCTTCTTTGCTCTCATTATCTGAAATACTGATATGAAGTTACCTAAAATATATCTGGACTGATGCAGTGCAGCATAGGTGAAGTGCTCACCAATCAGTGTTGATTTCTCTAGTGAAGATGAGAAGTAGAGTTAGAGCTCTGCACTTCCACAAAATGGGTTTTGTGGCCCATTTCTGTGTTGGAAGGTGATGTTTGGGGGAGTCAGGTTCCTCCAGTGAGTTGTTTGATACTGGGAATTCTCTGGGTGTACCTATCAGACTGCGAACTTCATTTCCCTGCTGTCCTTTATATCATTAGCAAGCTAAACCTTTCAGGGGATGACAGAAGAAATTGTGGAGGGTCATTAACCTTTGAAGATTATCCACTCAAGTGATGCAAACCGTCTCCTGAATGATGGATACAATGCAGTGCCAGCCTGTTTTTCAAGTCTGAGCTCCCCTGAGGGAGGGAGTAGTACCTAAGCTATGGGTCTTGTGGTAGGGAACTTTAATCATCTTGCAAGACTCAGAGCATCACCAAGCAGATGGGTGTGGAGATCATAAAAGAAAAGCCTTCTTACCAGTGGTTTTTGAAGAAAAACGGGTAAGGAGAAAGCGGGAATTTCCCAGGCTCTGAAATGACTTGCAATGATGTGGAACCAAGAGAGGAAAGATCTTACTTTCAGGAGGAAAAAAAGCTTTACCAGGCAGTGGAAAACAAAGGCAAACAATTTTCCTTATGTACGTATGATGTCTGATACTGTTCCTGTCCAGCTATATGTATCAAATGTATTTCATAGGTGTTTACTAGAACTATTGGCACACAGTAAATTTGAGCACTCAGCCTATATTTGTGCAACTGAATCTCTTAGTGTCCGCGCACCATGTTCGTTTCATCAAGTGACACAAGAGTATCTGTTTACTTCACTTACTGCTTTGGGAAATATGTATGCCTAGGAAGGAAGAGAAAGGAGACTTGTTATTTCCTCTGTATTGTTGAGAGAATTACTCATGTGTGAGGTTGGGTCAAACTAGTCATGCACAACTTCAGAGCGGTGCTTGACTTACCAAAAAGGGTGAATATAACACGAGCAAATGTTGGTAAGCGTCTGTCAGCGAGGCTGTCTGGGGTGAGAAGAGAGACTTGTATGTAACCCTTCAGCACTGGAACTATATTTGATAAGCTTTTGGTGAGGCAAACTAGGAATGCCAAAAATGCTGATCTTCGTTTGCATGCATTCAGAAACTGCTAGTATCTACCTAGACACAGTTGGCACAGACTTCTTGGTGAAGAGTGCTGAGTAAGGAGACTTTAAATTATATAGATGGTTGTTTTTCTGTTCATGATTTATCTGAAGTGTCAGATTCTGTGTCTTTTCAAACAAAAATGCTTTATAAAAGACAAATTGGATGATTTTCGATAGAAGGCAGAAAACTTGATGTTTTCTCCCTGCCTTTAAAACATTTGTTTAGAGCTTAGGAAAAAAAAAGGTAGAAATGTCTTTGAAGAGACAAAAGTAAAGGAAATGTCAGATCTGATTTTTAAAGTGAACTTTACTACGAAGTCCATTATTTTTTGTGAACAAATGCACCAAAACTTTCAGAATTGTTTGAGGCTTTTGTAGATGATGCATGTGCACTTTCGTTAGGTTGGTTAGCAGTGTTTCGTACACTTATATCTGCACTTTGTTGTGACTAATAATGCACTTACAGGTGTGACAGCAGTTCCTTCTGAAATGATTCGAGTTCTCTGCTTTTTTCTGAAATCTGCTTGGCGAAAAGTGGACCACGTAACAAAAGTAGCCAGTAATTGCAGTAGGAAGTCAGGACTAGATGAGGAATCAAGCACACAGAAACCTCTGTAAATATTGTCCTGAATTTCTAGTGGCCAGTGGCAAAATATTCAGTTGTGGAGCTGTACCCAGGTGCAGAAAGGGGAAAGGAGAAGAGGAAGAGAGAATGTGTTGGATTTTGAACTTGATTCGTGTGGAGAGAAATGCTGGACTGTGCTTGTGAGACAGCTGGGTTTCCTTTGGGCAGTTCAGTCTTCATGATACTAAGCCTGGAAGACAGCAGTGAACAGCTCTCCCACTCATCTCAAAATGATGGGGAAATCACCGAACAGATGGGGTTAAATGACATATGACCTATTCAATAGAAGCAAACCTGTATGTTTCTACAGAACCATACACAGGGAAGAACTACTACACTGTAAAAAACATGTTTCATGGTAAGACTTAAAGTAGAGGTCAGACCCATGTGAATTGGCTTATGTTAAGATAATTGTGGAATGATTATGGGATTAATGTCTGTAATGACTCTCTTTTCATTTCCATTCCCTTAGGGATACGTGCCATGAACTCTTGGGACATGTGCCTCTACTTGCAGATCCCAAGTTTGCGCAGTTTTCACAAGAGATAGGACTTGCTTCACTGGGAGCATCCGATGAAGATGTTCAGAAATTAGCCACTGTGAGTCAAAATCTTTTTGTGGCGTGCTCTTACATGTCCTTCTCTTTGGTTGATGAAGTGACGTGCGTTGTCTTGATAGAGCTGACTGCATTTTCAGGTTGCAGATGACTGTGATGTGATAATCACAGAGCTTTAGGTATTTTTCCATTGTTTTAAATAGGAGCAAAGCTGAACACGCTAGTCTTCAGGCAGTCAGTTTTACTTTTTATGTGCAATAACCACCAATTTTCAGGGCTAGCTGAGATGGATTTTTGTCTCCTTTAAGGTGCTAAAAACAAGCAAGCAAGGTAATTTTGAAAAAAGGAAAAAAAAAACCCCTCAACGTTTTGGTGTGTGCTCTCAGCTCTACATTGCTAGCTCCTCCACAGGTGGCCACTTTGGCTCTTAGCACTGCTATTTCTATACTCACTGTTCTGTTTTGCAGCTGTTCACTGTATTGTAGTGTGTGATGGATTTTGAGGTGACATTGCATCCTTGCTGCTGCTTCTGTTGGAGAATATGTAGTTACTAAGCCAAGGCTGTGGAGCAGTAAATCTAGACCTAGGTCAAGTGCATCAGCCAGTGGCTGTGAGATGGATTTTATGTTATATCAAATGAGGCACATGCCAGTAGATCGTGTGAACTAGAAGAGGCTGCGTGTTAAAGATGTTAGATGCTAAAGACTACCCAAGTGGAGCCTCCTTGGTCCTGGTGTGAGGGCCCCTCAGGTTGCACTGAAGGGCCCTGTCAAGTTGCCAGGACTCAGCTCCTGCCCACCTGTCAGACCTGCTGTATTGCCGTTTCCAAATAACTAGCATACAGTCCTTTGCGTCATGACATAGGTCGGTGACCCCTGGTCTATACTGCTTGCTCTGTTCAGTTGTTTCAACTTACTTTATGCTTCCTTTTGTGGGTCCTGTTGAAACTAATTCTGCAAATAATTCAATGAACTATATTGTATTAAAAACAACTCCATATTTGAATATTTTATCTCATTAAAAACTCAGTGACAATCAGCGAAATAATTCGTTACTTATATTATCCAGCATACTACTACTTTTCTACACAAGAAGTGCAGTGGGGATTCAAAGGGTTGGAAACAACTTGGACACAGTATTCAAGGCAGATTCAAACCAGGTTCAATTAAACTGTAGTAATTTTGATGCGCTGTCTTAGCAGTGGCTTAGAGTCCCATCTGCTGAAAAACGAGTTTGTACCCATTTGTTAGCTTTTTATCCTGTAGTCGTCCAGAAGTGGCCACCAAATTTATTTAATCATATGGGCCTCGGTCCTTAGTTGGACAGGCTCGATGTCTTGCTCATGGCCAGTTCCTCTCACATGCTTCAGGGTGCGTTGCTTGGCTTTCTAATGGATGTCTACTGAGAAGAAACTGTTGTTTGTATGGAGGAATTGTGAAAGTTCTGTGTCTGTTTGCACCTTTGCTAGGAAGGGACTTAGTAGGAAGCAGACCTACCTTGTCACAGGCTGCAGTCTCAAGAGAAACTAGCTAACTGGCTGTCCCTGTAGGTGCTTTGAAGAAAAGAGTATGTCCAAGTCTTTCACCCCAAATTAACCTTGGATAGCATGGGCTTGTTGCAGAGGACAACGTTGGGACTGATCAGTTTGGGCAGAGATATTAATACGAGGTGACCTCTGAATATTATATAAATGCTTTTACTCCTCCCCCTCACGGAACTCCTCAATTATGACTGACTGTGTCATCCGAACAATAAGCTGCTCCTGAATCACAAAGCCAAAAATAAAAGAAGACAGCTGAATCACTTTCCCCTATAACACTGAGAATTTGATATCTGACTCAAAGTTGATTTCTCTTCCCGTGCTGGAAACAGCTCTTTCAAGTGGAAGAGACATTTATAGAGAGACTTAGGGTAACCCAGGTGGTGTTATTTTTCACAGAAGCACAATGAGGGGCTGTACTCCCCCCGGGGCAGGTGCTTGACAAATACAGAGATGTTCCGTGCCCCAAAATTTGCAGTATAAACAAACAGTCAACCTGAGAGCAAGTAGAAAGAACATCTCTCAGCGGTGAAAGTGAGGAGGCCAAGAAATTCATTCAGCTGGGCACCAAATATCACCTGAGGTGGTATTAGCTGGCTTGTGCAGCATTCGGTCCCATTTCCATCCTACAAAACAGCCAGAGATGCAGTGAGCTGAGAAATGCCAGCCAAGAGTCTTAACACAGAAAAGCAGTGCAGGTTCCAGTGAGAGTACTTCAAAGTAAATAGAGAAACAAATGAATGGAGAGAGATCATGCATATTAATGAGCTTGAAGCAATATGCCCAAATCAAGCTTGCCATTAGCGTGACCTGTTTCAAAAGATAGTGACATTAACAGCTGAGCCATTACAGGGAGGACAATGGCTTTGGGCAGAGAGGATAATGCCTCTGAGGAATTCAAACCAGAAAGGGAAGAATTATTACAGGTGATTTCGTAATCTTTCGTTCCATCCTGCTCTCAAAAGCCACCACGTATCGGCCTTGATAGATCTACTCTTTGTGCCCCATCAGTCCTGAGTTGCAAAGGAAACGTCCCCGCAGAGCTGACACAGTGGATGTAGAGCAAGCTGGAGCCTGGTCCCTGGGCAGACTGCAAGATTTTGCTGAATGTCAGAGAGTCACATCTGTGGAGACCCGCTGAGGGCAGGGATTAAATGGGAGAGCATTGCAGAGGCCCTGGTGCTGGCCAGCTGGAGGCGGAAGGA
>Ga0181612_143101_pt1 | contig 14931 bp, 11 predicted proteins | sample HoacroProtozoa21_FD_119630 | JGI IMG/M metagenome (GOLD analysis project Ga0181612, IMG submission 119630) | Hoatzin crop microbial communities from Cojedes, Venezuel. Combined Assembly of Gp0051906, Gp0051904, Gp0051908 | reverse complement strand
GGAGAGGTGCTCCATCCCTCGGATCATTTTTGGCCTCCTCTGGACCCACTCCAGCAGGTCCATGTCCTTCTTGTGCTGAGGGCTCCAGAGCTGGACGCAGGACTCCAGGTGGGGTCTCACCAGAGCGGCGTAGAGGGGCAGAATCACCTCTCTCGACCTGCTGGCCACGCTTCTCTTGGTGCAGCCCAGGACACGGTTGGCCCTCTGGGCTGCCAGCACACATTGCCAGCTCATGTCCAGCCTTTCATCTATCAGTACCCCCAAGTCCCTCTCAGCAGAGCTGCTCTCGATCCTTTGTAACTGATCTAATTTTCAGTTGTACTATGAAGAAATACACACAGTCAGTGTTGTTGTCAATATTGAAAACATACGTATGATCATCTCTATAGGAAGGAAATTGGATGCAAACATACCAATGGCATTTTAAGTATAGCTGGGCTAAACACTAAAACATATGAGATTAGTTTGGACGTTCAGACAGGGATGCATTGTCTTGTCTTTTTTTTCAGAAATACAACTTAAAAAACTGATTTTGCCTTAATAAATGCAAAATAATGAGTGTCCCAGCAGAGTTTCTTTAAAACTTCTTGTATAGAATAATCAGATTGCCTTTATCAGTTTGAAGAATGCAAAATGCTCCCCATGTGAGCAGAAGCTTAGGGCTTTTTTTCAGTCAGTATTAAAATTTCCAAACAAATTACCCAGAGCAGCTCTCCCTGCTGAATAATTCTGCAGCTTTTCCATGAACTTAGACCAAAATCCACAGCTAATAGTCACCATTTCCCCAACTCATAGCTTGGGGCAGCAATACTAAAATGTACTAATTTGAGCTAACTCTGCTACAGTATTTCAAGAAGAAAGGTTATTTTTTTTCCCTCCTTTGGCAGGTTATTTGAAGGTGTCAGTTCAAATTTTTGGCACTGATGTCAAATCTTTCCCCAGAAAAGCTGTTCCTATTCTCCACAGGGCTGTTAAATGCAGAAACAACAGACTTCATTCTCCATTAACTTCAATTTCTCCACTATCCTATTACCAGAACTTTCCACCATGCTCTTGGTGGCTATGCCTTACCAGAAGAAAGGGGTCTATTTATTTTTTTCATCTTGATGACATTTTTATCGCAAAGGAGGTGGCAGCCTTCTGTACACACAGCTTGCTTTGGAGCAGAAAGGAGAGGAGCAGTGGCCGTGGCTGTACTGTGAACACATGTACAGCTCACGGCTGTATATTTCACAAGAAGAGTAAATCTAATAACAGTAGAAATAATGACAATGACAACAATGTGTACAGTGACATTTTACAACACAGGAAGTTTTTCAGACCAGCGTTGATTCCAAGTATCCCCATGTGACACTAAAAAGTGCCCCTGAACGGTGCCTATCTGGAAATGTCCTATGAAGAAGAATAAGGACCCGGATCTCTTCTCACAAAGACTGCTGCCTTACTGCAACAAATTCCTCTATTTCATGTGTGTCTTTATACAATAAGGTGCTGCTAAATGGCAGTCACACTTCATAAGCTCAGGAAAGTGAAAGAAGAAGTAATATATCAATATAAAGCAATCCACCAGTTAAATGGCCAATGCAACGAAACTGTTCTCCATGTTTAAATGCCTCAATCCTCCTCAGTGCCTGAGCCCAAGGACTGAACTGCAGCGGTAATTCAGGTAACCCCAGCCAGAGCAAGGTACTTGGGGAAGGTGAAGACTTCTCACCTGAGCTGTGCAGGATTTGGGCTCTGTGTCCAGCAGTGTTTCCCATGCAGCATTAAGTTATTCCTATTGTGTCAGCTCAGGACATCAGGAAAGCAAAATATCTAGAAAAGGGATGTCATCTCAGACTTAACATCTTAAATGTTTGGGAGGAGAGAGCAAATTGGTCTGCTTTCTCTGTTTAGCCAGGAATGAACCTGCCATCTGGGATTTTAAAACGAATTGGTCATGGCTCCAGTCAGGTTTGATCAGGAAACAATTGTTTAGTTCTGTTTCATCCTTTGTACTACTTATTAAAAAGCAGGAGGCAGATTTTTAAGGTGATTTTGTTGGTTGGATGTTTGGTTTCTGGAGCTATTCCAGAGACAGCTCTCTTAAGAAGTCCACGAGTGCTAACCCTGAGGAGCACAGCGACACTGCCAGGCAGTGAACTGCAGCCCCTGTCCTGGGGAGGTGGCTGCTCTCCTGAAGGAACAGAAGATCACGCTGCCACTGTTTTCCTCAGATTTCCAGTCTTAGAGAAAGCTCCAAACTGTAGCCCCAAAAGTGGGGCTCTCTTCTCAGAAGGCGTTGAGAGATTTTACAGGAGGGACTGGACTGTTCTAGCTTTGCTCCCTCAGCAAGGCAGTTTGGAGGAGATTTGCTGAACTTTCTGCAACCAGGAGCTCACAGCTTGTTCTCCTTGTGCCAGGAGAAGGTTTCAATGTCTTTTCTTGCCCCTGTATATGCACAAGATTCAGAACAGCTGGTAGGATTAAATGCTTACCATTCCTTTCCTGCTACACCAACAGTTTTTGCCATCTCTGTGTGAGCTGCCTTCGCTTTAGAACATTCAGTATAATAACTGTCTCTGGAAGCTGAAAGATGAGTGAAATGTTCGCCTTTATAAATGAGCATTTTCCAAATCACTGTGCCATGAAATGGTTACCTAAGTTAAATGGAAAGCAAGAATGGAAAAGATACCAGTTCAGAAGTCCAGGTGAACTTAAAAATGAAAGAGTAGCCGAGTAAAAAACAGATCATAGAATTATGCTGAAAATGTGTCATTATGTTCTGTTGCACCAACACTCCAGTGTGACAAAAATGCCTCAACACCATGCCAAAGAGCCCCAGAAGAAACCCAAGTCTGTTCTAGAGTCAACTTTACACCCACACTGAGCCTGACAAGAGTTTGCTTGAGCAATTAGTGCAGGACCTCCTTGAGCTGGCAGCTGCCTTGAAGGTCCTGGAGCAGTGAAAGCCTGTTAGCCCACCTTGAAAATCAGCTGCCATTGTCAATAGCTGTGTGGAGAGGCCAAGAGGTGATAGCTCCATAGAAACAGGCTTGCAACGGGAATGGAGGATGGGAGCAGTCACCTCTGACTTGCGTTTGCAGCGTGACACTGCTGGCTTGAAGTCAGTCATTTCCCTGACTCTTTAGGGCTTGAAATAACCATGCAAAATTGCAGAGTAGTTGGTGAGACTGCTGGGAGAAGTAATGCTGTCAGAACCTTTGAACAGGTTCATCTGTTCTTCTTTTCCCACTCTTCTTCTTCTTCCTGCTTTAAGAAGGTTCATGACAAACAGAGGATGATACTCTTTTGCCTACTGAAGGATCCTACGTATTGAAGCTGCAACTCAATTATCTGTGAAGCTTTTCAGAAATCTTCAGCACTGAAGCAAAATTTAGCATGGATTAGCTTCCAGCTGGGAAAATAATAGGTGGAAGTTTTGTTCCTTTACATATGGCAGAACAAATACATGGATATTTCTACATAAAATGCTAGTAATTTCTTCTCTGTGTATAAATAATTGCTGATAACTTGATGTAGAGGAAGAAGCTAATGATTTTGCAACTCAGCCCTGTACCTACAATGTTGTGTGCCTAATCTTTTGGCCTTGTTCTTGTATTTAGCCTTACTCCTTCAACCTTGGACCCCTTCTGTTTGCTGAGAACACAGCCTAGAAGCGCAGAGAAGTGACTGCAGTGAGCACTTTCATTTGAAATCTCATTTCTATGTTGCTGCAATATTTGCAGCACCGTAACATTAGAGAGAAAAACAAATGCTTGGGGTTAAATTCCATGGCCTGTTTCAGTCTTTTTAAATTACTGCAGATCAAAAACCCTATGTAATCACTCTGAATTAGACCGGAAATGAGCAAAAACAGCTGTTGCCTTCCCCAGAAGTTTAAAGTAATGCCTGTAATGGTTTCACAGCTTTCTGGCTTAGGCTGAACATGCTTGAAATGACAATTGGGTACCTCATCTTTCTGCAGCTCCAGCCCAGCAGTGCTCCTGCACAGAGCCCTTCTGGGAACTTCGATGATACGCTCCTTTTCCAAGAGAAAAAAAGCACCAGGCCAGGTCCTCAGCACCAAAGTGGTTTGACCTCCCTGAGGGTCCTACAGGATGAAACTACACATTGCTGTCAGCTGGGGCTTGGGGCTGGCCAGAATTCGGGCAGGGACCTGGCAGGTCCAATAGCTCACAGCTGAGCAAGCCGTGAGCAGGACCCTGCACTGAGCTGCTTTGCTCCTTGTGGAAAAGGAGCCACTGAAGTGCATTTTCTTATTGTACTGAGGGGATACATGATGGATATGTGCCGTTGGAAGCTCTGTGAGGTAAGGGAAGACTGTTTTATGTGACTTTTCTTTTTGAGTTAGCTTTGACGCTCAGTGTGTTGGTGTATGTTAGGTGTCCTTGATTCTTGTGGTGACTGGGTTTTACTGGTGCTCTAAAGCCTACCTGTAGCATTTACCGGCAAGTCAGTTCTCGCTGTTAGTGGCAGTGAAGAGCATTTTAAGTGATGTTCTGGTTTGTGATACGGTGAAACTGGTGGTAAGATTTCTGCAACCAGAATTTGGTCGATGAAGGTGATGGGGGAGAAAAATAGAGCTTGTTTGTAGCTGAGTGGCTTGAGCACAAGGTACGAGTAGCTTACTTGCTATGTAAACTGAGAAATACAAATGCAGCTGAGAAAGATGGAATGACCATGTTCTGCTCTTTTCTTTCATGGTTGTACTTTTTAAGCTATTTTCCAAACCTCTTATGCTCACACCTGAAAGGCTGTGCTCTGGTTTCGGAGACAGCTATACGGAGAAATAAGTCAGAAATGTAGTCCCAGAATATCTCCCTCTGACAATATCTAGTGGTTCTTTCAGTAGGTGGAGAGAGCTCTACTGTTGGGAAGGAGAGAAGGAGAGAAAATGGTCTGCTCAAATATTTTGTTTAACTGGGGGAAACACTGTGAAAAAATAAAGCACCTGTGCAGGCGAAGGGGGGGGGGGAAGGAGAGAGTGAAAAAATCCACATATTTAGATTCTGAGATGAGGAAATGAATGATATTCCCCAACACCCTAGCTGATACTAACACAGTGGTAGCTGATTACAAGAGGAAGCATTTATGTTAATGATCTTATTTTGTGATTCAATTTTCTTTCAACTTCTACCATCTGTTTTAAAATACATGTTTCTGTTAGGACCCTAATAAGTACACGTGGTTTAATGCTGCATGCTAGCCACCAGTAGCTCTCACTGATTTAAATGCAAATTCTGTTTTGCCTGAATCTGGTCTGCTAGATCTGGTCCCTGTTTGAATTACAGTTCCTGGGAAATGCTGAAAGAAGGGAAATGTTTATGGAAAGATCTGTTCACTTGTTGCTTCTGCTTTATTTGGAAGTGGTCCAGCAAAATGTAGCTAAACTTTGTAATGTTTGGAATCGTGTTTTGAGCCAAGGGGGCCCGTTTATAGCAGACAAATGTCTGCTTTCTTCATTAGCGGCTGCATGGCAGTCTTCATGGTTAAAGGTGGCACCATCTGCGCATTTCCTTCAGTTATAAGTGAAAGTTATCTGGCTATAACTAAACTCAAGTCTTCCAAAATGGGAAGTTAATTTGTTGGTGTAGTGTGAAGCTTCCTCCCAAGCGAGGAAGAAAGTCGGTGGTTTTGAACAGTTTAATGAAGCTCTTTTCAAAGGGGTGGTGGCGAAGGCTTTGCATTCGGGATTTGTGTGGAACTTTCAGTTCCTAAAACCTCTGAGGGCTGTGGCACAAAACCCGTCTGACAGTGGAAGTTTTCAGGAACGTCACACCCCCTGCCTCAAACCTGAGTGTTTAGCATATTCTGTAAGACACTTCTGCTCCTCAGTAAACAAACTTGTGTGAATGTGTCTCATGTATTTATGCGGCTGTTCAAACCGATAGCATGGAATAGGCAGAGAACAGGAGCAAATGTGGGGTCCTCAGCTCAGCCATAAAACAGAAACTTTTATTTTCTAGCCACGTGGATCACCATCGCTTTCCTCCCGCAGCCCAGGAGAAGCAAAGAATGTTGAATTTGGCTGGTTCCTGGGGATCTGTATGACTCACCTCAGCTAAAATTAGCTAAGCTTAATTTGTAACTTGTTGCTCAGTAAACACAAAAAAATCCCTAAAAGACCAATCAGGCACTAAGGGATGCTGTTGATGTTGTTATCTCAGTGACAAACTTGAAAATTAATACCACTTGCTGGTATTCCTGATAATGTCACAAGATGAACTGCAGATGAGCGAGCCGCAGTGTTTGGTCTCTCTCCCTGGTGTCGCCTTGGCCTCACTGCTGCTGAGCCGTGTGTGAGAAGAGACAAACCCGAAATAGTAGTGCTGCAGGTTGGACTCCCACCAGAAAATATCTTTTTGTTGTATAGCAGATGCTGGACAGTGTAAAAATGGGAGTTAACGTTAACCTTGCCACTTAAGCTTTGTCTTGGTGCCAGAGATATTATAATCATGATTGGTTTAACCAACTTTAACAGACTTCAATAAATACATATTTTTACAGTTAATATCTTTAATGTAGTTATTTTCCTGTGCAGCCTTTCTGTCTTTGGAGATGGCTGTTGAGATGGTACTTTGTCATCTGAAATGACAGCTGCCCTAGCCAGGAGAATTATAACAGTTTTTGTGCTACTTAAAAATAGACACATCTTCCCAAAATGGGGATTTGTTTTCCTAAAGGAGTGACCCTTAACTCAATTTTAACTTGTTTGATTTCATAGATGGACATTATTAATACTAAGCAGAGGAAGAATCCCTCTGGATTTGCATTTTTATATCTTTTTAGTACCAAAAAAATTCATGGTGACTAAGCTCATTTGTAGTGTGGTAATGAAACTTAATCAGAAATGACTGTCTTTCACTCTGAATGTTGTAGATGATATACAAGTTCTACATCTTTAAAAAACTTATTTGCAAAGAGGATTAGACAGGATCCTCTAATCCTCATTTCACCTGTTTAATTAATAAATTATAAATACTCATTCTAATTATGTCACGCTCGCCATGGGCCTGATCCCAAGAGATGCTGGGTATCTGGGCCCACGTGGACCGCCACTGACGTCCTGCTCCACCGTCACTCCTGCTTTCTCAGCAGCCTGCTTTACACAGAGCTGGTTTCTCCTCTTTTGTCCTGGCTTTGGTTACAGGCAATCAGTGTTTCTTCAAAGCAGGCTGACAGCATATTGCAATTCCTTAGATGTCTGTGCTTGATAAGGATGGTGCAGCTGCAGCAGATTTCACAGGGCATCAAGCCACAGAGGCATGCCCGTATTTAAATTTCCACATTGTGTATTCCACTGGGCCTTACGTGCGTGCAAGTAACTGCGTGGCTCAGGAGGCATTATATTATACCAAGTAAGATAAAATATTGCAGGTGTTCATGTCTTACTGTAGTTCATGCCAGCAATTATGGGTTGGGAGGAGAGAATGCTCACAGGCACAAGAGAAGAATGTGGGATTTTAACACCGATATCAAGTCATACATGCAACGTAACTATAGTTAAAATGTGTCTTCCTGAGGGTCCGTTATCCAGCCCTATTTAATAGTATGTAATAATGTTGGTGAAATTGGTAAGAATTGTGCTTTTGCATTTCACGTAGTCAGGGTTTTGCAAATCCTCACTAATAATACCACCACGAGGCGAGAGACTTGAAATGGATGCTGGTGGGGAAACAGAGGAAGGGGAAAATATATTGGGGGCACCTAGTGCAAATGTGACAGTGATGGTGAGAAACTGCTCCTGCTCCCTCTGCAACACTTCCACGCAACCAACGGGAGTGCAGAAACAAGCTGAACAGCGTATTTCAGGTAACTCCGTCCAAGCAGTTTCCCTTCTATTGCTTGTTAGAGTCCCACAGCGCTACACCAATAAATGAAATAGATAGCAAGTCTCTTGGAACAAAGGTGCCTCGGGAATTACCTGGGACAGCTTGCCAGCTTTCCTGGGGCCCGCCAGGTGCAGGCTCCAAGTCAGACATGACTTCTTTGGCAGCAGCAGTATAGTCCGGACCCTGGTGGCTTCCGACTGGACAAAGGGGCACATCCAGTCGTAGAGTGGGGAAGGTAGAGGAAATCATGGAAGGAAGAGGATGAATGGAAGCTGTTTGCACTGAACAACTACTCACTTGATCTACCCTTATCTCCAGTCTGCTATCGAGTAGTCCCAAAGAAAGAGGCAGCTGTTGCTTGAGATGAGATGGACAGCATTGCATGAGAAGTCCTGGCGGTGGCCAACTGCTCTTTCCTGTGAACAAACTAGAGGTAGATACAGACTAGGTAAGTCTGAAGCAGTGCCCCCCTTGACTGAGGCAGGCCAAGTGAGGTGGGATGGGGATCTTCTCTGTGTATATGTGTCTCTGCTACTACATTTGACAGATGGCTCTGCTCAGTCAACTTGTAAAAGGCAAATAGAGGTGGTCTTGGGAATGTGGGAGGAAAATTAAATGGATAAAAAACACCCAGCAAGCCCTGTCTTCATCAAGCCATGCAATTTTAAACTTTTAACAACCACCTGAAAGAAAACATTGAAACTCCCAGTAACCCTCAAAATCATGCACTTACTGCAATATTACCAAACTCCTGAGACAGACCCCTCAAACAGCACTAAAATAATATACAGCATGCTTTGTAGCTCTTGTTAAAAATTTATTATTTGTCTTCTGATTTTTTGAGATGCCAGAGTTCCCCCGAGCCATACTTACAAGTTCTTCTTTGTAACGAGCATCAGTAGAAAAACATCACTTAATTGGTTAGACATTGGTTTTTTTTCCTCCAGCAGCTGGAGCTCAAAGTAAACCCCATGACAAAAAGTTTCAACAAATTGGTGAAAGCTGGTGGTGTTGGGGTTTGAATCAGTGATGAATGCATTAGAAAATACAAAGGTTAGTTCTTCCTTTTAGTAAAGTAAAGGGGTGGGGGGGGCAAGATTACTGCCTGTGAAGTTCAGCGAGTAAACAGCTATGTAACTCTGAGAGTGTCAAGGAAAACACAGGAGTAAAACTGGCCACAAGTAAACCTGGGTTTCAAAATGTGAGAAAGTCCTACCGCAGAAGAGCAAAGAGACAAGACCTTGTCACAGTAATGGGAGCAGCAGTGGCCGTCTTCTAAGAGAAAGGTGACTTGGCTCATGGAGGGAGCAGAGTTGGGTGCTCTGCCTCCTCCGTGAACATCTTAACAGAGTTCCTGGTCTTCCTAAAAAGAGCAGCCTCTACTGTGGCAGCTCCCCAGCGGTGCCTATTTCAAAAAAGCAAAGCGCTTCTAAAGCAAGTCCAAAATGTTTTAACTGTCTCATTTTAACTCTGCAGAAAGAGACTGTGAAATTTTCTTTGAGCTGTAAACCAATAACAATCTATACAGTACTTCACAATGTATCCAGTGAAAGAACTAATTATATATGTTAGATTGAGTCTTTTGATAGCGTCTCCCAGATTATGCTGGGATGCTGGCCAGGCATGATTTCAGGAGATGTGAAAAAGACCAAAGAAAAGGAATCTGAACTTGTTCAATTTGTTGTTGTTCTGTGTTTAAAACATTAAACACTTCACAGACTTTTTTTTTTTTTTCTTTTCTGGTTATCTCAAACAAATATTCTTTGATATAACTTGTGAGAGAAGAAACAGGATTTGAACCATGCCCTCTAAATGAAAACTTGTACAATAGTTTCCTACAAATTATAATGGAGTAAAATGCAATTAATATTTTGATGTGACTTGAAAGTGACCTTTCCCAGCCTCCAACAGCAAGATTGCTTTCACAAATGTACTGCTCTGAAAAGCTGATGTGTTTGCTGGGCACATTAAAATTAAAAATATGGGCTGATTTCTCCCCCGCCCCCAGTTCTCACTGAACTATCACAAATTATTATGAAAAATGGTGCAGGTCCTCAGACCTTTGGGGTTGAGGTGTACCGCTTGCTGGCGTGTCAGCCTGCTGCAAGGATGCCCTTGCACCTTTCTGCATTATGTCCTTCGCTGGAAGCCAGTCTCTTCCACACAGACGCCAACACCACCATGTTACCAACTCCTCACCCCCCAGAGCAGTTAGGTAGGGATGCAATTCATAGCTTTTTGGATACATCAGGACGAGCACACAGATGTGATTTTACCTGCTGTCTTGCTTCTGAAGATTGTAAGTCCCACTTTAATTCAGGTTAAGGTTAAAGCAAACAAAAATATTTTATTTATGGAATTCAAACAGAGCTTACAGAGGTTTTTGAAGATGCAGGACAGAAAGGAAACTGCATGCAGTCAAGATGTTACACGATGGAATCTTTAAAGGCTTCTCTTCCCATATCCCAGTGAGAAGCAGACTTACCCGAGACGCATTGCCAGGGCTCCCGCTGTGCCGAACATCCTCTGTCCTCGGGCAGCGACCACGGGAGGTACGCATGCTCGGGTGGGGACCGGGGGAGGCCCGACAGCTTCCCATCGCTTCCGTTCATGCCTTGATGGGAGAGAGGTGTGCAAGGGATAAGAGAAGGACCTCAGGCCTTCCTGCTCTCACAAATGTTTTATTTCCTGACTTAGTTACCCTATGGAAATGCTGGTGACACTGGGCATGGCCAGGCATTCCCATCTCCCATCCAAGCAACTGATGGATTTTGTTCGGCTTATCCCATGTACTTTCGAGCTTTGTGGTCTCATTGAAGTCGGACAGGACCTCTGGAGGTCTCTAGTCCAACCCTTGTTCCAGCAATATGAACATCTAAGTCAGATCAGGCACTGGGGATCTTGTCCAGGGGAGTTTTGAGTATCTGCAAGGACAGAGATTCAGCATCCTCTCCAAGCACCCTTTTGAAGTGCTTCACCACCGTTGTGGGGGGGGAACCAACAAACAATTAGTTGGAATTTCCCTTGCTCCTGCCTATGACCGTTGTTTCTTGTACTCTCACCACACGCTTCTGAGAAGGATCTGCCTGTCCTCCGTCCAGCCCTCCCCACCCCAGCGGTAGTGGCAGTCAGCCATCGGAGTCTCCCTCAGCCTGCACTTTTGCAGGCTGAGAATGCCCAGCTCCTTCTGCGATTCCTCGTGCATCATGTGCTCCAGCTCTCGTCCACCACAGGAGCTCTCTACTGACCTCCCTCTCTCCTGTGCTGAGGGAAACGCAGCTGGACACTCTTCCAGGTGTAGCTTTGAGCAATGGGTAGAAGGGGAAAAAAATCCTTCCCTTGAGCTGTTGGCTACTTCTTACCTAACCCCACACGTAGCTAGCCTTCATCGTCACCAGGATGTCCTGCTGACCTGCCTGCCCACCTGCGCCCTTCTGCAGAGCTGGTCTCCAGCAAACCCTGTGCTGCATGCACAGCCAGCATGCCGCAGCTACCCAGCAGGACAGAGTTTTCCTTCCAGTTTACCACGTAATCCTTTTCCCCACATGCTGAATCCCATTTTGCATGAGCCACATTTTCGTCAGTCACGTACTACATCACTGTGTAGATAAGATTAGTGCCTACCTCTTGCTAAGTATGACACTTGACATTACAGAGGTACTCCAGAGTGATACTGGGTGATTTGGGATGACTGAGCTCCTCCATCTTCTTGCTGGCAAGCTATGTGTAAATAATATGCATTTGACACAGTGCTCTTGTATATACTGGTTTGGTAACATTCCCTCAGTAGATCAAAAAGCTGTGACTTGATCCTTTCCCTAATGTAGCGAACATTTGACAAGTTATTGCTGAAGCTGAGTACTATTTATAGGTTGTTTTACTATTGAGTTCTGGACTTATGGTGACTAACGATAAAAATTATACTGCACAACCATCAAGTATTTTTAAATACTCTCCGGTAGGTCTCTCCTAATGTTTTACTTCAATTATTTATTTTCATGAAGTAAGGAGGAGGGAAAGTTTAAAAGAGCTGTTCCTTTCCCTTTTGGGGGAAAAGAAACCACCGAAGAGCATATTTCAAATCCAATGCTTCTCTAAAAAAAATATTGTATCATAAAACTTCAACATTGAAATATCAGCTCACTGAAATCAATGGGATTTTTTCCAGTACTTTTGTTGCTGAGCTTCCTTTACATCCTTTTTCTGCTGAGGGAAGAAGGTTGAATCAGTCAGAAATGCGAGCGCCTTGCCTCTGAGGAATTCAGTTTGTTATAACTCGGAGAAACTCTTCCCTGCGCCAGAACAAGTCTCTGTCTGTCTTGCCTCCTGTTTTGAACCCTATTTTTAGCCCATTTTAATTGCATAAATAGATTAAAGTCGTGCAGGCGTGATACCAGAGGAATGCTTCCACAGTGGCGATATTACTTAGGCTATCAGATGTTTCAACCAGTAAACGTGGTTGTCGCCACTGGGATGCAGCCATCAGGCTGGGAAGACCTTTTACCTGAACATGTTAGTAGGGGGTGGGACGTAGAGAAATACCAGAGGGTGAACCCTGCCACAGAGCGCAGCGTTACCACTTTCCTTTCTGCTTGCATCTCACGAGCAAACTCCTCCACGCTACAGTGGCCGCTGTCCTCATCCACAGCTGGACGTACTTCAAGCCTGGGGAGGGCGGACTGAGAGGTGGGGAAGGGAAAAGCAGCAGGTATAGGCTTTACACCTCAGGCTACAACAGCTTGGATAGGTCTCCAGCAATCCATTTATAGCAGACCAAACATGCAGGAGGGGAGGCAAGTTATTAAGGGCATGGAGCTAGGACTCGCCGAGATTACTCTCATCAAAAGGCTAAATTTGCAGTACCTATGCTAAAACCTATCGCTCAAAACTTCTGGGCTTGTGTAAGCATTCAGGCTGAAATCCGAGGGGCAAGAGGTGCAGAAGAGGCCACCGATGCCATAGGGCAGCCCCTCGGGAGCTGCTGCCTTCTGCCGGCCCGGCACAAGCCGGCACTCTGAGCCCGAGGGTTCCTTGCTTTTCACATCACAGGCTACTGCAGGATTATAGTTCATCTGTCTGGGCCAATTAACTCAGATAATTAAAATGGCTTTTTTTCCTCTGTCAGATTAATCTCTTAGCCATAGTGTTAGAATTATGACTTTTTTTTCATTCATCTTTTAAAACCTCATTTTCTATGCCTGTGTGTTGAGACCTCAGTTCAAAATAACAGCAGTGTCACAAAAAACAGCCAAGTTGCTCCTGCCGGAGAGAAGCCAGGGGAGTTATTCAGAAAGTACTGAGAACTGATAGGATCTGGCTGCCTTCGTGCCTTGAGACACATTCTTCATTTCTTTTAAAACTGGAAGTTAGCCAAATTCTTAACTTTTCTGTGTGCTGAAATTTATTGTATGGCTGGCAAGGGAGATTTTGCATATTTGCAGCCGTGGGGTTCCCCGCTACGGCAGGCATGCCCACAGAGCTGCCCTTGGCTGCCCCGGGGACCTGGCGATGGCAGCACCCCCAGCCCCTGCTCAGGAGGGCAGCACCATTCTCCGTGCCCCAGGTTTCACCTGCATAGGCTAGAATATTGCCGGCACTGTCCTGTCCCTCGGCTTTCTCTGTTAAACTTGTCTTCAACAGCAGCAAAAAAAAAAAATTTCAAGCCAAGCCTTGCTTCTTTCCCCTTCGCCTCTACCTTGCCCAGGTATTTCAGGATATGCAAACATAAGCCTACGTCTGAGGTTCATTAGGTGTGCGCACCTCTTAAAACCGGCTCTTACTTTAAACATTTGATGCTGAGTTTTGGCTGTGGAGGTGTTACACTGAAGGCAGGCTCTGGTCCATCACAGCTGAACAAAGCCAAGGCAGGCTCGAGACTGCTTTTGTCGCCCTTCTGTAACATGCATTCATTTGTAAGAAACGATGAATTAGTTGCAGTACAGAGGCTCTGTTTGGTGAAAATCTATTCTGAAATGTTATCGCAGTGAGTGTCTTTGATTATGATAGCGTGAATAAGTGCTTTGGGGAAAAAAATAAGTAATACTAAATAAGAAGCTCATACTCACATGAGAATCTGTTTCTTGAAAGCCTCTAAAATTCTTCACCTGTTATCAGGTATTGCAAAGTTGGAGATAAAAGTAACCAATGTTAAAAAGATTAGGCTATCTTCCATTTCATAAAGCCTTAAGTTAATTCAATAACCAGAGCTTTCATTGTCTCAGTAATTGAAATTACCATTAGTTGTCTTGTCATCATGGACTGATATTAATGACTCTTACATATTGCTCTCTGTCTGGTACCTTGCACGTACAAGGATTCATTGTGATAGTACATTTCATCTTTCACGTAACTGCTGCTATTAGTGCTATTACCAAGCTAAGCTGCCTTCAAAGCCTAATGTGAGCTACTGACTTTACTCCCCTGATTTCCACCCGGATTTAGTCCAATAGGAATAATGCAGTCATATCAGAAATCCAGTTTAATGATAACAGTGTTTTGAAGGCAGTGTCGGCTGAAAAGCAGAATATGGGGTTTTTCCTTGCCAGGCTTGTGCTCATGTTCTTTGCAGCCAAGGTGTAATAAAAGGGAGCAGGAATTTCCAGAGAATCTAACACAGAAATCACAAGCAAGCCTCCACTTCCCCCTCCCCCTTGTTGTAGTTTAGTTGCTCAAGACTTCAAGATCCAGTTCGGATAGGATTTGATTAAGAACTGGCTTTAACGTTTCTATGGGATGTTTAAGAAATCAGTGTCTTTATGTTGCTCTCCAAAATGTTGATGTGTATCTACTGGAAAATAAAATTATTGATGCTTTAAAAAAACAACCCCAAATTGTGCTTCGCCAATAACATTAACATTCTGTGAATTAAATAGTTGTAGATTTATCTCTTGATCCCTTATTAAACTGGTGCTTAGCCAAATATTCATATTTAGCTTTCATAATCTTTCCTCAAACATTTGTCCCTCCAGAACCACAGTCCCTTTGATTCTTTTCTCTGAGCTCCATGTGAATGTCTATTTTTGGATTATTTTTCCCCAGAGGTGACAGTTTTCATATTTGCAAGCCAAAAAATCATGTTACTTTATGTCCTGGAACT
>Ga0181612_162846_pt1 | contig 14932 bp, 9 predicted proteins | sample HoacroProtozoa21_FD_119630 | JGI IMG/M metagenome (GOLD analysis project Ga0181612, IMG submission 119630) | Hoatzin crop microbial communities from Cojedes, Venezuel. Combined Assembly of Gp0051906, Gp0051904, Gp0051908 | reverse complement strand
TTTTAATATGAAAATAATGTTGAAATCTTCACCCACTATTGTTCTTTTCCCTCCCCATGACTGTTTCTTTGAGGATGTTTCCCCATTTGCTTAAAATAATAGTGTATGATATTAATCCGTCACAGAAAATAGCAGTCACCGGGATCGTTATTAGGAGCTTTATGATGCACTAATGGTTTGAAATCATAACGTCTCAGAATATTACTCCAGCAACCTACTAATGCACCTCCTGCAGGAAACATGAAAGCTCTTACTTTGGAAGCCTACAAGTACCTTCTCTTTTTGGAAGTATTTAGCAGATGTCTAAATTATGTGCTTTAAATTTGCAACAGATCTGATGTTTTTCTCTCTCACTTGTGCAGATAGGTGTGCAAAACACATACCAAAATGCACAGGTAGGCGTATTCAGAGCATAAAGAACTAGGGGTGAATGCCGTGCTTACAACATAGGTGAAACGTGCTGAGAAATGGTGTACAGTAGGTATGGTGGTTTGTACGCATGTATAAACACACGTGCGTATGATCACCCGTTCTTACAGGTAATTTTCACTAATTATAGTCCCCCTGTTAATTTTTAACACATTTCCAACTAACGTGATATTCTGTATGAAATTCTGTCATGAAGTAGTCCAGATGAGCACGACTTTGTTTTTAACTTTGAAGCAGAACGTCAGCTGACAGCAGAAAACGCAGCGTGCTGATCTAAAGGAGAAGCCAGGCAGCGCGTTGCCGACTTACCGACTGCCTTCAGAGAGGCGTACTTGTTAAGCTCTTTGCCTGGGGGCTGTTGCTCATACGGGTTGGTGATCTGTCCCAGGCTGGGATACGAATGCTGATGTGCCATCTGAGGAAGGAGGGGAGATGTTGGCATGACGTTATTCATCTGTGGTGGATCTGTGTTAAAGAAAATTGACAAGCATTAAGAAAAAAGTAAATCAGTCTTAAGGTTTTAACATCGTTATCCAGTATAGATTAGACAGGATATGTCATGAGATTTAATGCAACAAAACACTATTTACTACCAAGCGGGAGTTTGAGTATAGCAAACCTGTACTTCAAACAGTTAATGGCATGATTAAAGGCTGACAAATGATTGTAGCAATACATGCTAACTTTTATATAAAGAAGATCTTGGAACTAAAAAATAGGTTTTCAAAACAATTGAACACCAACACAAAGACTGAATTTGCTGCAGCATTAGGATACAAACCAGAACTTGACGTTCATTCCAAGGCAGCCTGAGTACACGGCAGCAGCATCACTCTGTGCAGTTACATAGCCAGGCTCGTTTAAATTGTCTCAGGCAGGCTGCTGCATATATGCAGTTGCACTGCTTTTAATACCAGAACCAGCTTCGTTATTTGTACAGTGCTATGTTGTGTTCTGTAGCCATGCCCCACAGTGCAGAACATGCAGTTTTGGCCCATGACTACCAGTAGGTAATTTCTTCAAAGCTCACACTTTGTCCTTATGTTTTCTCCTTTTCCCTGACAGCAGGTATCACAATATCATACCAAGGTAACGTTTTCTGTAGCAGACATCCCTCAAAGCAGAAGCTAATTACTGCTTATGTATAGTTTTATACCAACACTCACCCCGTATCCATTCTGTAGTTGATTTGTTCCTTTATAGTAGAGAATACAGCCTGGATACTTTTCTTTCTAAGATAAACCATAATTTATTGGTTGTTTTTAATATTTGATTCCAGCCTCTGAAAAGTTTGGTCAGAATTGTATGCTGCACTCAGTTTGCAAACCTAAATTTCAACAGATTTCAGCATGGTCAGCGTATCTTTTTTGCTGAGTCTTTCTCCAGGCTGTTTATTTTGAGATATTTGGAGCTGATTGTCAATCCTAGAACCTTATCGTGGCTTCTGAAATCACAGAGCAGTGCATTTTTCTGCTGCAATGAAACCATGGTGCGGAATTGGTGACAATACAGTAACTCCCACAGCATCAAGCACAGGCTTATGATCATGTAGAAAGCAAGCTGGGCAGCTAGGGGAAAGAAGGCTTATTGTGATGGAGCGAGTGGAGTGGACCACCCCCCAAAGTGCCCAGAGGCGCTGGCAGGAGCCAAATATCCCTGCAGTCTGCCGGGATTTGAAGGGAGTTGGGCCACTTGGCTTCCACAGCTCATTAATGAAGCGGAGTGCAAGGAGCTCTGAAGCCAGTCAGCAGATTTACTGCTGGGAGAGAAAAGGACAGCTAAAGAGCTATTTCACTTTCTCCTCCTTCACCGTTGCTGCTGCCTGGTGCTGTCTCTGCTGCTCAGGCAGAGGCTGTCCCTGCCGCTGCTGCGCAGCGTAACCGCATCCTCCTACCACACACGTACACACACATTGTGAGCGCACCTCGAGGCAGCTTACCAGAAATGGTACAAGTGCTGCTGTCGAACAGCAGCAGGATTCTTTGTGCTGCTGCTGCTTGTTAGTAGGGAATGAACTGGTTGTGGATAGTAGGTAGAGCTGAAGGAGAAGTGATTTGCTCATAACAAGAGTTTTTCAGTAAGTGTTTGTTTTTTTTTTTACCAAACAAATGAAATCTGAAGTTGGACTTTTTTTTTTTGCAAATACTGTGCCAGATCAGGAGAAACATTTTGTTATAATTTCAAAGTTTTATATATATATATAAAATAAGTTGGCTCACTTTTTAAAAAAAGAGAAATGTTATTTCGGATTGAAAACCAGAAACTTTTCCCTTCCAGAATTCCCAAAAAAAGTATTGGAACACTTTTTGAATCTTTTTTGATCGGTTTACCTTGAAAGGGTAAGTTTGTTAAGTCAACTCTTTCACAGAAACAGTCATTATTTTAATGAATGGCTATTTTCTAATAAATAAAAGCTCTCAGTAAGTTTCTGTCCAGATGTAGTACTGACATGTCTGATGTAAGTGGAGTGACTCTTCTCTTAGAGCAAGAGGTCATGAAATCCTATTCCGTTCCCATTCTGTCTCTAGATATCTCTAGCTGACAAAAGGTCATACTCTGCTGGCTTGAACCGTAAAATTGTGGACCACACTTTCCAAGCCAGCCACGTCTTCAAATGTATCTCTTTTATGGTTGCGCCTACACGTACCCTTTTGAGGAGGCATGCTTGCGCAACCAGCCTGCGGTAACAGGGCAGCTCTGAAGATACCAGCGTGGGTGGGACCTTTAATACAAGGAAGGTGTCAACCTTTTACCACTACATTCACTCTCTTTTTTCTGAGTAGAGCTAAATCAGCACTTCGTAGATGCTGCTACTACAAAGTTCCATTGTGGCAATTCTTATTATTCAGTCTGTCCAAATATTATGATTCCACTGTGATGAAAGTCTGGGGAGCACCAGTATTTCTGCGCTCTCTGCCAAAGTGACTTGCAGCTGTGGAGACCTGCAAAACCAATGTAAATAAGATGTAATTAAACAGGACTGTTTTTCTAGCTCTGTTTCTTACTCAGACCTATCATTTTCACTCAGTCATCTCTTTAAACATAGGGAAGAAAGTTACCCCAGGTGTGTACTGGGGAAAATGGATTGGGTGTACTAGTTCTTCATCCAGCTGTTCAGTGGCAGACTATGTTGTTACCATGTTGCTGGGTTGCTAACGTTGCTGGAGTTTGGTTCTCTGAGTGTTTATGAAGATGTAAAGAAAGATGTTTTTCATCTTTCTTTACATCTTTCAGATCATCCTTGACTTCTCTTTTGTCTTGTTAAAGGCCCAGAACTCTCCTGAATTATGAATTTCAAGCAAATTAATGACATTCATTCACTGCCACACTGACTGCACAGTCCCCCTCACTCATACCCAGATGCTTACACAAGACTAAGTCATCACATAGAAGACACAGTTCAAATTACTCATTCAGCTGGCCATTTGCACAAAGTAAATTAGGCAAAAGGCCAAACTCTGGCAAAGTGCATTGAACTATATTGAAGAACGATTCCTATTTATGAAGAGACTCCCATTGGAATGCACTCCTGAGGCCTAAAAGGACAATCTCAGCTTGATCTCTGCATCTGTCTGAATCTGAATCATGCTAAATTTTAGTCTAACTGCCTGTAACTGGTGAATGTTGCGTTTGTTTGCAAGCTCGCGAAACTGTGTGATCTGATTCCTTATCTTTGAGTTTCTAGAAATAAGTGAGCAAATGGGACACTTGTGGTGTTTTCTCCACACATAGTGAATGTAATGATGATGGGTAAATTCACCTATATTTGGATGCTATTTAGGAAATGTTGGTAACTGAAGTCACAGTGGTGTCATGCCAATTCTGCGGCAGGTGCGGCGGCAGGGATTGTAAGTCCTGGCACCACGGGGAGCCGGGCTCAGCCACAAGCACCTCAGAGGCTTTTGGCAGGACCTGCCTTGCCTGTTCGGCGAAGCCCACGTTTGTGAGTGGAAAAGGTATGGGCCTCAGCAGCATTGTCTTCTGCTTGTAAATACTGCCTCCGTCTCAGCAGCACTGAGTAGGGATTCTTTCAGGAAACGAAGAAATTTGTCATGTGAAATGTGAAACTTGAGATTTTTCAATCTGAGATTTTGACTTTTTTTTCCTGAAATGGGAAAAAATAGTAAGTGTTACATTTTGGGGAACAAATAATAATCTACTGAGTTATGCAAAACATTTTGGGATGCAAGCAATTGGTTTCAACTGGAAGAAAGTTTAACCAGAAAAATCGCTACCAGCTTTATCACTGACCTCTAGTGCCAAGTTAAACCCTTTGTACTTATAAACCAGATATTCTGTGATTGGTATTTGCAAGTAGCTGGCTTCTTTGGAAAGAAGGACACCTTTAACTTGGAAGCTGTGGCTGTGCTGATACATTACTTTTGGCACCTGGCACTGGTACATTGTCCAGCATGGTATTCCATATAACCAGCTGCACTGTGCCACTGCCAATTGATGTCTTTATTTTTAAAAGACAGAGAATATGAACATCACAAAGAGTCAAAAAACTGTTTGTGCCGCAGCTTCTAGCATGAATAGTCAGACCTGATTAGCGATGGTGATATTGTAAAAGACCCTGCAATATTCACAACCTATCTTCCTTTCTGCTGAAGCAAGGAAATACAATGCCAGGCTGCTTCCTGACCTCCCAAGACTCTGAGGAGTCATTCAGGGCACAGTGTTAGTGGTTTGCTCTCTTTCTACTACCAGCCCAAAAGGAAGAGTTTGAAAAAGCATGTCGGAGCTCACGACACAAAAGCTAGGCATCTACTGGGCTGAAAATGAGATATACAGGAAAAAAGAAAAAACAACAAAGGTCTTCAGATGCTGAAGGGTGCTCTTAACTGTTATCCCCCTAAGAGGTCCAGGTTTAGAAAAACTTGTGGGAGGCAAATGGAGCAGAAAATAAGAACTGGAAGGTAGCTATACCAAAACCAGTTTATAGCTAGAGAAAGTGGGGTCTACACCCCAGCCACCAACAATGAAGCCTTGGAAATGGCTAAGGCATTGGCTTCTGCCCGCAGTCCCCGTAGCTGACAAAGACCGATCATTACATCATCTGTTTATTACCTTCCCCTGTATCTCAGCCTGTGCAATTGAAACTTGTATCTGGATGTCACAGATAACAGCTTACTGCATTTTTCAAGTGCAAATGCTTTTTCGGACTGTTTCCACCCCTCCCTGATTGTGAATTTTGGAGCTGATTTAGTGTGCATCACGGTGATGACAATAATGTAATTGGTTGCTGTAGCTGTGCTGCACTCTGTCCTATTAAGATGGTGTCATATCTAATTTATGTACTTCATTCAGAAATCGAGGAATGGGCATCTCATTAAATACAAATAAGAACCCAATCTTGAAACATCTGACACACCATGGTCACACGTATGAATGTGGCAAGACAACGCAAAAGCCGCAAAGCTTTTTGTTTGTTTTGTTTTCTGCATTGTTTATAGAATATATTGTGCTAGTTTGATTATTCTTGTCAAGAAGCTGCCAGGGTTATGGGAAATACTCCAGGGTAGAGGAAGGGATGCTAGTAGGCTGCTAGCAATAATCAGCTGCTTCACTGTTTGAGAGCTAACAGTGTGCCGTTAACATCCCTTACGCTCAGCCACTGTCCTCCTCCTCTTCAGCCGTTGGAGGGTGAAACCTGTTGTGTAGAGTGGGCTGGGGATGCACTCCTTCCTGCGGCAATGAAGTCAATGATTCGGTGCTTGAAGACAGAGAAAATGAAAAAACTCCATGGGCACAGAATGGAATCTATTAGTAAACGAGCAGTTACAGGCATAAGGAAAAGAGCAAATGAGACAGGCGATGCAGTAACAAAACAGGAGAGGCTGGGGGAAGGGCAGGAAAGCAGAATGAGATTTTGCTACAAAAGCCACCTGCAGACACACATACAAAAGAAGTGAGAACAAGACAGACAAAAGAAGACTGGGAAGTCAAGGGGGGAAAGAAGGGAAAATTCAGAGCAAAATATAATAGCTGAGCGTTTTCAGATACTCAAGAGAAAAAGATAGGCCCTCAACTAAAATTGAAAACAACAGCTATGAAAACAGGACAGATCTGAGTGATTAGAGAATACCAGTATAAAATTGCTCCCCTCCAATTCATAACTGCACTGTCACCAACATGCATATCTGCCTCTTTGTTCTTTAGGGTATTATACTTAATTACAAGACTAGCTCATCCAGCGCTGCATATCCATACTCGGATTCCTACAAGCCTCACCAACAGAAACTGCAGGTGCTAGTTCTGAAAAATCCCAGATATAATGAAAGCTGTGGGATTTAACAACTTCACTATGCCTGTAAACTAATTCCTTTCAGACCTGTTCCCTCCTGGATAATACAACTATTCTCCATTCCTGGGACTGAGCCTCCTGTTGGGGCAAAACTCAAATCCTTGGCCTGTATCCTTGCTCTTGCCTCTCTGCAGGTTGTCCCAGCGCAGTTGTACTGACCCTCCCTGAGGTTTTGTGCGTGTCGATTTCCCTACACCTACATAACTTGAGTTTTTTCTCTCTGTATAGGTATTGTATTGCTATTGTCATTGTCGTCTTACTTAGATTCTTTGCCCCTTCCTTCAGACTTGCATTAAATGTTGTGTTTTCAAAGGATATCCTTATTCACATCCAGAGCATAGTTGCGTGCAGGAGCATACAAGGGTGTGTTCTGCAGCAGCTGGTACATCAGGCTCAGGCTGCATGTCCGTTAGAGGATGCACTCTTTGTGCATCTACAGACATGGACGTCAGGGGTGTGCTCCATCCAGTTTGGCAGCCGCTCTCTGTCCAGTACTGGGTGTGTGGCAGGAGGGTGCAAGAGTTCCAGTGGTGTTTGTGTGCAAAATTGTCTCTGAAAGGTGTGTGCTTATCCCTTACACTTGGAGTCGTGCCCAGAAACAGCGATGCAGGTTACGCCTCAAAACAGCAATCCTCTGAAACCCTTTTGTTTGCATTAACTGTTAGAAATCTGCACAGTCTTGTTCTCCATGTAGTCATCAAATGGTATTTCAACTCTTGTCAAGTTAATGATGCTCTGCAGCAATGTTTTCCACGCTCTAGTACAAGTCCTAAACTGAAAATTATTCCTATTATCTAATCTTAATTTCTCTACCTTGCAATTTAACTGATACTGTATTTTAGCAAGAACAGATGCTTGCAATCCCGCTTCTGTACCATTCACTATTTTATATACTTTTTTCACACTTTTCAAATATCTGTCTCTTTTCTGAAGTCAATAATTTCACTCCTTTCAATTCTTCTTCATCTGACAGTTTTTCCAAGCCTTGATCATTACCATTGCCATTTCTCAGCACTTGTAGTCTTGCAGTGAAGCTTCCGAGATGAAGTTCTACCCTCACTAGCACAGGAGTTGTGTTTTCTGTATATAATGGTATCGTAAGTCATTCCTGTAAGTCTCTGTCTCTTATGATATGCAGACTTTTTTTTTTCTCATCAGTGATGCACAAGTCATGTGAGTAGTTGTATTTTCGCTAAATGTGATAGCTCTGAGACAATACATATTTTTCATGGCAATTTACGCTAGCCAGTTATCTGTTCTGTCTCTGCACTGCAACACAAAAACATTCTTGTAACACAGACAACCTACCTGTCTAATCACCATCACAAAAAGGATCTGAGATGAGTGGAATGGCATTTCATCCAGCAAAAAAATGTTTCTGTGTAATGGAAGTGACAGTCTGCAGTGTAAAAGCCTGTCATCAAACATAGTGTCGTGTGCCTTCCCCTGTCCTGTCAGGCAGTTGTGGGAGTTCATCCTGTGCTACATGCTGTACTCTGGATTCTCCCTGGTGTCTCTCAGCATACTGGCGTCTGGTGCTGTATGTTTGCTGCTCACTTCCTACGTGATTAGCCTCTTGGTCTGCCACTGTCTGCCATGGCAGCGGTTGCATGGTCTTTCACATGTGGATATCCGAAGCTTTTCTCCCCCAAATAGAAAAATGCTGGACACAGGAACATCTTCGGTTACACTGTCAGATTCAGAAAGGTATGAAAGTCCTTACGACACGGTCGTGGTGTGGACTGTGCTGACAGCACGGAGCACAGGCAAGGGAAGCGTATCCGCTCCTGCAAGCATTTATGAATCAGCAGAGTTCGTGGCGCTGGCTGACACCAGGATTCCTGTTGGCTCAAGCTGAAAATTGGCAGGAGGTAGGATGGCATAATTACTCTTAGCACCTTGTTGATCTAATTTGAGACACTGATGAACAAAGTTATTATGGATGCAGTCTTTATGAGAAAGCATTACGGTAGGGAGATTCATGAGCTGGTGCTCAGAGAAAATGTCACTCATCTGGACCTGGGAAGGAAGGTCAAGGAGCCAGGTCACAAACCCCACAGCACTCTGCTCTTGGTGCGTATCTGAGGAGGAACTGACCTTCCTCTGGCAGGAGCGGTAAACTGCAGAGACACATCAGCAAGCTGCGTAGTCAGAGTGTTGTTGTTGCTCAAACAATGCCCCATGCCTGTTTTTAAATGGCAAAATTCCCAAGTTTCCTTCCAGTGCAGTGGAAGTCTGTGCTGCTGTCAGATGAAGGTAATGCTATCTACGCGCACTCGAAAACAGATGGACTCTTCATTCACAGTACTTTTATCTGAAGTGCAGATGAGGACAGCACTAATTTTACAACACAAATCCTCCCCTCTCCACCTCTTTAATTTTCTGTCTACATCTTTCGGGCACTTACCTATGTGAAAGTCAGAGATTATATTTCTTTGAATAATGATTTCAGGAGAGGTTGAAACATAAAAGAAGGAAAATTAGTAGTAATGTGGCCAAAGCAGTGTGGGGCTCCACTGCTATCTGAGTCCAGCCAGGGAAGTGCACACAACGTTCCTGTAAAAGGGCCTTTTTCTTACTCAATATGCTGTTACCACTTTGTGTTTAAATCTATGGGAATTATTTATATATATAAGCATCTCATGCCTGTGAGCTCTTCTGAACTCTGTGTGACAGGTTACAAATGGGGAAAGAGACCACTGCATCTCTGTGTATCAGTGAAATCCAAAAGCTGGTGACTGAAGCTTCCCACCACCTGCTGTGAGGTGCCGAATTCTCTGTGGTCGCAGTGATTTAGGAGATGGGGCCTTCATCACATGTCAGGTTTGGGCCCCTTGCTTCTGGTTAGACTCTCAGGGTGTAGGAGTTGTGTTCTGTGAAATCAGTTGGCTGTTTTACTGCCATGTGAGGAGGGAGTGGGGCATCACTGGCCTGGCGGCTAAACTGCCTGGACACCTCTCTCTTCTGCTTTCCATTTCCCTTGCGCTCTGTGCTCTGCTGTCATGCTCGCATGCTTGTCATATTTTCTGGGCTCTTGCTTTGCGAAAGGGCTACAGTCTCAGGTTGGTTTTCCATGTAGATCTTTATTATGTGACACCATGTTTCCTTTCATGAAGGTTATTTTTGCGTCCTCTGAAGGTTTGCTTTTCCTTCATAATTACTCACAACCTGACAGATTTGTAATCCTCTGGTAGGATTTGTGACATTGTAATCTTCTCTAGAGCAACCCGTTGTGGCTTCACAAACAGAGGATTATAACCTTTAAGAAGGCAATAAGCAGATGAACTCTTGAGATATCAGGACCCTGCTTTCATATCAATTTCCAGTGCTTGAGTTGTGGGAGGGCAGGGAGCAGTGCTGTGTTCTCACTCCCACCCACAGTTCTGGTTTTCTTCATCTTCTTTTGCCTCGAGTAGCAGAGTCGAGAAATTAATTAAACGCACCAGTTCCACACACTTTGAGCACTGCAAATATCCTTAGCTATGCAAATTAAGAAAAGATAAATTCAGCAAATTTGACTTACACAACAGAAATTTTTTTACCCCAAAGAATGTTCTTTACACCTTCCCATAAGGTATCAGCTGTTTTACAAATCAAACGCTTTTGTACCTTTTCACAGAAATAGAGTCTGCTAAGATGTACCAGCCAGCTCAGATTCTTTGTTTTGCCTGTTTTGTCTTTCAGTGAAACCACTTCTGACAATTAATATACTTTTACTTAATGGGAATGGGTCTGTCATTATAATATTTATTCTAAATGTTTATATGCTTTACTTTTTTATTGTTTTCTCTTACCATAATGGTTATTGATGACCAATAAGTATAAATTTATATTCAACTTGAATATATCAAAAATTCCCTTACTTCAGGCATTCCACTAATTTGTCTGTCAGCTGTCCCAATATACCAACTGTTTAGATGGAAAAGACTAGACAGTATAAAAAGTATAAAAGCAATTATAAAAGCAAAAAAGGAGGGTTGGACTAGATGATCCACAGAGGTCCCTTCCAACCCCTAACATTCTGTGAAACGTATTACTGACTTGATTTCTTTGTTATTTACTGTTATGTCTAAGCAGTAACATAGTGGTCTCCTGCCTATAGCCTGTGGGTATTAAATTGCCCATGGGATTCTCGCATTGTACATGGGCAAAAACAATGGAAGAGTTCAGATTTAAGGCAGAGCTAGAGTTAAAATTGGAAGGAAGTTGCTCAACATTGGTCCCCTTCAGTCAGCAAAGGTTGAGGACAATTTCACTAGCTAATCATCCAGTTAATGTGGGGTCTGAGGAACATTTTACTTAAATATGTATCTCACCTGAGCATATCTCAGTGGTATATTCTGTTCTGATATACTTCACCCAGCAACAGAGAAGAGCATGCTTTCTGCTTTCTGGCATAATTTGGTTTATTCTTTTAGAGTCTCTATAGAGATGAAAAATAGATCAGTGTGCTACGGTGAAGCTATAATATTGTTACGGATCTCTTCTTTCCCGATCCACATGTGCAAGTCCTATTAATGTCGGTGCCATTTTTGTTTTATTAGTCTGTGTTAAGCAAACAACAACTTGGAGAAAGAACTTAAAAGGTCAGTGAAGAATTCTGTTCTCAGAGAAATAGCCATAATTTGTTATCTTTTAGAATAGCAGAGAACAAAATTTACGGATTATAGAGTAGGATGCATGTTACCTTGTTGCATAGAATCACAGAAAATACAAATGACTGGCTTTTCAAAAGATGACCTCATTTATCCCATACTCCTCTCCGGAAGGATTACCTGTACTCTTGACAGATGTTAGTCACGTTTTTAAAAAGCCTCCAGTGAGGGTGTCCACAGCCCAGCTGCACAATCTGGTCCAGTTCTAATGCTATTCCAGTGGCGCTCTCACTTGTCCTATTATCCGTTTTACAGTCCCTTTCAGGCAGTTTAAGGGCATTAGTTCTCTTATCCTCCAAGGATATGGAGAGCAGATGACTACTATCCCTTGTGCTGCAGCATTTCTCGCATTGTGAAGTCTCTGCACTGCAGAACAGGAATGCTTTCAGTCTGCTCATACAGCGTGAATAGAGGTCTCAGACATCCAGCCTTATTGAACACATCTTTCTTGAGGTTTGCCATCTTATATCTTCTCATATTTCTCTTACCTTGCAGGATCTCTACTTATTTATGCACCCTAGCATACTGTTTCTTCTCTGGCATGAGCTTGGTGTTGCTGATACATTTCTGCCTTCAATCTGCTAAAGCCCAGAAATCCTTTTATTTCAAGCTGCTTTTTACCATCACATACCTATCCTGTGTTCGTTTAGATGATTGTTCTTATACATAGAACCTTGCATCTCATTTAATAGGGATACACCTCATTTTTGCACATCATTTTTCCAGCTTTTTAGGATCTTTTGAATTCTAATTCTGTCCTTCCAGGCTTCTGAAATTCCTTCCAGCTCGGTGTTGTCCACAAATTTAGTAAGTTTATGTACACTCTGTCCCATCATCCTCCTCATTAATGAAATTATTGCACAATATTGCAGACAGAATAAGTCCCTGCAGAACTCCATTCAGTTTACCCTTCCATTTCAAAAAATATGAATCACTGGGGACTGTTCTCTGAACGCAGTTTTTAGACCATTTTGCACCTACCCTCTAGAAACAGCTTCTGTAATCTTGTTAAAAATCAGGACTTATTATATCTAAGCTTTCCCCCATCCAAAGGGCCTGTTACACTGTCACGGAAAGAAATTGCTGGGGTTTAGCTCCAGTTGTTCTTGACAGATCTTTATTAGTTGCTATTCATGACCATGTTTTGACAAGATGCTATAAGAAGTTTGATGAATTAACTGTTGATTTCTATTCCTTCTTCCTGTCCTTTCCCCTGTCCCTTAATTCATGAATTAAATGATTACTAAATTATTTTATTTGTGTTCTTTCTCCTCTTTTAAGGCTCAATAGCACACCTTTGTTTTTGACAGTTTTACAGAACTTCATCCATTGGGCGAGTTCTTAAAGATAATGGCTCTGAGAGGACTCGAGTCCTTTCTCTAAGTGCGCAGGATGAATCCTTTGGGGTTATCAAGTAGAAGTGTGTTATAATTTTTCCAGGTGCTCTTGAAACCAGCCCTTCCTGTCCTCAGGTGTGACCCCTCCCTTTTGTGAGGCTAATTTTGGTTAGTTGCTTGAAACTATTGCTTTTTTTAGTGAATACTGAGGCACTATTTTCTAAAAGGGACAATTTGGTTCTTTGAATCTTCAGATGTTAGCTTTTAGTAACTAAAAATTAAATAAAAATTAAATATTTTGGAGTCCTATATATGGTTCTCTTTTAATCAGCACCAAGCCATATATAAGTGAGCCTTTATATGAGCCACAGATTGGCCCTTTATGTAGAATAATAGCTGAACATTTAGATGCTTAGTTAAGATGTGTTCCACATTGTTATTTCAATAATTGCTAGATTCAATTTATTTTCTATTTAGATAATGTTGTTTTATCCAAATATATGCCCAAGAGTTTCAGGGGAAAAAATTAGATGAGACAGAAGATCAGACAAATAACTTCTTTTGAAGAAGAAAATGCTGTCTTTGGGAGGAAAAAATGGGGTATTGTTAACTTCTGTCTTATTTTAGCCCATCTCATTCGCTGTAGGCCTCTGAAGTGAAACTTGAAATGTAATAATGCAACCAAAGTAGACTAAGTATATCTTTATACGAGTAAATATAAAGCTGGTAAGTGTCCAACTCATTTTCTTTCAAGTAAATCACTTCTAGCTGTGCAGCCTAGGAAGGAGGTTATCGTGCTACCTTGCAGGTAGGCCGTCTGGCTAGAAGCGATGTATCCTGTTCACAGAGCTTGACATTCTCACCAGAAAGAGAAGATACTTGCAAACCCCTCCGGCTTGAGAAGAGGCACGCCTTGTCAGCTTACAAGGCCCACTGGTCTTTTTAGTCCCGGCATTGCTACCCCTGGGTGGCAGATGCTTAGGCTGAAACTCTTGCCATGTACTTGACACTCGCCAGAAAGTAGTTACTGGTTTGTAACTTTCTCATTACTCACAAATGTTTCCTAGTGTAGCTACCGGTGATGCTGCAGCAAGAGGTGAAATAACTCTGTTTGTTTTGTGCTTAGGCACTAGAGACAAGAAGACAGAGAAAATGTGAAAATAGATTTTAAAAAATACAAATACTTTCCTTTCTGCACATAAATTGTGAATTTCAGAACCTATCCTGAGAAGCAGGGGAAGAATATCTGTCCATTTTTATCCTGGAATTATCACCCAGGCATTTACTAGAGGAAGAGACTTATTCCTAGGGTTTTCATTTGATTTTAAATTGCAGTTTTGTAAGGAAATGAACATCGTATTACCACATGCCATTTAATTTTGGTATTCTAAATAATCTTAAGGATCATTCAAAAGTATAACAAATTACTTCAGGCTCCCATTATTTGATCCTCTCTGCTGATGATGTACCTGCCAACCTACTGAAGGAAGTGCCAAATAGACATAAGAGTGGAGGAGAGGGAGGACAGAGAAAATCTTTCCATAATTAGGACATAGTCAATCCTTTGTCTACGGGAACATTATTTTCCTTTTTAACATTTCAGTAGCGTTCCCCTTTTATTTTGAACCTTTGGACTTAAAAGGCAACTGTGATAGCTGCTGTCACAGCCCCCTTGTTATTTTAAGAACCTCTTATGCGCAATATCTGTGATCAATAACGTCCATGCACATACCCTGATGTGCAGCATAAAGATGACCTAGTTCTATTTTTGCATTTTAACGGTCTTTTTTAGTATGGCAACTCTACTGGTAAAGGGACAATGATGAACATATGTCTCAATAGATGAGAAAATCCAATTGCTTTGAAGAAGCAAGTATCAGTGGCTTCTAAAGACTTCAGCCACCCGAACAGAGGTTAAGATTATCCATCCTATTACAACCTTTTTGCCAAAATACAAGCATTTTCTTCTAAATAATCTTTACTGGAAGCAGTTACCAAAACAATGGCAGTAGTCTAGGCGCAGGTCACTCTGTTCCTCTGAGAATAAGGCATAATGGGCTACATTACTGTGGGCAGCAGGGCGAGGGTGGGGATTCTGCCCCTCTGCCCCGCTCTGCTGAGACATCCGTGGGTGTCCTGCGTACAGCTGTGGCGCCGGTCGCACATGCCCTTGCTGGTGCTGTGCGGGGAGGGGGACAGCATGG
>Ga0181612_154632_pt1 | contig 14932 bp, 10 predicted proteins | sample HoacroProtozoa21_FD_119630 | JGI IMG/M metagenome (GOLD analysis project Ga0181612, IMG submission 119630) | Hoatzin crop microbial communities from Cojedes, Venezuel. Combined Assembly of Gp0051906, Gp0051904, Gp0051908 | reverse complement strand
GAGGATGAAATCGCCCCCCCCACCCCCCCCACTTGGATTTCCACCCCGTGGGGGAGAAAGGGGGCCAAACGGGCCCCCCCCCAATTTTTCAGGTTTGACCCAAAAAAAACCCCCAACCCTTTCCCAAAAAAAAAAAAAAAAAAAAAAAAAAAGTGGCATTGTAAAAGCCAGTCTGGTCTGTTTACCTGTTAGCACAGGGGCTCCCATGAGGCTCAAGCCGATGATCAGCCTTGGGAGTACAGGCACTTGGGTTTTCAAGGATTAGCCTCTCACCAAACAAGAGCTGCAGCTTACAGCTTCCTTGCCTATATTCAGAGATATGGGTGTTTTCTGCGAACCCAGCTTTATCATGTAGCCCAAGGCACGGGGAATGGGAAGGTCAACAGCATGGTTAACCCCTTCAAGTCTGAAGTCACTGCAAGCATGATGTACATCACCTCTACCCCCTGATCTGGGTTCTTCACAGCTCTGTCACAGTACGACAAATCTGCCTCTCTTCCTCTCCCCAAGCAATTTCACTTTTGTTTCCTCACTTACAGACCTCTCTGAGCAATTCAAATTTTTTTGCAGATTCTTTTTTTTTTTTTTTTTTTTTAAGAAAGAGGCAGCTGACGCTATTGTGCTGTTCGCAGCTCCTCTCCCCTCCCACTCTCAGCAACTTCTGAGCTTTGTGGTTAAATACTATAAGACCTCCATGCCTCTATCAGTGTTAGCTGGAATGATGGTTTTTTTACACCTTGCATATCATCAAGCAACTAGATGTAAAATAAACCTACTGATGCTCCCACTGTCGGGGAAACCAGTGTGCTGGTTCAGGCTCGATCAGGAATCTGAATCCATATGGATGACAGGCACATCCTGCTCTGCAAGACAGCTCTGAGCACCAAGTTCTGTATTAGGTTCTCCTCTGTCCACTGCAAGACAAATCCATAGAAACTAGGCTTTGTTAACTCAGATCATTGCTCTTATTTGAGGCAAGTTGTCCACACATGCAAAGCTGACTCAGCTTAACTGTACCTGAAATATATTTTGAAGGTCTTTTCCCAGGCGCCCATAGCCAGGAAGGAGCATGGGACCCTCTCTGGGTGGGAGAGCACTGCTAACAACCCCAGGGTCTCCTCCAGACTGTGACCTGGGAGGGCAGCTGCCCATGGGCTGCTGGCATCTCAGTCCCCACACTGCCACTAGGGTTTAAGGAAAGAGAAAACAGCCAGGTGTGTTCCTTGGAGTGCTGGATGTCTTGCTGCAGTCCCATGGCAGAGTAAGCCACGGAATGGAGTTCCGCCTCTTTTTCCTTCAAGGCACACAGCAACGCAAGTATGAGAGGGGACAAACATGTCCTTGTGACTGGCAAGCCACATGATGGTGATGAGTCTGGATCTGACTCATAGCCCAGGCTATGCTGTAATACACCACCACTGGCCTGCTCTGTCCATTCGAGCACCCTGGCACAGCTTTAGCATTCATGTCTGTATTTACTGCAGGACCCCATTTTCCCACCACAAGAGCAATCCCAAATCTAGGGGGAGAGTTGTAGCAGCTCGTTTTCCGATTAAGATCTTGCATACAAACTCATTCCCAGGTCTCTCAGGGAAATATTACCAGTGTTTCTTCAGTTGTGCTTGGGCTTTCTGTGTGCTTTGGTTTTATCAAGTGTTTGAGTAAGAACAACTAGCATTAGCATGCTCCAGAAAATCCCAGTGTGCAACTCCAATAAGCCCAGACACATGCAGAGTGGCATTGTCACAGGAGCAACCCTAGTAGCTTGCTCTCTCTCTCCGCATACTCCCTTTGAAAGCAGGGACCACATTAACAACAAGAGCAGCAAAATCCCTGCAGTGACACCGTTTTACACTCAGGCAGGTCACCTGAGCCAACTGAGGCTTGCAATAAACATTGGAAAAATCTCTGCAGGTTTGATAAACCCTGCCCTAGACTTGGGGGGCATTGCCTCAGGAAGGTCGTGAGCTGATTCTCACCAAGAGCTGTGTACTGCGATGGCTGATTCCTAAACCTCACTAGATGCAAACAAGAGTTGGGCTGTTCCAGCATATTGCATGTTTGCTGGAAAAGTATACGTTTTGGGGTTTCAAAGCTGCATTCTGGCTTCTGTAGGTGGGAATGCAGCTGCCGTTAGCCCCTGTTTATGCCAGTATTCTGTAGTTAATAAGCTTGCTCAGAAAGTGGGTGGGTAGGTAGCCACTGGAACTTTTTTTTAATAAAAGAACGAGTGAAAAGAGTGCTGTTGTCTGTGTGTACACGTACACATGAAACATACAGCTCAGCAAGCAATGGTGCTCATACATCTCCCATCTCTCCAACTACCCTGTTGCACACTAGCTGGTGGAAAAGCAGTCACTACCCCTCTCAAGAGTCCCGTCTCCAAATTCCCTTGCTTTCCTTGAAGAAACCTCAGACCAGCTGATTTTCCTTCAGACCAAAAGGAGGATCTCCAGTTGTGGGAAACAACAACAGAACTTTTCTTTTTGCAAGGAAAGAAGAACTCATAATCTTCCCCCTATGTTTTGATCCAAGTTGAATTTTTCAGTTGTGTTGCTGGTCTTGAAGGGTGTGGGGAGGAAATAATTATTTGCAAAGCCCAATTTACTGTCTGATGACTTGTTTCATATCAGCCACTGAATAGCCCATTTGTACTTGCAAAGGTATCCAGGTCCCGAAAGTCACAACCACTGTCATCTGTCAGAGCTAACAGCAAGTGCCAGAAGCCAGCTGCATGATGAGGAATAAGCTGCTCTCCATCCCTTAGAGAATCCCTCCAGATCAGTGGGCTACTGCTTCTGGCTTTGCTGCAGACCAGTTCTGCAGCCTTGGGGAAGTCGTCCTCCTCAGCCCAAAGACAGGACTCAGCTATTCTGCAGCTTCCAATAGTAAAATCTCCACTGCACAGGAGAAAGCAATGCTGCACGCCTAGCAGGAACGGTTTGGGAGAGACTGAACAGTGTGGCTCTCTCTGCTGGTGCGATGCAGCACGCCAGCTCTCATTTCACCGGGCACCGCACGCCCTGCCTAGAGAAGGAGAAGCTGTCACCCAGCAGTACATGAATGCTCTGCCACCTTCAAGTCAGGGAAGGTTTCTGAGGATGGGTTGAATATGGCACACCCTCTTCCCCCTCCTGTCCTCTGCAGCGATATCTCCTGCCTCTGTGCCCACAAATCTGGAACTAAAATTTAATTAACTTGACCTCCTAGCACTAAGCAAGCTGATCACACAGGGTGCATCAAGGATTGCATGCAGGGGACAACTGTCTCCCCACCATATGTTCCAGTGCCTATCATGTTAAATGTTGACAGTACATCCTTTCTTCCCCTCCAGTGTGACTGACAGCATTTATTTTAAAAAGATCAAAACACCACTGCAGGGCTGTTGATCTGTGGGGGCTGAACAGCATAGTGCACAGTAGACCTATGAGTTGACTTGTTCTCTGTACGTAGGCCTCAAGTCCCACCAGCTCAAGAGTCCACGGCATGTAATGCTTATCACACAAACAGCCTTCTGCATCAGTCTCTTGGCAGCACCCCTCTGAGAGAAGACATGGCCCTCACCACTTCTATGCCTGTAGGTACAGTGTGCAATGAGTAACTGGCCAGCAGAGAGTCCTGCAAGTTAGAGCATCTTCAATAGAAAAATGCAGACATGGCACAGTTAAAGAGCACTGCTGAGGCTGCAGCAACCAGCGAGGGAGTGAACGCAGGGTCAGGGCTTTAACCTGCCACCCTGCCCCCCAGTGACCTGCATGCCTGTCAGCTGAGGAATATGGTCAGAGCCCACCAGGACTCCTCCAAATCAAGTGCCAAGTGGAAAGCACCGCTCAACAGATGGCTTCCTGTAGTCCACCACCCCGTCTCACTCAGCAGTTTACCCAACAGGTGGTCCCATTTCAGTCCCATGCAGCAGGCTAATGCCTGAAGCACAGCACACAGGTCAGCTCCACTTCAGTCTTATCCCCTCCAGTGAGCACCAAAGCATTAGTCTGCTTCCAGGTGACAAATTAGTACATAAAACCCCCCACTGCCCAGATGGTCTTTTTTTTGGTATGGCATATAAGCAAGTAGATTCTCTCTTTGAGTCCGTATCACACTTTCTCCTATTTTTGTCATGTACACTGCTCTATCACAAAGCGTATGTCTTTGTACCAAGAAATACTATAATAAACTCCTATGTAAGTGGTACTTAAGCTGGTCCATGATGCTTCTGTGGAGAACAATAGCAACAGAAAGAAATCTAGCTTGGTAAATGCTGCCCAGGAACAGCCCCAGTCATCCTTACGCTGCACTGCACAGCCTTCATTAACTTACAAATGAATTCCTGCTGTGTCTCATGGCTTTCTTCAGATGTCATTATTCCAGCCTCCAAGGACATAAACAATTCTCTTGATTTAAGGAACTAGGCTGAGATGCTGCTTGACTGTGGCTCGGGGAGAGGCAACAGCATTGGAAAAGATGTTTTATTCAAGAAAGCAAAAAAATTACTTCCAGATAGAAGAAGAGGGCCAATTTAAGTAAACTCACAGAGCCTAAGCTGAGGAATTCATGGTTAAAGACAGCAACAGAAATGAGGTTTTGTATTACTTCAGCTACTCTCTTCATTCAGGACCCATATTACAGCAAACAGTTGACCACCTTCATCTCTCCTACCTGAGCACTGGTTCCAGACAACCTTGCAGGATCTTTCTAGATGACAAAACCCTTCTCTTCATCCAAGAGATGCACTGCCTCTGCTCTGAAGGTAGCATCTCGCTGTAGAAGAACAGCTCTCATCCACTCATCTATCTATTTACCTACTGTTCTTAGAGCAAAGGCTTTTTTAAAAAAAAAAAAAAATAAAAAAGGCCTGCTCTGAAAAGGGAAAAGGATAGAGCCAAGAAAGCATATGCATGCGGGCCTAGAACTAGATGTGACATACACTGTTCCAGGCCAGGGCACAGCAATCTGTCACCCAGACACTTCACACACTAACTCTGCTTACCCAGAAATAGGTGCAGCAAGGACAACAAAGAGAGTCAGGCTGCTGTAAGCATTTGAGAGGGTTCATGAACTGCAGCCATATTTCCCACTCCTCCCACACTGATTCCCCTTTCATCCACTGCTGATAAAAGCAATTGCCATGTGCCAACATGGGCTGACCCCCGGAGCAAGACAGCGTTCCCAGCTCAATAGATCTAAGTGACCTTCGCACTCAGGTCCTTTTGGAGACCTCATAGCTATTCCAGACACAGTCCCCCTTCCCACAGCTTCTTTTGGCACAGGATTTCCAGCGCTGGTGACATTCTGACAAAGGTATCTCATCTGTCCTGAGCTCAGGGCGATCAACCATCTGCTTTGACCTTTCCCTTCAGCACAATGGTTTTAAAGCAATCACTTTCTTCTGATAATTTCTTTCTTCTCCCAGTTGTGCTTTTGCTCGACACACATCACTCCCCTGCTTTCACTGTCTCACTCCATCACCACACACACACCATTTAGCCCATTGCTCACTCCCTTACAACACAGCTCCAGTCCTACATGACGCCCTACGCCCCTAGCCCTGAATTCCCATACAGCTCCGCCTGCACCCTCCAGCCCCACTGGTGCTCTCTGTAACAAGGCTCAGAGCCTTTGCCCAGCTCTGCACCACACACATCAGTGATGGCCTGCAACACTTCCACCCACATTAGCCACTGGTCTCCAAGCAGCTCCACAGATACACCATTATCCAGGTCTGGCAGCAAGTTACTAAAGGCAAATCACAATGCAAGTTGTACTTGGGGACAAGGTGGCATTTTCAGTGTTTACCTGTGACTTCCTGTAGCTCCTCTCAGCGCCTCAGGTTCCCCCCAGAAGCTTGTTACAGTTCTGACAGTTGCTGCTGACCAAGAGCCATACATCTCGCTAAGTCACTCTGACACTTCAGCCTTCAACCAGTGCCTGTGACCCAGAACAAAACCAGAAACATTTCTCACCTTGTCAGAGCTTCCCACATCCAGCCGTTGGCCAATTGCCTCTTGAGTCTCCCAGACACAGACAGATAGCCTCAAAGCCGAGACAAATCGTGCATCTTCCAGCTACTTTACTGTTTCTTGTACAGCAGTCAAACAATTTTCCCACCTCTCCTCCCTGCCCTGCCCCAAGAATACCATGAACATAACACACACTGTCCCTGCTAGCTCCCCTGCTTGCTTAGCTTCTCCCAGTGCTGCTCTACAACCTGGGTTGCCCTTTGGCTCCCAGGTGGCTAGGATCAGCTCAGGTGAGACAAAGTGGAGCTGACCACCCCAGGTGATGTCAACCTCTCGTTCCCCTTTATATACTTGCCTGCTTGCCACAGTCCCACCCCAGGCTCTGCTTCAGGGATATGGCTACAGGAATCTGTTCTCCAGGAAGAAAGTTAATGGTCAGGAGATCCCATGACCTAGGTCCCCAGTCAGAGAAAATCATGGTGGTGGTAGAGTCTCATTACTTGGGCATGTATGAGGGGTGGAACCCACCCAAAGCTCACAGCATCGTTAAGCTCAAGTATTGATGCTTACATATGCTACAGTTCCTAGTCTGCCACTGACTAGGAAATGTCTGGCTTGCCCACATCATCTCTTTATGAGCTAACAAAATCAGCCGTGTCCAAATCATTCCTATCCTCTTCCCTTTTATGCAGTTTTGCAACAGGAAGAGAATTTTACAGAAGAGGGCCAAGGCTCTTTTCTCTGCTGAGCAGCTGTAGAAGATGATATGTTACAACCTAGTTGCCTTGGCAGTCTTTGATGGGTTGCGATGCCACCAAGTTAAAATGGTATGGATAAAAAAAAATGCTGATCAGCATCAGAAGTGAGCTGCCAGGCTGCTGCAATCCATGAAGGAGGCTCACAGTTAGAGAGAGATGGTCTCTAAGGATTGTAGGTGGACAAAATCCACTACTGTGCTGGCAACTTCCTATGATCTTCTCTTCAGAAATGAGTGTGTGAAGACAGAGAAAAGAGATGAAAAGGAGACCTTGAGATGAGTAAGCCCAAAGTGGTCAAAAATTTCAATGGATTGAGAGAAATATCCTAAAACCAAAGGCACTCCTGTGTTGTCTGTCACTGTTGCCCTGGGTGGGCAACTTCTGTGTCATCTGGGACACAGAGAGACACAACAGGAAGCAGAAAGAAACTTTTCAGGCCTTGGGAAAGGCTGAAATTCTGAATGATTCTGACTTTTTCCGAATCAGTTCATTCCTTCATAACCAGCCCTAGTTGTACTGGGGAGCTGTGGCGCTGGCTATGTTTGAAGCACAGACTCAAGCAGGTTGGGCTTGTGCCAAGCTGCCCCTCCTCAATTCTGTCAACACTTCTCACCTGCCTTGACCTGCAGCATCTGCTGCTTTTGTGCTGTGGTCCTTCAATATAACTGCCTTAACGCAATCCAGGTTCTGCCTGTGGTGCTCCTGCTTGTGTTCCCTTCCCATGCACACAGACCGGATGCGTAGCAAGGAAGAACAAAGTGCTTCACCTGGCATTAAGCTGAGGGAGGGGAGCTGAATCAAATAATTCACCAACATTTGGCACATCCAGCAAGGGCCAGATATGTCAAATGCAACCTGGGAGGAGACTGGTAAGAAATGTCCTAATGTGAGAATGACCAAGGGAAGTGAGATAAAGCACTTAGGAAAGGCAAGAAGAGATCAGAGTCCCCTGAAATGAGCATGGCACAAACAATCAGGAGGGAAAAAGGAAAAACGGGGACTGGCTGTTCTGCATCCCGATCTGAAAGTAAAATCTATCTGAAGGAGAAGACAATGAGAGCGAAGAGAGACACAAAGAGACAAATTGCTTCCTCTTTGTGAAGATTATAGGTGAGAAATAACCCAGCCAGAAGATTCCAGGCACCCTCCCTTGAGCCAAGGCCATAGGTGGATAACAGCGACTGACTGTCTGTGGCAGCAGCTCTTGAAGGGGATCCCAGAGAATAAGGATGAATCCTTGCTGCAGGTGCTGCAGAGAAGAGGGTAAAGGTCTGCCAACACCAGCAGGTCCAAAGGCACCTGCTCCAGCATGAGGAGGTGTGCAAGCAATGGATATGTGAGCACACAAGTGAGCCTGCTGGGTATATTTGAGGTGCTGCTGCACGGCTTGGCACTGGTGCGTGCCCTTGCCTATCAATCTATTTTGCTGTATATCCAGTAGCCCCTGCTGCCAAACATCCAGGGTAGATACTGCTAAAAGCAGTCACCTGCTACCCTGAGGAGAAAATCCGGGAGCACTTGGGGACAGAGGTTACCTCACTGGGATTTTCCCATGTGCTTTCGCACTCCTCCAAGCGTCAGTGCACACAGCAGCCTGCAGAGGATGCTGCAGAGCTCCGCTTTGCCCACAGGAGCTCAGCCTCCTGCTCTGAGCAACGGGGCCCAAGGCTAGATGAGAAACACAGAGGCAATACCAGTCTTGTCTCCTTACTTACTCTGTAGGCCATAGGGGAGAGATGTTGCTGTACACATAGATACAGCTTAGTTATTTTAGATACACTTTATCTGGGGGGGAGAAGAAGCCGATAACACTGTTTCACACAATGAAAGAAGTACACAGAAATTTTGGATACAAACTTTAAACTGAACAGCAGAAAAATGTAGCATTCCTTTTAAAACAAATACAAGGGGTATAGGATGATGATACCAACAACAGACCTGGAGGAAGATGGGAATGAGAGCAGCCCAGAAGCTAGACTGTAGGTTTAGGGAAAAAAACTAAATTTAAGTCCTTTCTCTGTCTCAGCTGTTTATACGGAGCAACTCTTCTGGGTTTTCTCTTTCTCAGGCCATAGAATGAGAAAAGTATCTTTGCCTCAGGAGGTCAGTATGTGGACAAAGGGGAATATTAAGAGGGGTGAAACACACAGAGCAAGGGGGCTGTGTACTACCATAGTTCTGACAAGGAACAAGTCAATATGAGAACGGTGGCTTTGCCACCACAACTGGAGGACAGAATGCATGAACACAGCGAGATAACAACCTGCAGTTTATTGGGATACTACTGTAAACAGCCTCTATCTCATTTCCACAGCTACAGTACCCACTACTTAACTGCAATACATTTAATCAAGATGTTTCTTAGGGAACCAAATAAAGCTTGATGATGCTTAATGGCTGGGTTGTTTAACTGGGCTCATAATTTTGATTAATTAAGATGCCTGCAGGTGTTGGAGTGGTACTTAGGCAACAGCTTTGATGTTGAGAGGCAAAGGGGGTTTTGTATCCCCTTCAAAAGGATTTCTGCCAGTGCTAGTTCAGCAAAGCAAATCTGCCTTCAAGGCCTTGCAAAAAAGTTAACTCTCTTGTAGCTGGCAGTAGCCTCTAGACTTCTGGGAAGCTTGGCAGCCTGCATGTCCTTTTGACCCTTTTCTTCTTGGGATGGTCTACGGAAAAAAAAACAACCAACCTTTTGTCTAGGGCAGCTTCTGTCTCCTGGATAGGAAGAAAGTAAGAATGTGAGAGGATCTCCAGGTGGTGATGGTGCATTCAGGCAATGGACCTGATCTGAACATACGAAGCCTGGCTTCTTATGAGTTCATCCCATGTTCATACACCGTAACACTGCGATTTCAGCATCCTCTTGCCGGCATATCTCCCTTTCCCTGCGATACCTTCCCTGTCCTGCTACATCACCAACTGGCCAGCTTTCCCCTCGTGGAGTGGTGTGGATGACCTACTGTAGCCTGGAGTACGGGTGCACAGAGTGACTGGCCAGCAGGTACAAGAAATCACGCTAGAACTTCCCCCTTAGGCAGTACTAATTTGTATTTCCCTTTTCTATTCAGCAGCCAACTTTCTTCTAAAAAACACTGAGTTCAGATTTTTGTCTCTTGAATGCAGATAAAATGCCCCCAAGCTAAAAAATATATGGGGAGAAAATAGGACATGGATACGTTTCCACAGGAAATGAAAATGCTGGAGAGAAGCATAATGAACCAAACTCGTTGTTTTCAGTATCAAACATTGACATTATATTAAGCAGAACTTTATGATTTAAGGCTTAGTAAACTGCTACTGCCGACTATAAAGGCAACGTTACCTTGTGGATAGAGCACTGGAATAGTGCTCAGAAGAATAGAGCTATACTCAGCTTTGCCATGGATTTACTGTATGAATTTGGGCAAATGTTGCCTTCACATGTGTATAAGTATAGGTCAGTCTTCCACTTTTCTTGTAATCTGTACAAGAAATGCAAAAATGAAGCAGCATATTGTCTAGGGACCACAAATACAACCTTTTTCCAAGAAACAGCCTTACTGTAACTTCTTGGCAACCACAGGCAGTACAAACTGTGTCAGGAGGAATGATCTCAGCCTTTTCATACATCTGCATTGCTCCCCTCCACCACGGCTTTGTAGAGGAGGAAAAAAGAGACATTCAAATGCAATTTATGGAAACTTAAGCAAATACAAGTTGGAGTAGCCCCTTAGTGTTATCAGCATATTTGCTAGCTTATGATGAATCATAACTGAGGTATCTGCTTTCCAGTGCATCAACACTAAAGCAGAGGTTGGGTAGTATTATTCTGACCCAAGCAATTTTAAGGGAAGTGGTTGAAATGTCTCTAGACACCATCTTAATTTGTCCTACAGTTAAAATGCAGCATATTACAAACATACTGTGAATTCTGAAAATTCTTGACAAAACAAAAAAATGTACCTGGAAACACTGTCAGTGTCTTCAATCCATAATTAAGAATCCATCTTCTCATTACAGCCTGCCACAAATATAGCTGCACAGGTACTGTCTGCAGCCTAGCTGGTCAACTATTTTCCTCTACTTCTATGCCAGAAGATTGCAGGACCCAAGCCATTTTGTTTTTAAAGTGCTTACAAGATTTTGGTCAAGTGTACCTAAAGTCCATCAACATACAAGGCCCTGCTTGTGCTCTCCACTTTGGTCATTGAGCAAATACCTTTATTTCCTGTATGATGTTAAATGAATAGATTTACCCAGCAGTTAGTAAGAGGAACATCTTGGTCACCCATCTCTGTAGCTCTAGACTGGACTTGAAGGCCAAAGAAAAACTTTTGCTGCATTTCAGCCCCTTAAATGATGCTTTGTTATACAAAGATCCTCTTATCTTATTTCAGGAAGTCTCTCAGGACATAATATAGAGAAGGCAGAGTGAAAGGTAACTGGAATTGTTCATTAGAACACATTCTTTTATTAATCAAGAAAGATCAGAGAAATAGCTGGAGGGACAGCAGGTGAACAGATGACACTGAGCCATACGTTGTCAAAAATTGTTCAAAAGAACTGAACTGTTCAACAATCCAACTACAGTTGGTTACCTTGTTCTGCTAGTCTAAAGGAGCCTCAGATGTGGATAGAGATCCCTGAAGAGTTTTGGTCTTCTCATCAAGAAGTAGCTAAGAGGAGATTCTAAACTGGCCCTAGCCCCAGCATTGGAGGCCAAGCAAGAATACTATCTCTTGCAACAGTAACTAAGCACCACACTTACTGGCCAGAGCCTCGCTGTGCTACTTACCAGCCATAACTACAAAAAGACTTTCCCTAGCTGACAGAATTCTAACGTCCTACTTTCTGATTTCACAGAGCCTGTTTCAAGCTGAAGGAAGCAGAATATTAACCAGAGCAGCACAAGAGCTGGACAGCCTCAGTGATAGCACCTCTGGGTGCTACGTTCCTCCTGACTCACTCAATTTCTCCAGGGATAGTCCCCCTGGACTGTTCAGGGGAAACAATCTACTATTTCACAACCAGTTAGGTCTCAAGACCTCAAACCAAGAGATTACTTTTTGCAAACTTTCTCTATTTGTCTATCCATCAGACAAAATTTATGAAATCAAAATCTCTTGATGGTCTCAAGGTGACTTCCAAAGTCTCCTCTTCAGAGAGGAAACGAGCTTTACCATTCTTGCTGTCCACAGGGTAGGGGAGGTGCAGCAGCAGCTTCCTGTAAAAGAGGACACAGTGAATTTCAATGTCTCAGACTGGGTGAGCAATTGAGATGGCATTGCAAGTTACTCTTGCAGTTCGCCACGGAATGTTCTTTCAGTATATCTCATTCTCATGACAGGTTGTGGGGTTCCTGCAATACCCGATGCACAGCTATACAGGCCCTGAAGTATTTCCAACAGTATTCATTTCTTTTGGCTGTGGCTATGACAACAGTTTCCAGTGATGGATTGTGGGCTCTCTCCACTGTTCTTGCTTTTGCAGAGTGTGCTGCATTTTAAAAGCAGAGGAAGGAGGAGCTGCATTGATAATACTCTTCCGGTGGTAAAAATCTGAATAACACCTAAAGCCTGAACACGTCTTCAGGAGTTTGTCTTCTCTAGTAAAAAGAAATAAGAGGTGCAGCCTGATTAGAGATTCTGACCAGTCCAGTTTAACAAAGGATATGTTTACATTGCAAAGCACAGTTCATGTATGAGAATGAACTTACAGTTATGAAGTTCCTGGGATTTTAACCTACACCGAAGATTAATTCAGTGATCCTCTACCTGTGGCTCAAGTACATAACACACAGGGAAAGGCTGGATCTTGGACTTGGGAACTATTCCACAGTCTGTCACTAAGTTAGACATACAGCTTTTCCTGTAATAGCTAACAAGCCTTCCGGTTTATCTCCTCATGAGAATGTCTCAGTCTGGACCCATTCATCTCTTCTATTGACGACATTTCAAACTTTTTTGCTCATGCAGAGTCTGGACTTCTTTCCCTCTTATCCCAGGCTTACATGTCAACAATATGAATGACGGGGCAGTCTCGGACCTCCACTGTATTGACAACGCAAACAGAATCAAGGACACTTTAGAATCAAGAGATCTGCCCAGCCAAACTCTATAAAGCCCAACAAGACAACACAGTAGCATAGATGGAGGTTACTTTAAATTGGTGTTTAAGTCATGCTGATTCTTTTTCAGACCTTTTCAGCTGTCTTGTAGGAGCCATGGCTGAAAGAGGTACATTAAAAAACACCTTTGCACCACACCTACTGAAGGCAGCCATTTGCTATAATTTGGAGAATTCCTTAAAATCAGCTTGGTTTAGAATCAGACCCAGGACTACAGAGTTGGAAACAGTTCCTTTGAGCCCTCCTACACACCTGTGAGAGTACAGTGTTTTTCAGTCTGTAAAACTTGAAATCTTGTTTATTTCTTTCATACTGAGAAGACTTGCACTTATATTTGTGAAGGCAGCACTGGCTCAGGCTGTACCGAAGCAACCAGTAGATTTACAGCAAACTTTTTATTTGCTAGGCTTGTGACTAGAGACAGCTGGATACTAAGAAGATAACGGCAGATCTGAGTCACCAAAAAGATAGAACTGCAAAAGAGAAAGGATGCTGAGGTTTTCCTACATCTGCAGTATTGCATTAAGCTACCTCTTTTATTACCTATAGGTTCTGCAAGTCATTAGCTGAACTTGAATTCCTCCTGATTTTCCAGTTTCAGACCTAGCACTTCCAACATCCTTCCACTCCTATCACATCTTTGGGTTAAATCCAAGCAGGGAGTAACCAACTCAGCCTGGTTTTGTCTGTGAGAAAGGTGTTTTTTCGATAATTAATCGACTAGGAACAGAACTTCTTTGGGCCTTAAACCACGGCCTGCACCTTGAATTCATTTGCAGGACGCTATTCACATATGGATCTTCCCACATCCCATTCAACACAGCAAGTCAGCCCAGAGAGGATTCAGCTTTCTTATAAAAGCAGTCTATTGTGAAGAAAGACTAAGCAAAACAGACATGGGAATTATCTGGAAATCTCAGGAAGAGCAATTGCACATTGAGGGAAATACAGAGGAAGACTGAGAGGTCTGAGAGTATATCTGTCAGTTGGTTATCTTTGTAGGTTTGAAATAGCCCTACAAACAAAGAACTCAAAGGAAATCTCCTTAGGAAATCTTGTAACATTTCCATATCTGCATCCATGCCTGGACATGTCCACAACCTGGCTTTCAACTTCTGAAAAGGTACCTGCACATTTTTGACCATCTTCAGTTATATATTTGTACAAATTAGTATTTAGAAAGCAAACTCCCAAGAAGTCTTTCAAGACTGTGGGCAGTTTTTTGCCAGACACTTTGGGCCCTTGAAGCCTTGCTGTTTAAATAGCCAAAAGTCTATCTTAAAGCTATTTTTGCTAGAACAGTATCACAGATTCAACGCTAGCATACTATACACCTACGGATGGACTATGGCTGTTTTTGTCTATATCTATTTCTCACGTACAATTAATAATCCGGTCTTTGTCTTTAGTTTTGCTTTCCGCACAGCATTCAGTTGAAGGCTTGGTTAAACCTCCTTGCAAACAAAATATTAACTGTACTTCCATCAATTGTGTTTCACTTACTTTTGGGGAGTACGAAGGTCAAGAACCTTGTCATGGATATCTAATGTGATGTCTGAATACTTTGTCTCTGGCAGCTTGATTTTAATCTGAAACGATGGGCAGAGGTAAAGCTGTGATTAGATATGTAGCCCTACAAGCCTTAAGAGATCTCATCTTCATAAATATTTTGATGCTGGTGTCAAAAAGCAACATTCTGAGAAGATAATTTATATGAGAGAAGATACGACAGTGATAATCATTGCTTTCAATAGTTTTGTGATGTGTTTGATATCCTATTTTCTTCAAAATCCTGAGTTAATATACTTGACAGGTATTCTACATCTAGCAAACCCTCATGGCTCTGTGCATTCCAAGGACAGCTTGCTTCCACTAGAAAAACTGCACAGCAGTCCTACCTGTCCTGAAGTTCAGAAAGCAGGGAGGTCTTTGATCATATAATATTGGGACAGGATCTGACACCTGTAACTCTAAAGACTGTCAGTATTGTAGCATTCTGCTAACTCATACACCTTGTAACAAACGCAGGCAGATGAAAATCATCTTCTTCCCAGCCCTTCTCCCCTCCAAAATTTTGTCCAAGATGAAACTTCACAGAATTGTAGGGGTTG
>Ga0181612_159771_pt1 | contig 14933 bp, 7 predicted proteins | sample HoacroProtozoa21_FD_119630 | JGI IMG/M metagenome (GOLD analysis project Ga0181612, IMG submission 119630) | Hoatzin crop microbial communities from Cojedes, Venezuel. Combined Assembly of Gp0051906, Gp0051904, Gp0051908 | reverse complement strand
TTCGGTTTTTTTTTTTTTTTTTTTTTTTTTTTTTTAATCTGCTAGAACAGCTACCTAGTTAGGAGAAAAATTGACCTTGCTACACAAGTAAAGAATTTATGTAATTCTTAGTGTCTAATTATCCAGTAGCAGTTTTACTTGACCTACACAGCCCTAAATATTTTATGTGTAGAAGACAAGAAAATACTTCATTCCCCACAGCAACTGAGATCAAGAATGGGTCATGAGTTATCAGGGACTGTTGGCTTAAACATGATACACATGCTAAAGACCTTCCTCACTAGAGGCTGTTGTGCCGAGCTCTGCAACTAGCTCTTTAACTTCTGGTTGGATAGATTGTAGGGCACATTAGCAAAGACAATTTGCACTGGAAAGTGTAAGTTTAATTTGATCTTGGTTTAAAGCAAAATAATTGCATATAAGCTCATAGTATTATACCACCCATGCATAAAAATTAGAGAGCTAGTTATGCAGAAAGTTCAATTGCTAGTTTAGAGCTTTTGAGTTGTCTAACTGAAACTACACTTATTACATGCAGAACACTCCTGATCAAGCATGCACAAATGTCTTAGCATGCCTCTTACACAGGGGACATATAAAAGATGTTGGTTGGTTTTGTTATAAACTTTTCAAAACCTAATTGAAATATTGCAGAGGACATATTAGTCTTCCTCATTTGCCAGTGCTGGATAGGAAAAGTAGAGATGAGTAACCATAAAATTTCTTTAGTTGACCTCAAATTTTCAAATTCATAAGCACAATTGAAGTAGAAAAATCTTGCTGTGCAATTCAGGCACAGATTCTGAAATTCAGAGGACCTGGTAGGTTAGCCCTTGGCAGTAGATCCTAAAGGCATGTTCTTTCAATCTGAAATTGCAGCAATACAGGAGCTCTTAAACACACAAATCAACTCCATACAAAATTTCACACCATGACTGTTCTTGCTGGGTAAGGCAAGTAGCCAAGCGTGTACTGCTGGCCTTTGAAGGTTTTCTCATATATTGGGAGCACGTAATCATCTGTTAAGGGGAGCAGATGTATCACACACATGCATAGCAAGAGTCAGGAGTTCAAGTCTGTTCTTCACACTATAAACATTTAACATGTTAACATGAAACAATTAACATATAAACATCTATGTTAAAATATAAACATCTAACATGCTTTGAAATTGTATTAACCTCATAATCCCCTTTTCACATACTATGCATTACCAAAAATCTCACATTATTCCAGAAGCCTAAATTCAATTGATTTCAGCTTTTCTTTATGAGGTGTTTTCAAATCTGATAATTTCACAAACACCAGCATGTTTGGCTGATAGTCACCTGAAAGAAAAGTGGGTGACTAGTAGTATAAACTGCATAGCAACTAGTGAGGACTGACAGATGGAAACTGAGCACAGGACTGGCAATGGAAGAACCGCAGAGTGGACAGCAGTGATTACAGAGATGGTGATGACAGATTGCCTGACTGGAAAAAAGCTTCGATGCTCTTGTGTTTTCCTCAGTGTTTCAATAGTGGACACAGAAGTTCAGATTTAGCTTAACATTCTCCAGACCTTTTGGAGAGATAATCTAAGTTGAACACAGCACGTACACATTCTTTCCTGTCATCAGAACGTAGCACGTACACACGCTTTCCTGTCGTCAGAATGTAGCCCCTTTCTCCTACGACTCTGATGCTCAGCAGAATTCTGCAATGACACAGGGAGTACAATCGCATTGTGGGTACTTCTAAAAATAAGAAGTCATTTACAATACATAAAATAAATTAATATATGAAAAAAGAATTTTCTAAGAATATTTCATATGCCCTAAAAGTGTAATTCACTGATAAGGATTATATTGTGAATTAAATGATAAGAATTATATTATCTATAATATTTTATTCACCAGCAGGCCTCATCTGACCACTTATTCCAGATAACTTGAAATGAGACCTGGACTCCGTCCTCCCCAGTTCTTTGACATGTGAGTTCATCCATAGTGTCTATGTATGGACTGAAGAAAGAGATTCCAAGACTTCTCATAGTTAGGTCACCTTTACCCTGTTGACTTTATTAGCATTACAGTACTTTTCAACATTTCTTATTTCAATAATTACATGTTAGTTACCCTGTTAATGATTCTTCTGTTTCTTTTAGACTAAATCAATGCATGCTTTCTTTAATCTTACACATTTTTGTGCGATGAAAGCCTCAACATGACCTTTTCTATTTCCAAAACCAAATGAAAAACAGCATCGGTTCAGGTATTTCAATACTTATTGGGCCAAGAAATCTGTTAGTCATCATATTTTATTTCTGTTCATCAATTTTCAGGGGACATCAGACAGTCTTTGGTGCTGATCTTAAAAATTATTTTTACATTCTATATACAGATCCATTTCCACTCTCCAAAACCTGTAATCTAATCTTGTTGTCGTTTTTCATTTCTCTTCTCTACTGAATAGCTAATTTTAAAAACTCTCTTGCCAGTTTTCTTGCCTAAACAGTAGATACTTTAAGTCTTGACTGCTTCTTGAGCATACTTGGCTCTTTTCTTCCTGTAATATATGATTTTACCTGTGATATTGGTAGTTTTAGTACCTTTTTGATGTTGAGGAACCTTGAAATAGAGTACAAACATCTCAGCTGTTTCTCTCTGAATTTCTAAATACTTTGCCAGTAGGAAACAGACTTTCATTAATTATATCATCTTTGTAAATGTTACTGTCATCAATACTACAACACTTTGCTGTCCATTCTGCTTATTTATGTCACTTTAGCCAATGCTGTATCTTTCCTAAATGGACACATCCTTCACTATAAACTAAAATACAGAATGAACACAAGAAAAATAATTAAATAATATTTTTAAATTATTCATGGATAGCTACTGCAGTAATGAGTTTACAAATTACACTTCTTGTGTATTAGATACATTTCTAATGGTTTTCATTTAGTACATGACTTGTGTCATGTTTGTATTTGTGAATTAAATTAATAGAAATAAAATTTCTGTAAACATAAATTTTGGGAATTTGAAACATGATTTCTGTTAATAGTTTACATTTGTTCATGGTTCACTATCATACGTCAATTGTGCAGAACTGTTTTAGAAGAAAACAAGGATAAAGTTGTTGAAAGCTACCAGAAAGAAAAAGTTGGTATTATTTTTCTAGTACTCTCCAGGATGGAAAAAAATAACCCTGAATTATCACAAAAATGTATTTTGCTAGGCAAAAAGCCCCTATTCATTAAATTACTTTTTATAAGCAAATTACATTTCCATGATGTAGAAGAACCAGAGAAGTATGACCACTTCATCAGGTTGGTTCAATTTTTTATTCATATTTCATATTAATATGGCAAATTACATGAGCAAGACACATTCCTGGCCTACTTGTAGGTTTACATCTAAGTGCATGTCAAGTGCTTTTGTAAACACACACAAATAGATCTGTTATATCTATAAATTCTGTAGACATCTATTATTTCATGTAGACTTGCCTTTCATATTCTTTTTCTGTCTGTTAACAAATCCAATGTTTTACAGAAAAGCTTTAAAACATTCAAACAATCTGTGTTTGAAAGAAGAAACATATTTAAGTCAATGTTAACTCCAAGTCCGCATCATGTCTTTGACAACTGTCATCCCTGAAAAATAAATAGTTCTGTAGCCAAATAATTTCTGTTTAGTGTAAATGCACAAAACATTGTGCATGTGGGAATCTGTATGTCAGTTTTTCCTTGGATTTTCTCCTAGAAGAAAGAGATTCTACACCTACATTTCTCTTGTAATCATAAGCATAAAACCAAATGCTTCACCTTAATTAGAAATAGAAAAGAACAAGATGATGAGACATAACCTTAATATCATTATAATCTAGAATTATAGACTGTACATACAGTACTATAGATTTTCACTCTGAATTTTACTAAAATGCTTTTGATCATCTTTATAACAAAATAACATATGGACAAATTACAACAGAAATGGATGCAAATAACTAGGTATGATCAATGATAAAAATTAAAGTAACAGGAAACAGCTGCAGTATATGGACCATGCTGAAAAAGAAAGAGACATAAAGTTTACCCTCAGGGTGGTGAGTAGAAAGGTAGCAAGGCCATCAAGAGCAGACAGATCTACTTGTTGACTATTCAGCAAGGAAGACATACCCATCCTTAGCCTCACTTTGCGTTGGTTCCCTCTCCTCACCAGCTTTTCTGTAGCTTCCAGGCAATTCAAGGTACAAATTAAACCATTCAATGCAAATTATGGTGATGTTTCCTATCAGAAATGTACCAGGCTGGCTCCTCATCTCTGTAAGGGAGATAAAAACTGGCACATTTCAATTTTATTAGATACCACATTGCACTTTTGAGGGCTTGCTGCCTTCCCCATCTTTCATTTTTGCATGTTAATATTAGTTTTGTTTGCACACTACTTCAAATTTTCTTTTTGGCTCACAAACTGCCAATACTATTTTTAGTATTTTCTTTTTACTGCTTTATCCCTTGCTGGACAAGCATTTGGTATTTGGGAAATAAAGAGACACAGGAGCTGCAAATCCCGATAAAAGTTTCAAGTTAACAATACCACAATAACAATAGAAGATCAGCAAACCAATTGTTAGAACAGACCAAAGTTGTGCTCCTATTGTGTGTTCCTTTTCTCTTGTTTTCTTTTTACAGAATACTGGCAATTAATGTTTCCTTTCCCTTATTCTCCTGCATTCATTTCCAGCTCTTAAACTAAACATGCAGCTCTGTGGCGCGACCCTGGCACCCAGCGGTGGCCATCTTCATTCAGCTGCACGTTGGCAGAAGCTGATAGGATGATCTGGGGAAATGCTACAAAATTTTTGCCTTGCTCTGCCTTAAAAAGCCCATTTCTGGTCAGGGGCTGCTTCAGCAGGTAAACCTAGAGTTCATCTGACTTCTTTGTGTGTTCTTGTGTTTTGTCCTGCAATTTACCTCCTACCCAAAAGTATACTCCAACATCACCCTACATTTCCTTACTGTGGTGAGATAAACCTTATGCCAGGTTCTCTTTCATCTGGACAAATGTGCAAACAGACTTTAATGGGTTGAGCTATATTAGATATTACCTCCTCTCTTATCTGTGAACTTTGAATCGCAGTTACTTTGAGCTTCTGTAAATAGTTTTGATTGGGAAAAAAGAGTATCATACTTTTACCCTTTTATATAAGCTTAAAAATTCTTCTGGAAGGTCACTGGATTTGTAGGCATTTGTGTAGAATAACTGATGAGAGAGGTAGAGTGGAGCTGATGAGAGAAGTCAGTTTAAGAGTCATAGAAGAAAAGGCGAATGTCACTGCTGTCCTCAAGAAATGTGGTAAAGGACCTACTATTTTATTAAAAGAAGAATTCCTCTTGAAACTTCTTATATCATTTTGTGAAAGGATATTTAAATTATTTGTAAAATATGTAATGGATCTTTTGCAGATATTCCTCTTCTGGTCAGTGTGGGAATATCTTACCACTCACCCGTCTCTTCACACTTATGAAGAAATAATAGTCTTGCAATGTATGTCTTCAGTGTAATAAAGTTTATTACACAGTGGAGAGCAGCAAGTTTTTATAAACAGAAAATCTCTTCTTTTGGAATAACTAATGCTGTTTCCATCATCATTCCGCATTGAACATTATCCCTGTGTTTAATTATTATTCCTTTTTCATACTGGCCACCTCGATGTCAAAGCAGCACTACTTTCACTACTGGGAAATCACTGAATTTCCAGAGGAAACATGCTGGGTTCTTAGCTCTATAAATATGCATAAATTTTCCACATAAAGTTTGCTCAGGTCATAAAAGAAAATGAGTAAACCAGGTGTTACTGGCTTCCAGAGCCAATACATGGTTATACATTAAATAAAAATCTTTGGTTTCTTTTAATGTGATCTCACATGTTTGTTACAGTCAAATGAATCTGTATTTTTACAGTAGTTAACTATGTTTAGTCTCTGCAAATGTGTCCACAGGTAAAAATATTACTAGACTGCAACCGAATGTCATAGTTTTTAAAGGTGTCACTGAGTACAAACATTGTAAGAGCTTTGCCCGTTAAGTCTTATAACCATGTTAAAAACAGAAGCGGAAAAAAGCTCATATCTTTCCTCATGCGCATTTTCAGCAAAATTCTCAAGCTGATATAATCTGATATGCTTTTCAGCAATGATTAGGGTGTTGCATCACAGAGTAACTTCTTTTGTAACTTCTTTGCAAAAAGGAGTGCAGAAACAATCAGAAGTATTTATTTTCTTATCAATCCATCTCTCACTATCTGACTTACAGTAGCTGACCACACATTCTCTCTCAGCATGCCCTAATTATGAAGCAGAGCGCATTAAGCTTAAGCTGCAAATGTGTTTTGTTCTTAAGTGTAACAGAGCCAGCATAAACTACATTAATTTATAAACAGAAAATAAATAAATTAAATTATACAGATCATCTAAGCAACAACTGAAGTCTGTAACTACTTTGAAAATGTAAATAGGAAGAAAAAATATATATCTATATACCAGTGATTTAGAGAGAAGAGGCAGCAGATTGGAGGGAACTCAGAAAAGAAGAGGGAGTTATTAGGAGAAGCTTACTTGCCTGCAGATCTATTAGTTTCCATGACAGTGATGGTTGAAATCTTATTACCGGAATCATTTTAAACTAGTTTGCAAAAGTAACTATGAAATGCATAAACATATACTGGCAGGTAGATGGACTGACCACACAATTTAACAAGTCTTTCCTATCTCTACATTTTCATTTCTATGAACACCACATTCAATTGGAATTGCACTGGAAAGTCTGAGAAAGACAGCTGATAGGGCAAATATCAAACTGATGGTTCATATGCATATTTTAAACATGAATATGCAATATTAGAATACAATCAAAATTTTAGTATCTGTTACTTAGATTCCTTCCATTTATGAGACATATATTGTGCTTGCATAAAGTGTATGGGGGGGGGAATTTAGTCATTATAATTTTTCCACTAGAATTAGAAATTTTTCAATAATGATGGTCCAAAATTCCAATATCGGTCCCTGAGGAATTTTGCAGTTCCTTCAACACTCTTGCCAGAAATAGAGGTAAATATTGAAATAATACTAGGAAGGAACAGACAGTCTAGATTTTCCAACCTTTTGTGTGTCTGCCAGTTCTGGGGCAGCACCACAGACTCTTCTCTGGATTCAGTGATGGATCCACTTATGCCAGTGCCATTTATTACACATTGGTGGCAGCTGGCATGCAAGACATGGACTTGCCTGCAGGCTGTACTTGGAGCCCTGAATGAACCATTCTGGTGAAAGACTAGTGATGCTGTGCAGAGACCGGGAATGCTGGATCATGGGATGCTCCTGATGAAATCAAAGACTCTAAGATAACTGTGGAAATGTACACAAAAGCTCTCCAGGGCGCACCACGTGAAACAATGCAAAAGCCAACAAAGTCAGCAGTGACAAAACTCACACTCATTCAAACCTCAGGAACCCTCCAGCAGCTCTTAAACTGTGATACCAGTAGCACTTGTGGCATATGAACTATGGTAAAATGTAAAGGCTGAAGTAAAAAGCTATATGGATAAAAATTTATAAAGATGTTACCTAGCTGTTCGCAAGTTGTGATGCGGTAGCTATTACAGCTGGAGAGCTGTTGGAAATGTGGAAACCTTGTGAAATATTTGTGGAGGCAGAGGATGAATTGTCATTTGCTGTGTACTGGCACCAGAGAAAGCGACTGTGTAGACACCTTAGAACTGGGATTGTGTATAGAATTCATTTTATCTCAGTGTTCAATAATTCTATGCTAAGAGGTAAGAGTTGCTATTGATGGGATAAGGGCATGCATGATATTTTATTTTTCAGACTTTATACAAAGTTTTATATTGATATAATAGAGATACAGTGAAGACTTTGGATAGCACCTCTAGCATTGAATGTGACAACAAAATACTATTGCTGATGTGTTTTATCATCATGCAGTCTTGTCGTATATATATTGTTATGATTTATAAGGTATTTCCAAAGAATAAAATGTAACATGTTTTTGCCTACTTCACATAAATGTTCAATTTACATCCCAAGTAAAAACATCTGTTGCAAAAATATTTTTGGATGTAATTTTCATTTTAATAAGCCAATGTTTAAGGGTTTCTTAATATCTGCTATTTTTCTCTTCCTTTAGCATTTTTCTCTATGGAGGGAATAATTTGGTACCGGAAAATTACAAGCAAAAATATGGACACAAATTCAGAACAGGATCTGCCATTCTATACTGACATAAGAGAAGCACTTCCCAGAAGCCTGAAACCTAGTAAATGCATTGGGGTTTATCATCCACATCAACCGGAAGTGAGTACATAAATGTCTTGTGGTGTGAAAAGCAGACCGTGATGTTTAAAATGAGTTAACTGTTGATCACACCTTCTATGAACACTACAATGCAGGACACGGTTCTGAACAACTCACAGATGGTGAGGACACTTTCCACATGAAAGAAGATTGAAAACCTCACCATACCAAACTTTAGCATGTCAGTCACATGATTAATGTCTGTAAACTACATATTAAAGATATTTACCAAAACTCCTTAAGCTTTGTTGAATGGACAAGTGAATCTGGAGTAACTCCTTCTGAGTTTTGAAATGTCATATTCCAAAGCAGAGAAAAACTGAGCCTGTATTTAGTTTATATAGTAAACAGGAAATTTTTAGGAGGTCCTTTCCAGCCCTGTTTTCTGTGCTTTCTACTGTTGCTGTGCAGAGGGAAAAGCGGTGCCTCATATTTTCAATCCATGTTCCAAGCATGTTGAGGCATTACAACATGGAAGCATCCCTGGGGAAGGAGCTTCCTCTGAAAACACTGCTTTGAGGTATACGAAGGGGCTAATAAGACAAGAAGTGGCAGTATCTGCTGATTGGAGCAGACAGTTTTGAAGACTCCTTTGAAAAAGGAGTAGAAGATTACCCTTCACTTCATGTTTACAGATCAAAATGTACTTCCTTTCTGAAACATATGCTTTACTTGTGGTAAAGTTCTATGGTCTATGCTTCAAGTTTGATTGTTTCAAATTATAGGGTGTTTTCTTTACTATGTTTTTCTATGAAATCACAGATACTAACAGATACTAGTAGAGAAAAGCATGCTTTCAAGTCAGAGGCATGGTGAGTAGCTATGTAAATTCTATACAATCTATTAAAGGTATCTCAAACTTACCAGAAAATTTTACCCATTTAGCTCAGCTAAACAATATAGATATAGTTACAGACTACGAGAAGTCAAGAAGCATTGAGGAGTTGATGCAAAGTCAACTAAGTCAACTGAAATAAATAGGAAACTTTCCAATCATTCAGTATGCCAGATACTGGTATAAAAACCTGTATAAGGCCATCCCACATAGATGCATGCATGCACTTAGAGCTGAAGGAAATAGATGAAAAAGACTGAGGTAGGCTGTTACTGTACCTCTTTCTCACCACACATGCATGGCTCTATAGAGACAATAAAAACAACTACACCCAGATCTGAAGACAAGAGCAGCGACATCACCATTTGGGTGCAGCCAGCCTTGACCAGTGTGCCTTGCAGGTAATAGGTTTGTATGATCTCTTGGGCAATTGTGCCAGAAAGTCTGTCTTAGCCAGATATTCCAGCCAGAGAAAAAGAGGTCCTTCCATCTTTCTATCAGGACATGCATTTCTCGCCAGTGGCAGGGACACCATGAGGTAATGAGGAGGGTAGCTCTGGTATACTGCGAGATCTAATATCAATATCCAGATCACTCAAGTCTGCTGCAACCCTGGCAAAACCAGAAGGCCTCCTTAATGGTGTACTATCCTGATATGGCAATAAAAAGTGTGACAAACGTAACTGAACTACAAGCTACTGCTTTGTAACTGTGAAGTCCCTGCTGATGGCTGTGTGCCTGCAATCCGTCAGGCTGCCCCACTCAGTGACAGAAAGGATTTCAGTTTAACTACCTTCATGGTTCTAGTTTACATACTGTCATGCTCCTTAATCACTTACTGTAGCTAGAAGTTGATATTTTAGCCATGGTTCTTATACTTCTGTGAGTGCTTTGTAGAGACATATTCAATTTTATTCTGACATTGTTTATTACTCCCCAAAAAAGGAATTGTTCCCCATTAGCATGGAAATCCTGATTTGATAGAAATATTGTAATCATGTAGCCCTGTGATACAGTATTCCCATTGCTATTAAAAGGAGGTAATTTTGTGCTGAATTTGCAATGTTTTGGGACTGGCACTGGTCAGGCTTGCTCTACTTGATCTTCTCCTAAGCTGTCTGCAACTTTCTTTTACTCAGCTTAGTTGTGACAGTAATTTTTCTAATTCACTTACAGTTAATTTATTTTCCTTTTGTTTATCTTTGTGTGATACAAGCAATGCTTCATGTAAATTGCAGTAAAAGCATTTATTCTAAGCTGAATGAGTTACTTATGACTCTAGCATAACCACGCAGTGTGAAGAAATACAGGGCTGGTACTAGAGAAGAAGAGACATAGGATGCAGTGTAGAGAAGCAGAAACATTGGATGGAGCACAAGCTTGGCACTGGAGACCCCATGGCTAGGAACAGTTCACCCATGGCTAATCAAAGAAATGCAGACCTGGAGCTCGGTGCAACTAGTTTTAGGGGTAAGAAAAAGAACAAGGAAATAGTAGCTCCCACACTTAAAAGACATTGTATACAGCAAATTCTGCAGCTGCAGATTGACGAAGAATGAACAAAAATGTAAAACTGTGTTAGCAGATGTCTAAAAATGACCCCAAGTGGATCCTAGAGGGAGAGAGAAGAAGCCGTCAACATGAACATCATGCTCCTCCTGGTGAAGGACTCCAATCGCTCATGACTCGGTAACAACCCTCGACCTCTACCACCAGACTGAAACTACCGAACACACAGTACAGAGAAGCAGGGAGAGACTGGGTCTAAAACCAGGAAAATGGGAGGCCACTAGGCATGTAAACTACATCACTGTTATTTTTTTCTTTTTCTGTAGCAATTAAATCTGCACTAAAAATGATTACACTCTTCAGATTTCAGTTATACTAACAGTAAATTCTTGCGTTTACTAGTCTAGAAGTTATGCTGCTACTTTGCCTGTAAACAAGATTTTGAGCGTAATACTGTATTGCCTCAGGGTAATTCAAATGAGTCACCAGTTGTGGGCCTTAATCATGTTGTGCAGAAGTAAAGAAAGCAGGCATTCTAAATGACTTTCTAGTATGACTCCACAATATGTTGCCTATTATTATCTAGTCTAGATTTGGGAAGCAGCTTGTCAACACAAATACTTTTTCTCCCAGAGATGCTCTATGTCCACAGGATGACAGAACACTTCAACAAGATTGGAAGAGGAATGAAATACACATCAAAAGAGAGCAATAAGGAAGTTAGGCTATTTTTACTTCGGATTTCTGGAGAATTAGAACTTAGGGGATAGAGGAAACAAACAGGTGTTGGGAGAATAAAAATTTTGACAAAGATACTGTGTCTGGGGGGGAAGGGGAGAAGAGGTTTGAAAGCAAAAGCTTTTAGTGTAAAGCAGGGCAAAGCTTTCAGCCAGCCACCAAGAGTTCTGGAAAGATAAGGTATGTATGGAGTGATGGACTTTATGTCTAGGACCTGGGCTTCTGTTCATGCTATTCTATTAAGTAGCATGCTGGTTCGTGCTATTTAATTACTTGCACATCCGCACCACAACTTTAGCCTGCATCAATTAGTGTTCTCACAAACAAAAAGCAGGCACTGCTCAGGGAACAACAAAGAAAAAACACTGTTCCCAGAAGGTAGAATGGATTACTCCACCCAGCTTGGAAAAACGTGGGGAGAGAAAAGAGGGGTTGAGGCATGTGATGGCAGGCGGTGACACATGGTTCCTTGGACAGAGAAGCAGCTTAGACTCAGGTCTTTTTTTGTGTACTGGTCTAGATGCAGCCTGACTTGCCAGCTGAGACTTCTGAGAGAGAAAATAAGAATATTGAGTTTTGTGTTAGAGTTTTGTGCTCAGAAAGGCAGATGTTATAAAAGGATGCACTGAATAATGACTATTTCAAAAAGTACCTGGGAAGACTTGGTATAGAGCTGTGGCTTGCAGAAAGTTAAATATTACAAAGATCACACAGTACTACTTCACACAGAACTAGAAGTAGATACTATATTTTCAATGATGCAATATTTATTTAGACGTCCAGAGCAAGTCAGAGGTATTGCAGATGGCCTTTTTTCAAGGAGAATAGATCACATCATACAAGCATAACTGGGTTTGCAGCTATGTAACGTGGAACTGTATGTACCAGAACCCTGATTTTTACTCTTTCTGAGAGTGATTTTCACAGCGCATAATACTCATGTACTCTGAATAACACAATGCAGCTTGAAAATAATTAGATGCCAGTTTAATACACTGTCATAAGAACACTGTGAACATCTGTCAGGACTTTTCTAACATGAATGATCACTTGTTATAGCAGATGATGAGGTGAAGAAAAATACTTATACAACTACTAATATTTTTTTCCAAGACGATAATTTGGGGAAAAGTAAAAAAAAATTTTGAGTCTATAAATCAAGCCCCTAATTTGATTAGCCTTTATTTTTCATTAAAATCTGTATTGTTTAGGCAGTGCCCATTATATTTTGTCAAACACAGCCTATTTCAGGTGATCCCAAATCCATCAGACTAATAATTATTTGCAAAATAATATTAGCATATTATCTTAAGAGAAAACAGACAAAATAAAGTCCTCAAGGACAGCATTGTATGTCAGAGTGGCAAAGGTGATTTTTCTCTCACTGAGATCACTAATTATGTCATCCCATGAATCCTTTTTTGAGTAACAGAATGAAAGCTACAGTCTTATACTGCAGCAGGGGAGAAGGAAGGAGGTTTTGTTTTGAACGGAAGTTACACATCTTGGAGTTCCAGGTTGGGATGAATTCTGTAGGTTTTTACCCTACAGAAAATGTTGATCACCTATTTTCTTTTTTTCAATCAAGATAAAAATATCAAGCTGAAATAAAACATTAATAAGATTTATTTGGTACAGTAACTGTTTTATTTGATTTGGAGTTTAAAATACTTCAAGTATCAAATCAAGGAACTGTATGGAATTTTTTATTTTTCCGTTCTCACCTTGAGATACAATTCTTATTGTACAATTAGTGATTTAAAAATGTCAGAAATACACTCATCGTCTGAGGCTGATAGGGATTTTGTCATGGAACCAAAATACACTCAGTACAAAAGAAAAACATTCCTGTGGAAAAAAGCTGATTTTGACTTACAGTTGAGATTTCATTTATTTTTGAAAGAAAAGAAAACAAGAAACAAAACCTTCTGTCTTGTCTTCTGGGAACCCCAGTTCAAGCAAGATGAGGAGCTACTGGAGAGAGTCCAGTGGAGGGCTACGAGGATGATGAGGGGCCTGGAGCATCTATTCTACGAGGAAAGGCTGAGGGAGCTGGGTTTGTTTAGCCTGGAGAAGTCTCAGAGTGGACCTTCTAAATGCCTAGAAATATCTTAAGGGTGGGTGTCAAGAGGATGGGGCCAGACGCTTTTCAGTGAAACCCAGTGACAGGACAAGGGACAAAGAGCACAAACGGAAGCACGGGAAGTTCTTTCTGAACATGAGGAAGAACTTCTTCCCTCTGAGGGTGACAGAGCACTGGAACAGGCTGCCCAGAGATGCTGTGGAGTCTCCTTCTCTGGAGATATTCAAGACCTGCCTGGACAAGGAAGGTCCTGTACAACCTGCTGCAGGTGACCCTGCTTTGGCAGGGGGGTTGGAATAGATGATCCCCAGCGATACATGTTCAGTGGTTTGAACATCTTAGCAGATTAGGGAGTTACAGCACTCTGACCTGACTGTTTTGCTTCGGGTTCCAGAGTTATTTCCCCCTCCCTCAGAATGACAATGACTTCCTGGAGCTCCAAGGCACTGGGGTAAGGATCTTGTAGTCTTCTTGGGACCGTTGTTATCTTGAGTGATTTAGAGTAAATCCAAGACCTAGGGTCAGGTTTAGAATCATCATATTGCAAATGGTAGATTTGTGTTCATGTAATTGTGATAATATTCACCCCAGACTAAACACCAGATTTCATATTGGACACCTTCTTTTTGTTACTGCTTCCTGTTTTATATTGCTTTTCTTCAAAATATCGTAAAAACATGGTTTAATTTTTACAAACAACATTGCTCTCAGAAAATAATATTTTGGTGTAAAAGTACTTATAAAGATTTTAAACCATAGACTTAGTTTGCAACTTGTTTTAGCTTTCCATTGTGCAATCTATTATAATACATGTAATATAATATAATATAATATAACATAAAATAACATAACATAACATAACATAATATAATATGTCATCTAATTTCACATAACATAGTATGTTACAATGCAGTGTGGTTTAGGACTGAAGCACGCTTGCAGGCTCCGTGGTTAGGGGTGACTCGCCTGTGGCCCATGGGTGGAGGCTGTGTTCAGACTGAGCTGTGCCTGATGGAGTGCTTGCCTGATTGAGTTGGTTGCAGTTTAAAGCAAAACCTTAATTTCAGATTTGTTGTTTTGCCAGTGGTCATTTTCAAGAACTTTGTGTTTCTTCCAAAGGTGTACTGAGTGCACCTACTTACTAGTTTTAGCTGTGGCTAGGTTGGACTCATGGGGGATGGGTGCATAACTGGCCTAGGACCTACAGACTTTGGAAGGTAACATTAATTTTGGGTTGATGGTTCAGCATGGCAAGCTCTGCATGAGCCAGAGGACAGCTTTGAGGTGAGCTAGGTGCTTCTGTGGGGGAGTTCATTAAACTTAGTGCTTTGTGAGAATCAGACTAAACTGAACTGTGGAGGCAAGTAACCTTCAGAGCAAAACAAAGCTGCATCTCAAATCCT
>Ga0181612_100830_pt1 | contig 14935 bp, 7 predicted proteins | sample HoacroProtozoa21_FD_119630 | JGI IMG/M metagenome (GOLD analysis project Ga0181612, IMG submission 119630) | Hoatzin crop microbial communities from Cojedes, Venezuel. Combined Assembly of Gp0051906, Gp0051904, Gp0051908 | reverse complement strand
CTCTGGGCTCAGCCATCCAGCCAGTTTTTTATCCAGCGAAGCGTACACCCATTCAAACCATGAGCAGCCAGTTTCTCCAGGAGGATGCTGTGTGAAACAGTGTCAAAGGCCTTACTAAAGCCCAGGGAGGCAACATCCTCAGCCTTTCTCTCATCCACTAGGTGGGTCACATGGTCATAGAAGGAGATCAGGCTGGTCAAGCAGGACCTGCCTTTCATGAGCCCAAGCTGGCTGGGCCTGATCCCCTGGTTGTCCTTCACATTCCCGGTGAGCGCACTCAGAATGAGTTGCTCCAGCATCTTCCCCGGCACCGAGGTCAGGCTGACAGGCCTGTAGTTCCCAGGTTCCTCCTTCCAGCCCTGCTTGTAGATGGGCATCACATTGGCAAGTCTCCAGTCATCTGGGACCTCCCCTGTGAGACAGGTCTGTTGATAAATGATGGAGGGTGGCTTGGCCAGCTCCTCCACCAGCACCTTCGGTACTCTTGGGTAGATCCCATTCAACTTTGATTGCAAAGTCTTTCAACTACTAATAAGAAGATTTTTTGTTAGAACACATTTGTTGGGAGTAAATGAGAGGGAGAAATTACTGAGAGTACCAGTTGCTCACAGGATTATTATGATCCATCAATGTGAGGTGACTGTGAAGAAGGCAACTGCAATCCCCATGAATCCTTTTTCCAGAAGAGAAAAGAAACTATTAATGACATTGTAATTGTGAAACCTCCGTATATAATTCTGATTATTTGTGTTCAAGAAAGATGAATGTGAGCTGAAAGACCTACAGTGAACAAAGTAATGACAAGCAACTTCACTTGTCTAGCAAAACAAGAACTGTCAGGTGATATGTTTGCTGCTCCTCAGGGGTAAAACAGAGGAGAGAGAAAATACAGTAGAGCAGGAGGACAATGTCAGGATGATTAAGGCCAAATTTAAACTGGCCATGGGTGAATGCAGCCTAGAAATTAGGAAAATTTTTGTAACCATCAGAATATTATGATCCTGAGGAGCTTTTTTCCTACAAGTGTGGGGCCATACCTTTGCAGTGGAGCATCATGAGTTTGTAAAGAAATGAATATAAACTGGCCACCTCAGACAGCAAAGATTTGCACTTCCATGTTAAAGTCTCATATACATTGATTTCAGTCTTCACTTACAATCTCCTGGGTGTTTTTCATGAGTAGATAGGTGAATCTGGGTCATTCAGGGGTCCAGCTCTAGTTTTGCCACCAGCCCTTGAGGCTGGTGACTAGTTGAAGCAAGTTCAAGCACAGATTAGCAATCAGACTGTGAGCCAGAGGCAGGATTGGTGTAGTCTTTGCCAGAATTTTTTCCCTTGCTGCAGCACGACACAGTGTAAGTGTATTGAAGAGATGGAACAAATTCTTTTCTCATTCGCTTCCCCTTCACACTATATTTACCTTCAGAAATGTAGCCCATTATGTTGACTGATGCATAAATACTCCCAAAGGAGAGAAGCAGGGCAATTCATATTCTCAACTTATTCCTGCTAAAAGTTGAACACAGGATTATAGTCTGTGAACTACGCAGGTTGGAAAACTATAGGTGGAACTATAGGTACCACAGGTAGAAGCTGTAGTGATAACAGTGATTCTTCAGTAACCACTTCTTGGTATTGCCAAGATTTCTGTTCAGATCTGCAGTTCTGCTAGGCATCTGTGTGGCTTAATAGTAAAAGCAAGAACTGTCTTAGGCTGTTGGAAGGATTTGGATACCAGCAGTAATTTTTGTATGGTTTACTTTCATTAGCAGTCTTCCCTTCTGCTGAAGGAACGTCATACGCTAACCTTCACGGTGTTTTGTGAAGAGCTGTCACCTTTGTTTTACACATGGGGACCCAAGAGACTATGCGACGCACTGAAAAAAAAGTACAGAAATACTGTGAAGAGATCACAAGCAAGATCTTCCAAGGCCTGGAGTAACATTCCAGCCACTGAATAACCCTTCTCTTTCACCCTAGAAAACTTCAGCTGAGGTTACCAGGGGTTCCCGCATGTGAAAGGCCAATGGGATTCATGCCTGGAATAGAAAATACACTGTGAAGCCACATATATTTGTAGTCTGTGCAGCTGAAATGACAAACAAAAAGCCATCAATACTTCCTACAACATAGAAGAGATGTGGCTACAGAAGGACTCTTGGCACTCCAGCCCATTAATTTTGGCTCTCTGAATAAAGGGTTGTGCTGTCCTGCAAAAAGAAGGCATTCTGTTTCTGTTGTAAAAGGGGCCGTGTAAGAACAGAGACAGGCAAATAATACACAAGAGAGCTTAAAGAAGGAAACCTCTGACGCACTGTGTGTTTCAGATCTTTGTCATTGATTTAACTTGTCTGTGGCAAGGAGCTTTTGTTTATAGACCTCATGTTCCTCTCTGATGAGTGATATGGGCTGCATTGATTTATAGAGTGAATGGTCTGACTACGTTTTTATCTGCTTCGCCTACTTGCCCTGTAGAAGGCACCAAGAAGTTTTTCCAATGTGATACTCTCTGTGGCTTTTCAAATTTTGGATTCTGTCCTTTGTTCAGGCTTAAGCACCTATTAGAAATACAGGATAAAGTTATATTCATAATGCTTTACTTTGAAAGACACGAGTCTGTCAAGACACCTGAACATCCAGTACCAGCTGCTGGAGTTACAGACCTCAGACAGGTAATCTTAACAGCCCACGTTCTGAGGCAGCCATTTAGAGTTAGTCAAGAAGAGACATGAATATTCGGGTTGTGTTTGAAACCACTTTTTCTTTGCGAGTTAAGGTCTCTGAGAGACACCTGGAAGGAAAGATCTTGCAATATCCTTGAGATCCAAATCCCCAGATTCTCACCTCTGGACAGCATGAATCTGCACTTTTCCCTTATGTGGTATCCCTAGAGAAGGAACCAACCTTTTCTATTACAGTCTAGTGCTTGTAGTGTCTTCTTGTCCCTGCAGAGGATTAGAGATATCTCCTGTGTAAACTGAGATTACATGGATAGGCAGATTATTGATTAGCCTGGAACAGAGGACACTCTTCTCTCCCTCTGCTAGAGTATGAGCAAAGAGGTAAAGACTGGTGAGAAAAAGAAGGAATGACTCCATGGTCCTAGTAGTCAGCCTGTCCCTTATAGGAGAGCTCTGCCGAGTGACTGTTACTAAAGCATTGCAGTCCCGGCCCCTTGCTGAACAGTGACATCATGAATAAAATAGGTGGGTATTTCTGAGAGCAGGGTTTGAAATCTTTCATGCTGGGAAGGGCTTCAGATCTTCTAGAGAAGAAATATAAGCCATTACACAAAAACTGGACTTCTAAATCCCTAGCTTTTCAAAAGAAGATGGCCAGCACTCTTTTCTGACAGGCTTTATGCTACCAGCATATATTAACGATGCTCTGAGCATGAGGTGTCTCCCAAGGAACCTAGATGATGGAACAGCTACTGCTGGTCTCAGATGAGAACTGCATGTCCCTTTGCTCAAAAGAGATCTCTGTGACAAAGCACTGACATAACTCTGGGCACCAGGAAAATTTCAAGTTAAAGAGGTAAGCACATACTGAGGTTAGCAGCTTTTTGTATCAACAGGGTTTTCTGTCGTGATTTTAGGTTTAGGTTCGTCAGAAACACTTTGTTCCTACTTTAGGATTAAGATCCTCTACGGTATGTAGCCCTTGGTTCAGTCACATGCATTAGCTATAAAGTCCAAAAGCAAAAATAAGCATGAACTGTCAACACAAAAACACTCATCAAAAGTGCAAACACAAAAGGTCTCTGGAGGCTGTTACTCTGGATGTGCACTGTACCAGATTTTGGACCCTGCTGACTTCAGACGGACGTAACTGAGAACAGATCTTCATCGTCTGTATCTAAAGGACTTTGCTTTATATGCATTATCATCAGTTAATTCACCTTAGGGGACTTCAGTACCGAAGGTGTAAGTAAAGCTAAAGTGGTGAAATAATGTGTAACGCTGTGTTGTTTCATACCCAAAAAGCCTCTTGGGTTAATTGTTTGAACTCTGCCTGTTAGTACTGGTGATACCATGGTATCAGTGTCTTCCAGACACTGGAGTGACATTCCTTGTGAATACACCAACCTGGCAGGCAGGCATAAAGGAATCACATTTAGAGGAACTTCCTTTTCACCCTAGTCATGCTGTGTTTTGAGAAAAACTGGCAGAAACCAGCTTTGAGGAACAGCATTGTCTTGCTTGGCAGCTGTGTTCTCTGTGTTGGCTGCCAGTGGAGCTCCAAGGTGATCTCACCACCACCTTCTCTTTAGCCTCATTTCCTGAGGAACTTGAGTTTCTCTGTTCATGTTGTCTTTCCATTTGTATGTCAGTTTGTCTGTCAGTTGCCTTCTATCCTAGTAGCTTTTAAATCTGACAGCTGCTGACAATTATGCCAGACTAAAAAGGAGAATTTCCGATGGGAGATGAGTTCCACAAGCCTTGTGAAAATCAACAGGTGAGCAGAGGAAAGCAGCTAATGCAAATTAGAGAAAGAAGTAACAGGGAAAAGTTTCAATGTAAACTCCACAAGACCTTCTGGCTGGACAATCACCATGCATGTGTCTGCTTTCTGATCAGCATGCATATGGGTCACAGCATCTGCAGCACTGTGCTACCTCAGCCTGTAGTTAAGAGACATGGGGGTGAAATGAGGTGAAGAAAAAATGAGCAATTAAAGGAAAAAGGGGTAAGTAAGAATTAATGTAAGGATATGTAGTAGACATGAGGGGACTGTGGAAGTCTTACAGACTTCTGAGAGAAACTGATTGTCATGGGAAGGTCACATGAAAATCCATAGGAAGCTGGGCTTCCTTGTTCTGCTTTTCATGAAACAGGATATGTCACATATCTAAAACTGAACAAGCTCAAAATATAGCAGCAAAAATGTGGGTCTTCAGAGTACAGCAAAGCTACAATTTCATTAGATAGTGTCTTCATTCCAGATTAGGCCAAATTTGACAACAGATGTAGCTGCACCTGTTCAGCAACCGTATTCAGAGTGAAAAGGGACTTGCAGCTAAGCTTTTAATGAAGTCCCTTACTGTGTAGCTCTGCTGTTGCAAACTGAGTATCTGAGTTTAAAGGAAGGAAACACTGGCTGCATCAAGTACTAAATGTGGGTCATTTTCAAGCATAAATGATGCCTTTACAATGGATGAAACAGGCCCCCATCAAAGATCAACAGACGTCTCCACTGTCACATACTTCAGCTTCCTCCTTGCTGCCAGCATCTGAACCTCTCATCATTCATGCTGCATATATGTTCGCTCACTCCCAGGCTCCCTTTTGAAGCGAAATGACTAGTTTCCTTGGAGAGGAAGCCTGGACGTTGTTGACAGAATAGTTTGCTCCAGGCTCTGCTCCAGACAGAAAAAATGGGCTTGGACTGTAGCAAGTTTAACTCCCTCAACCCATGACAGTTGTCTGATGTTATTCCACAAGGCCTTATGTCCTCAAATCCCCTATGTGTTGTCATGGCACACCACAAGAAGGCAATACATACTTTGAATTAGTAAATCACAAATGCTTAATAATAAGCTCTCAGGGACATACGGGGCCACAGGAGACCTGGGCCAAGGACTATGCCAACCACACTGCCCTAAAGAGAGTAACGTGGATGGGAGTCATCTTGCACCACTTGGCCTGGGGTCAGAGACTACCCTTGGGGCAGCTGCTCTGGTAGTACGGGCATGGCCCCGGAGAAGCCAGGGCAGATGCCAGAGCTCCCGACAGAAGGACTTTGCTTCCAGGCTTACAGCTGGAATTTCAACTATTCACACCGATAGGTGCCACCCCTCACCATCAGCTTTCACTCTGGAGACTCGGACAGCCCCTCCAGCCTTTCTCCTCAGAGGCGGGTTAAAGTATTCTCTCAAAATAGATAATGAGGTAATCATTTTATTTTCCTAGCTGCTTAAGGCGAGTGTTAGAAGAGTTAATCCAGGGATCAAAGGTCTTTGTTAGCAGAGAGTCTTTTGAATCCCTTATGTGCCAGTCTCAGAAATAACACAGAAAGTGTACAGATCTGAAAATGACAGCCAGAATGGAAACCAAATCAGCCACTACCTTCTAATATCATTTAGTGTCTTTTAAAAGTTTGGGTCAAGTTTGATTTTGCTGGTTCAAGTAATTTATTGTGGGATTTAGCCAGCTGCTGAATCTTTTCATGCAAGTAAAACTCTCCAAAAGGGCCTTAAATTCCAGTGACGAGTACAGTTATTTTGTATGAGGTCGACTGCAGCTTCTAATTATAGGATGATGAATATATCCCCCAATCAGTAACTCTCTAAGGCATTTTATAAAAATAGATTATAAAAAACAAATAAAGAAGCAGGCATGTTTTAGGTTAACAAAAACATTGATACTCTAAACTCTCCCCATAGTCCTTGTATTTAAGACATTTGTAAATTCAGATAGTAAGCCCATTCAGATACAAACACACAAACTTTACATAGCATAGAGTTCAGGTATTCAGGGAAAAGGAATATTAATATATCCAATGGTGAATGAATACGAAAATAAGTGGAGGTTTTTAATGACTCACATAAAATTAAATTGACTGTTTTCTGTGATACCCAGTAGAGACTGCATGAAGGCACTTACCAGAGGTGTATGTGCTTTTAAAGGGTGTTGATTTAAGACCTGATTTGTTTGAAGATTGACTTGAAAGAATTTCAAAGGATGTAGCTTAATTAAAAATATTCCAAACTTTGCATTCCTCACAAAACCTTTTGACCTCTCATGACATTTCATGCTTGAAGGTGAGGAGTTCAATGACTGCTTCTCACTTCTCCAAAGGCACTCCTGATCCTTCTCCCCATGTAACAACCATCATTAGCTGTTGATAGGCGCTAATTACACCAACCTAAAATGCGAGTCAAGAGAAGTGGTAGGTTAGTAGGTTGCAGGCGCCTACTGCACTGGGTGGACTTTTTCCAGCCGTGCATCAAACATGGCTCATCCTTTCGAAGATCCCAAGAACAGAGCGTACACGCGAAGGTCTGTGCGTTGCAGCCATCGCAAAGTCTGGCATTCCCACCAACAGAGGAATCAAATGGAGCTATCCATTAACAGGCCAGCGAGGAGTCATTAGAGGGACTCCTCCGATGCCCGCCGCCTCCCATGACGGATGGCCTGTTGTCACCCCCTCCGAAGGGGCCTCTTACCATGCAGGCTGTTTGCATTCAGTCAACACTTTGCTTTTACAGGCCTGTGGAGCCAAAGATTGCCAGACTTTTGAACCCCAGGCTAACTTCTGTCTGGCTACAGCCTCATTTTCTGGAGCCAAAATCTTTTTTAACAACTACACAATAACAAGTAATTAGAGTAAAGTCTGCTAATCTTCTCCTTTGGGCCTGCAGGCTGTGTATTCAGAATCAGTTGGGGTGAAGGTAGAATTACTGCCATCAAAGCCTGAGGTTACTTTGTAAAAGGGGTTGAACTCTAGGTCAAGGAAATGTTAACTGGACAAAGAGAGATCAGGGCAGATAGTGTTAAAATTAAAACTGTCCCACTGAGGTAATGCAGAATTGACTGCTTTTGCTCTGAAAACTAGCTGAATGAAAGACGTGAAGGGAAGGCTAGAGCATTTCTTTCAAAAGGTGAAAACATAGTTAGCAATAAAGGATCTATTGACTTACTTTCATTTGGGAATTTATTTTTAGTCTCTTTTATTCAGTAAGGCAAAGTAAAAGATCTTATTTTTTATGTCACCTTGTATTTGAGCCACCTTGTTTCCTAAAGATGTTTGAGTTACTAAATTAAATAAGCTATTTCTTAAATATATTCTCTCTCCCAAAAGCCCAAGTGCACAATTCATTAGAAATGGAGAGGTTTCTGCTCTTGACGTAAGAGTCCTGAGGACAAATGGGACTTGCTGGGTGGCCGGAAGGATAAACAAGCCCAGACTCCCACGTACTGTGGAGGAAACGTGCTCCAGCAGACAGCGGTGTCCGTGCAGCATCCTGGATATAGCACGAGGCTGGTTTTTGTTTCTCCGCTGCATGCACATAGCACAGGTGGAGGAGAGATTCCAGTTTTTCAAAGGATTAGAGCCCAGCCATTGAAAATCTTTAATCATTCAAAATAAGATCACAGATTTTACCTGGAAATCTGTCACTGAGCAGGGCAGCCTTCATTCCACAGCATGGAGTCACTCCAAAATTAATTCCTCTTGCTGCCGTCAAGGATAACAAACATGCCGCTACCCCTTCACCGGTATCAAAGCTGTCCGCTCCGACAGGATCGGCGGCACTTTGTTCTCCTCCTTCACTGGGAACAGGCCTCTGCCTGCTGCTGCCAGTGGGTTTGGAGTCCCTATATGGAAGTGGAAGTGCAGAAATGTTGAGGCCAGCTATTTCCCATGCCAGGTCCCTCTGGGCTCTGCCACGGCACCCTGGCTGCCTCCCCCGCTTCCGGGAAATGGACAGAAATGCTTTGGCTGACACAGGCAAGGGGTATCTTTGGAATCCCTCAGTATGTGATGGCTATTAGCATAGCAGTGGAATTACCTTGCAGTTCAATTATTAGGGCAAAGATGTATTTTAAAGTGCTGCAGTTGCCAGCTGGATTAAGCCAAGCACAGTAAAGTAGGTACTGCTTTCTGCTTCCAAGTCTAGTTATCAGAAGGGTGCTCTTGTGGGTCCTCTGCAAAGTTGAAGGCTCCCAGGGAAGTTGGTGTAGGTACCATCACAGCAGAAAAAGTGTTCTGTACAAGACCAATGGTAGCAAAACCAACTCTCTGCTCTGTGGCGGGACAGTTGAGTGCACAGGGAAAGATGTCTCCAGCCCCACATCTTCCTTCCTAGGAGGGGGGCATCCTAAAGCTCTCCCCTGTGCTGTGGACAGAAGGACACTATCCAGTTTCTTCAGCAAAAAAAGGCAATAGCCAGTCTTCTTTAGCTCTCTGTCATTTTGTTGGCTTTTTCCAGGGGTTTTAGGAACCCCGTGCTGACATTAACTTCATGACAATCTAAACTTTCTCCATACATGAACTAAATGAAACAGGTCTCATCAGTAATAGCTTGCTTTTGTGATGGGTAGATTTTGCATACATTTTCTTTTAATTATATCAGAGTGAAATAAATTAGTGATGATGACTAATCATGGACACAAAGCAATTTTTTTTTCTTTTGAAGCATTCTTCTGACATGGAGATAGAAAATGACAAGTGCATTTTTATGTTAATTATAGCCATGTGAATTACCTCAGATAGATGGCACGACAACAATGCTAAAATCCACCAAAGTGAAGGGTGCCTTTTTTTTCTGAAACCTAGCAGAGGAGCAGTGTCCATGGTTCAACAGACAGTGAGATACTTTTCTTCAAGTTTCAGGTTAGAAGTAATTGTTCTCTGCTGCACTAGCAGCAACATCAAAACTAGTTAACTTCTGCCTGGTTTAAATACCTCACAGATTAAACTAACCAGTGTAACTGTACCATGAAGCAATTCTGTACTTATGTGAACATAACAAATTGGTCTTCTCTCAGGCTGAAGTGCAAACCTCTTTCCTAATTCAAATGCCTCCATCCACACTCTTTTCTGCTTTAACTCTGCAAAATGATTTTTTGCAGCTACCAGTGAAAACTGCCCGTCAAAACACCACACAATACTCCTTCATTTAGGACAGAATTTGCTTTTAGAATATGATTTACAAGCACATTGTAGCTGTTACACAAAGGTCTGTTCAAAATGGGAACTAAAAATAGACAGAAAATTAAGCTGGAGAATCAGAACCTGGCCTTCTCTGTGAGGAACTTGTAGTTTCTCATACACCTGTTATCCTGTGGGGAAGTTAGCAAGCTGGTTTGAGGGTCTTGCAGGCTTGTTTCCTTTAGGAAAGAAATCAAGTCTGTGTGCCCTCTGGTACCATCTCACTTTAATTCTTGAAGATTTTTTTCCATGCACCCAACCAAAGCAGACATAAGGAAGCACTTTCCTTGCCCAGAAGCCCCCTAACCTGTCTTTCCAATTAATTGTATGCCCAGACAGTAGGGCCATAGCTGGATTTTATAGCTAAGCCTATCTCAGTTCAAGCTAATGCCAAAAGATTCAGTTCTGTCCATATCTCTACTGCCACTAATCACATCCTCCTATTCCCGGCATTGCACTGTGTCTGATGCTTTTCTGACCTCATGGTGTGCTACATCAGGGCTAGATCACCAGAAAAAAATACTGATAAGTTTTGCAGAGCATTGCAGACAGGCAAGTGCTTGTGACAGCAAAGGAAGAAACAAGAGGACACAGCTGAAAACTGAGAAGGAGAAAGGGAATAGATTGTCTTTTCAGTAGCAACTGGTCATCTGATTGCCTGGCCTAGCATCAGGCTGTACCCTGCACCCTGACTGTCTGTTCCATCTCAATGTGATGGCCATGACTGTTTCCCTTCGAGTCTGGTGACTTTTTTCTGTACAAACAACAGCTTGCCCATCATATTCTTGTTCTTGCATACACAGACCTAGTATTTTATTACTCCTCAAGCTTTGTCACACACTCCTTGCCTTGGGCCATAACCCATGTCTGCTTCCTACTATCTTTTTATAAAAGACCATTTATTAAACTATCCAGTACTGAGTCCCAGAGAAGCAAACTCACTGTCTTCAGTCAGGTCTGTGATTACCAACAGATCAAAGACCTGTCTGACAAAATTGGGACTTCTAGGCAGACACCTAAGATACGAAAAGAGGTAGAAACTTCTACAGTGAAAGAATCAATCCTCATCATCACCGTAGGTAGAAGGCGCAAGGAACAGAATCATCTGACATTCACTTTGGAACAATACAGGTTCTTTTCTGTTTTTCTTGAATAACAGTAACTCATATTTACAAGAATGCATTAGAAAGTCTATTTTTCCTTTTTTCCCTCCAAGTAACAGCATTCACAAGCATGGCTCCTGTGCCTGATTCATCTCTGTGTTAATTCAGCTTTATTTCAGGCACTCCATTTATAGTGCTGCAACAACATGAACTATGAGTCCGGTCTCTGATGAGCGAAAGGGTAGGATGGACTTTTAAGTGGCTCGTGACTTAGGGCTGAGTTGCCTAAATTTCCTGTTTGGTGCTCCTCTGTGGGACCTGCTCCCCAGTGTGCGATGGCTCTGCACTTCCCAAAAAAACTGTTTCTTCTTCCCTCATGCTAAGCAGTCAAAACACAAGGACATTTAGCTCATTTGTTAATTCAGAAAATTCTAGCAATGTGAGAAATTGCCTTGCCCAAGAATTCCTGGCTTCTTCAGTCATTAATCGATATTATCAATTGTTATGCAGCCTGCAGTGTGCAATGTGCTTCCACAGCCAAAAGAATGTCCCAGTGTCTGATTTTGCCAATAGTTATGAAGTGTGTGAATAACTTTACTGACAGCAATAAGCTCACTGAACTCTGTAGTAAGACTCAGCAATCCAAGTATGTAGATAAGAACTGTCATTCTGGAATACAGCAACATGTACATTATTTAAGTCAAGCTACACACTGTGTCTGGCTGTGCAGGACTCAGGAAAAAGGGAAATTTTCTTTTGACCTCAGATAATTCTCTTATTTTTTTATTAACACCACAATAATATTCCATAGCTCTAACCAGGTCTCATTATCCAAGGTACTGTATAAACATAGCAGATGATAAAATCCCTGCCAAAGGAAGCTTACACACACTTTGAAGTATAAAAAACATGGATCCTGTTAACTTTATTCCACTGTAATCGACAGGGTCTTTTAAAACCTTAACACTGTAATAACAAGCTATGGGCTTGAGTGTGATCTCTGCTACTCTTGTGTAAAGCCATAGGAACGCCTTTCATTTAGACCTCCACAGAGAGGTTGAAATATGTATTGCTGACATGAAGTAAAAACACTGTTAGAAGAATATTATTAAGGTTGCAACCTCAAGCACTTTGAAGCTTACAGAAGAACTTGTGCACCTAGCTGCCACCTGAGACACCTCAAAGCATGCAAAGTTTAACTGCCATTGAACCCCAGAAACAGCTCCATTTCTTCGTCTCTCGCGTTTCCCGCAACACCACCAAGGTGCCCCGCTTTCTGTCAGCTGATGTGCGTTTTCTCCTCTGCCTAACACCAAAACTGTTCTTAGCTAACTGAACTCATCCATATTTTGCCTGGCAAAAACAGGAATGTAGAGTATTTACACTGCACAGTGCACAGACACTGAAGATGGTTGTGATTGGTACTGCTCAGGTACAGAAACAGTACAGCTGTGCAATCGAACTTACCCATTTTGGGGCAGACTTACTGCACAATCCTCTACCTCACTGACACAACATCACATGTGCCCTGCCTCCTCCCAGGGTGCTGCGTTCATAGAGGCAGCAGTGACTGGGGAGGCAAAGGTTGGGGAGTCCCGCGCCGTTGCTGCTTGGTGGGGCTTGCAGCTCAACACCAGGAGTCGGCTCAGCTAAATTTTTTCTCTGCTGACTTATAAAGTTCAAGATGCAGTTGTTTACCATGTGCAAATCACCATCTTCCAACTGTTCAAATCTTGGGCAAACTGAGCTTTTCAGGGAAGCAGCGCCAGGCTCATTCCTGACACACCCTGACAGATTTTGCGTCCCTTCCTCCAGGCACAGAGTGCCAAAGCTGTTCAGGGAAACAGTAACAGATTTTGTTACACAGACAAAAAGCAAGGAATTTTCTTTAGGAAAAAAAAATGGTCGAGTCTTTTAGGATGACATTTTCAGAGGGATATTAATTTCTTTTCATCTTTATAAATCAGCCAGAGGCATCTGTATTCGAGTCCAAACAAAGTCTTACAAAGTTGTAAACATCTGAAAAGCAAGTCCTCTTACAAGAGGAAGCATTTGTCCACCTTAATAACAGAAATTGCTGTCTACTCTGACCGCAATCTGCAAATATAAAAAAGCCTTTGTTCACAGACAGTAGGCAGCAAAATTTCATTTAAAACAAAAAAACTGGGTGAGGGATTATAAAGGTGTGTGTGAAAGACTAATTTGTTGTTCCTGTTTGTATTCCCAGAAATCAGACACATTTTGTCTGTATTTGTAACAAAAACATCCTGCACAAGGTCCACGCATTACTGAATTCCTAAAGCTTGAATGGAATATCAGTTCAGTGCTGGGCTTCAGCATGGGCTGAATTTCTTCACAGAGAGCAAGGCTGGCCTGGAGACCCCTCAAACGAATGTGGTAGAAATACTGACACAGAAAATGCAGTTTAGGTCCTAATCAATCAAGCAACAGCTGAACTCTCGCTGATTCTGAATTATTTTTTTATGTGTTAGTAGGTCCCCAGGACACTAAAATTATCATTTATTAAAATAATAAGAAAAGTTCTCTCTCAGCGCATTGAGATGTTTTGCCTTTCTAGCTCCATGCCTAGTTCAGAATCCTATAATATTACTGCACACAGGAAAAAGGGACCTACAAAAATCAATAATGTCTATAATGGTCTCTATATAGAGGCAGATAATGTCTTCAAGGGGTTCAAGAGTGTTACGACCACCAGTCTGTGGTGGAGCCTCTGCTTTGTCACCTCTGCAGCTATGTTGATTTACGTCATTTGAGTGTCCAGCTCACCAACTGACCAGTTAATGTGTTTTCAGAAATACTAGTGCTTCCAGTCTGTTTTTGTAAGGACATCATTTCCCAGCAAAGGGAAAAAATGACTGCTTCAGACTATAAAGCACTTTTACCCTGAGTAAACCAAGTGTCAGCCATCAATCTATTTTTCAGATGTCTTCAGTTGCAGATGGGAATTTATTTCCTACAGTGTTGAGTTCAGCAGGAGAAAAAGATGAAAAAAGAGACTTCCGTAATGCCCCAAAACATGGCTTTAACAGAAAAACAGAGAAGTCTGCTAAATAAAAGTCTTGGAGTTAAGCAAGCACATTGCCCATTTAGGAAGGTGGAAGATCTCGGCAGCAGAACTTTCCAAAACACTTGTGCCTCTGGAAAAATGAGTAAAGTGCTCCACCATGGACTCCACATTATGGTAAACAGACCTCCCACGTAGCATCGTTTTATGTCGCTGGTATTTGCAGTGCTGGAACAGCCTAGGGATGGGAGAGCGCCAGCATTTCTGCACGCTTCCTGTGTCCTAGGGATAGCAGCTGTGAAGTAGAGCTGGGCACACTTTCCGTTGCATCTCTCAAATATAGTCCTGAATGCAGCTTCTGTCATTAAGAAATATTTCCTAAACAGACTTCATACCCCCACTTTCCATCTGATAATCATCTCCTTGTGTTTGTGGTAAGTCAACATCCTTCATCTTTGCCTTATGAGGAAAAGCCATGGCTGTGAGCACTCCAAGAATCCCTCAGTGCTTGCAGATCCCTATGATAACAAACGACAGAAAGCATGTAACATGCTTTTTTCCTTTCCTTACAGAGACAGCACTTTACTCAAAGGAGAGCAGCTCCCATACCAGCTTTCTGCCTGTGCTAGCTACTAAGCTACAGCACATGCTTATCTCTCAAATCTGGCAATGAAGCGAGGAGACACGCGGTGCAGCACCATCCGTTTCTGGCTGTTAGGGAGCGGGGAGAAAAGGACAGAGTTCGTATACCCCGATGTCACCACACGCCACAAGAAAACACCAGTGGCTAGCCTTTATTTCCCTTTGGCGATGAGGTGCGTTTGGAGCAAACTCAGCCACCTTGCTGGTACGCAGCATCTTGCTGGAATCCCAGGAGATGCTCACATGCGCTGCTGGGTGACGGAGGGGTCTGGCCCCATACCTGCATCCCTGGGGTAACTGAGCAATGCTGAACATGCTCATTCAAGGTCTAGGGGGGTACTGAGCTGAGCTTAGCAATTTGTTCCACTGTCTTCACTCGGGCAAAGCTTTTGGTGATTTATAGTGGTGTGGAGAGAGGGCCTAAGCTGTAGCCTCATGTAAACATTCACAGGCAATTGTTTTTCCTGGAGCTCTGAATGAAGTGTCATCACACTTCTCAACAGGGAAAAAT
>Ga0181612_119564_pt1 | contig 14936 bp, 5 predicted proteins | sample HoacroProtozoa21_FD_119630 | JGI IMG/M metagenome (GOLD analysis project Ga0181612, IMG submission 119630) | Hoatzin crop microbial communities from Cojedes, Venezuel. Combined Assembly of Gp0051906, Gp0051904, Gp0051908 | reverse complement strand
GGAGTCTCCTTCTCTGGAGATATTCAAGACCCGCCTGGACGCGGTCCTGTGCAGCCTGCTGTAGGTGACCCTGCTTTGGCAGGGGGGTTGGACTAGATGACCAACAGAGGTCCTTTCCAACCCTGAACATTCTGTGACTTTGTGAAAAGAAAAAAAATGGAAGGAAGTATGTTCTGCATTTTTAAGTGGTACTAGAAAGCAGGCAAGAAGCTTTTTGAACCTCTAACTGAAGCTGGTTTTAGGAACTGGAATTCTTCTTTTTCTTAGTATATAATAATACTTAATGTGAACTTATACTTAGTGAGAGATGCTTCAGAGAAAACTATTGATGAACTTCTATGCTTTTGTGTGAATATTCTTTGCTGTGAGAAAAGGCTGTAACAACATTTTAAAGTTCTCCTCAGCTAAATAAAGGTTACTCTGCAGCGCTCACAAGAGCAAAGGAAAAAGGCTGTTCGTCTAACATGTTCTACTGCAAACCGATGGAGAAACAACTGAGAATAAGAGAAGAAAGCTTGATACTAATCCTCCTACTTTCAGAATACAGAAAAGTGTGGCTACACCTCAGATGGGATGAATTAACTTACTCTCACTTCTGCTGAGACCACAGGTGAAGTAAATGTGTCAGAGGATCTCCGTATAGCTCTTCTTTGGATGGCATAAATTACATTCAGCTAAACACGGTTCCTCCATTCTAGACCTCTGAGAGTGGAAGCTACTCAATACAAGAAAACTCATACTCTTTTAGAAAAACAGAACACTTTTTTTCTTGTTTTAATTTTTTTTTTAAGGAAGAAATAAAGAGAAAGAAAGGCTGGAGGGAAAAGAGTGATAGGAGGGGGAAAAAGGCTTTTAGAAGACAGAGATATACTGCAATAGGAAACTATGCTCTCTCCATTTCCAGGAAAACATGAGAAATGTAAGCTTGATGCTGCTTTTTACTTGGACTTTCAAATCTTTTTAAGTGCTCAGTTATGACTGTGGGAACCGGTGTTTGTAAGAGGGATTAATCACCAGCTGTCCTTGCTCAAAACTTCTTCAGTTTGAAGAAGATGATTTTAAAATTATTCTCTGCCTTCTTTGGAAAGAAGTAAAATTGATTCCTTAAAAGCTGCTGCAACTGTAAGACTTCGTTGCTCTTCCTCCTCATACCTACGTGTACCTAAGCCATCTTCATACAACAGCTGAAGCATGGAATAGTACATATCCTGAGAAAGTTGATTGCTTCTCTTTGTGTTGGCACATGGCTGCTCCATCTCTAATGTGTCCTTGATTAATTGTCTTGCCTTTAGCCTTGTAAGCTAAGCTGGAGTTAGTACGGCATCTCTTCTTGATCACATTTCAACTGCAAAATGAAAATCATGCACAATTTTAATTATGCAATGATGTTACATATCTTTCTTGGCTGCTTAAACAGTACATTTGTTCATATACATTAACTGTAATTACTGTATGGCTCCTCATACCAAAATATCACAAAACCATGGTTAGGATTTAATCATGCATGAATAGTGTTCTGAGCAGACACAGTGTATGAAAACAGAATTCCACGTGATACTTTGTCACTCCTTGCAGCAGGGGTAAGTATTTGTATCACATGAGTCTCGCTCATTTGTTTTCCACGGAAACCTTTTGCAATTGAATGTAATTTCATTATTATTAGACTCTGCATGTGGGTGTTTTTTTGCAGTTTTGGGTCAGTTTTACAAATGCCAACCATTTATGAGTTTTGGGGTTAAAGTTCTTATGTGGGTTTCCCTTCTATTTCTGTTTCATCAAAAAGTAGATATGTAGTTTTCCCTAATGCTCCCTCTGTATTATTTCACTCAAGAAAAAACATCTTACCTTACCAGGAGACCTAAAATACTGATCTAACTGTCCTTGGAAGCTAGATAGGCTACTTCTCCAGCCCAGGTTTGATGGACTGTCAGGACAAAGTAACTTCTTCAACAGTCTGGTCTATTGTTCTGTTATTCTACCTGCTCTCTCTCTGGTTCTGCCATCTGAAAATATATATATAGTCAGATGTGTGTGTGTGTTTATATACATATATTAAAAGATTCAGCTGGAGATCCATGGAAGAGAAAAACTGGTATGCATAACTACAAGTGTTTGGTTTCAATTTTCTGTGACTAATTCCAATGATTTACTTTTATCTTTTCTTGCAGATGGAATGGTTTCTTACGTTCTGAATTCATAAATAAAATAAAAGTTCCATTCTTGGGAACATTTGGTCCTTCCAAGAGCTAATTTGAGCTAATATGATTTGTCAAAGGAAAGTGTAATTTCTCACTCAGAATATAGCCTTTTATCAGTTTCTAAGAGAAATGCCTTTATTGCATCAACTAGCTGTGCATTATTACTTGACATTGTCTATAAGTGGGCAAGGGGGGTAGTCCACACCCTGGAGCAGTCTAAGACCCAGCTCCACACAGCTGAATTAGTAGGAGGTACAACATTTATAGCTTGATGAAACAAGCCTCCTGCATGAAAACTAGGCAAAGTAATATAGATTTTGAACTTCTGGAGCAACTGCTCATGTAGTAACAGTGGGCCTTCTGGTGCAACTGCAGAAGAGGTGGGTCTGTTTGATGTTGCACACCTCAGTGTATACAGCAGCAATGATAGATGGGATAAATAGCATTAGCTATATAATGTCCATTTACACTGCAAATCAGGACATGACATGCCCTGAGGTTTCTTCAGGTCTGCACCTTGGTGCAAGCTGAGTTCATGTAATACGGACAAGAGTGGAGTCTGAGTTAGAACCTGGAATCAAAGGGCAATGTAAATGCAGTCCATGTGCCTTGGGCAAAGGATAATGCTCTCTTTGTCTTCTTTCTTCCATTCCAGCTATAGGCATGGTGTTCTGTTTCCATATTGTGTCACAGGATATGTAATAAATCAAAGATCATTAAATTGATGGTATACAGGGTAGGCGAAAATTGGCCTGTCCATTCTTGAGAACCCAATGGTCAAAATGCCATGTAGATTACAATAGTAGTTGATTAAGAAAGTTGGGTTTTTTTAAATCTATTTATACCTCACTTCTGCCTATGATTTTCCAAGGAATAGTTTGAAAATATACAGAGAAATATGTGATCTCTTGGATGGCCTCAAATCTGTTACAAATACTGTAGAAGCTCTTCAGGAGATTCAGTGAATAACTTCAGAGAAACATCCGAATACCTAAGCTTATTGAACATTTAAGGCTTTCCCTAGAACTTCCTGAGAATTTCCTTTTCTCTGTCTGTGTTTTGTCATCTTTTGATTTTTATTCTGTCTTTGTAACATCTCGTTCTTTATGTGCAAGTGGTCTCTTGCCTATTTCAAGTGTTTGTCCTCTACTACTCTTGCTCACTTTTTTTTTTATTTGTTTGAGTTATAACTTTAAAATACGGTCAGACTCTGAATTTTACCCTCCTTTCAGCCAACAGACTAAGCATCAGCAAAAGATTTGGTTCAGAAGTCTGCAGTTAGTACGTGTACATAATGATTCAGATGAAGTCTATTCAAAATATGATTTAATTGCCAAAATAAACAACACTTGGAGAAACAGAGAGACTTCTACTGCTTCACCTAAGCTTGGTTTTCAAGGTCTCCTCAGAAACATATGTCTGTGTCCAGTAGCTGTCACTCTTATCAGCTTGGAGAAGTTGAAAATGTCCCTTCCCCTTTGCAGAAGAGTGTTTAGGCTTTTTTAACAGGTAAATGTTTTTTCTTGTCAGAAGATCCATGCTGCTAAGACTGGGCAAAAGAACCTCTGCCTTTTTGTAACCATAGAGTTTGGTTTTATGTTTGAATGAATGTTCCTTATCTGTGTTATTGTTTTACTAATCCTTCCTGGTTTCTGTATCAATACATTTAAATCTCACTGTCTGCATTCATGCAGGGTAATACCACACAGGTACTCTGCGGATCTTATGACATTGTTAAAAAATGATGCGAATATTACCCCTTTCACCAGAGTATCCTCATATAGTGGAACTGGGTTTGGACAGGCAGCAGTGTTCAGCCTTTCCAATGGGCTTAGAAACTTTTTCTTTTCCGCCCAACTCAAAGAATTTCTGCTGCTCCCTTATAAGGTCTGTTTAAATTCTGACTTCACAGCATCTTTTGGCTTTGTGCAATGTACAGACTCTTTTTTTCCAGATAACAATTTCCTCCATTGCTGATGAGAAAGAGTGTAGAATTGTAAATTGTGGTTTATAACAGTTTCAACTATCTCTTTCTAAACTGTTGTAATGCAAATTACAACATTTTCAAAGAACTGAGAAAATGAGATTTATTTTTTTTTTTACTTTCTTGTGTTCATGCTCTTGCAGGAAAAAGTTTATGGAAGAAAACAGACAGTTTAAATTTTATTTTTCCTTACATTATAGTATAATTGGAATCAGGTTTTATATTATCTGTAAATAGAATTCAAAATTCATTAGGACTTGTGTTAAAACAGAGTGCAGCTATATCTTTTTGTCAGATGTAGTGGAATGGGGTTGAGAAGCAATGATGTTTAGTGTTCAGCTGCTCCTCCAATGTGTGGAGCTGTGTGTGGGCCACTGAGTCTCCCCGCAATGGCTTTAAAGGCAGACACAGTACAGTAGTATAAAGACTTTTAAACTCCTCTACACTGATATCCCAGAAAAACTGAATTCTTATGGAGTCTTCGAGCTTATAAATAGACTTATTTTGGATTATCTGGAGTGTAAGAATTGTATTTTGATTGAAGTGACTTCTTTTCTCCCTTCCCGTAAAGGCTTATACTTTTGTAAAGGCACTAAGTAAATCCGAGATATATGCCTCTAACTTTTGAAATATGCAGGTGCTATGTTGTCATCCATTCAAAACAGTGTCATCTGCTTGCCATGCCCTTATTTTAACAAAAATAGTTAGGTATTTTCAGTAGAGAAGTGACTTGACCTTGAAAGATGATCAAGTTTCTACTGTAAAAGTGAATATTCCCCAATGACTCACTGACCAATTCATCCACACACTGCCACAGACCATATTAAAAGCTTCCAGCAAAGTTTAATGTACTCACCCTTTCCTTTTTAATAAATATGTTAGGGGTAGGATTTCTAGTTTTTGATTGGCTAGAACAAGGCTTGTCTAGATAAAACACACAGGAGTGGTTTCATCTCATCTGTCTTCAGCCATCTAAAAGTTTGATGTCTTATCCGCACGATTTGTCTGGGTTTCCTCTATAGCTAAGAGCTAAAAAAAGAATATTCAGATAGTGATTTTGCTCAGATAAAATGTGTCTCAGGTGACATAGATTGCTTTCTGGATATACGCTTGTGGTTGTTTTTTTCCTATTCTCTTTTAGAGAGGGAGTTTATATGAAAAACTTAAACCAGACATACGATATTTAGATAACTGAAATTAGATTATGTTAATCTCAGGCAAGTGTCTTGAATTAATTCTGGTATGTAAACTAGACAGAGTTCCTGCATGTATTAAAACCACAAAATTCCTGTCTTCTTCATATTCATCTCTTCACTTTCAACCACACTCTTATGTGACTACATTGCCAATCCAAATTTATTCCTAATTACAATGAATACAGATATGGGCCTCTATGTGTCTCTGTTGCTAAACTATTTTATTTCTAAGACTTATCAGACTAAGGATGTATGTTTCTTGTGGGATCTCTCCAGTTATTTTTAATGCTCTGCCTGGAGGGACGGAGTCCTCTATGCCACTGCAAAGCACCAGCGTTTGGGTGGGAGTCATCTCATTTGCTCCATTCAGAAGTACAGAAATTCTTCTTCTTGGTGTCTCAAGATGGCAGAAGATGCACTGATGATAAGCTTTAGTTTAAGAAGTTTGTTTTCAGATTTGGAAGTAGAGGGCTTGATATTCTTACGTATACGGAGTGCCATTTGAAATATTTTTAAATATCTGTATCCCAGATTTGTCACGGAACAAATGGGGATCCATGCTTTTCTGGATTGACAGTTGAAAATACTCCAGAAAGTCTGAAATTCAGCTAAAAGCCCATGTTTAAGCAACAAAACAGACCCAAGGAGCAGTGTGTGATTTAAGTCATCCCTTGCAAACAGTAGCAAAGAACTCACACTGCAGCATTACTAGTTCATACCCTTCGGGAAGCACAATGGAGAAATCAACCAATAAAGGGAAAAATGTCTAAGGATTTAATTAATGATATCGACAATAACTGCTGGTCATGGCAGCATTGTGCTTGGTATGTGTTGCAGCACTCAGATACCACCCTACAATCCCATCCACACCATCATCAATCTACGCTCCTCAGCAGCATCAACCTTTTGTTGGTACCATTCCGGCTGTCAGGATTTAGGCAGTTTCTAACACGATTTTTGGTGGGATACTTTGCCGATAAGTATGTTCATATGTATGCTATTTGGAAATACATCACACTAGCAGGACACATCGTTTGTGGAGTGAAACGGAACTTGACTGGAAAGAGCACAGTAGGATTCCCTTTTGGCAATACTATATACCAAGACCATTCAGCCCAGCTACTTATCAACATGGATATGTAATGAAATACTAGTGAGAATGCTGCTTCAGAGACTTCCTTTTTCCCAAAAGAGCTAGACATCTATGCTTTTTACATCTTTTCTGGAATATGTACATATAATGGTAAAAAAATGCATTCAGATCAATCAAGTAAGAGCATGGCCCTGCATGAGCCTTTCTGTAACCTCATTAACTTTGGCATTTGAAGATTTACCTTTTTACATGTTTTTTTTTCACTAAGTGATGAATTTTTTGCCTTATGCCACTTGTGTTATTCTAAAATTATCAGAGCTGGTATTGTGCTATGTAAGTGTACTTCTATGTAGGCTGCTCTGTACTTCAAGCTGTACTTTGCCTAATAGGCATTTTGTGATTTCCCACAAGAGAGTTATGGTTAGCAGCGGAGACAAAGTAATGTGAGGCAATCTGTCCAAGAACAGTTGAAAGATTGCTGTTATACATATAAGAACATTTTGTACCATACCTGCTACTGTAATTGATTTGGCATATGTTGGAGATTCAGGAACATGTCTGGTTCTTTCTGCAGAATTATTTGATGTAAGACACACTCCATTTTTTATCAATTTTCTTTATTTTTAAAGACTTCAAAATTCTCTCAATGTTTTATTCTTACCTGTTAAGCTTCTAGATGCTTAAAATGTACTTAAACCTGCTTAAAGACGCTTAAAACTCCCTTCATGGCAGAAATTTTAAATTCTTGCTCCAAAATGCCAGCAAGACAGTAAGGGCAGCTGTGGTAACATTTCTTTTCCATCTGCTAGGAGAAATGTGAAAGTTTTCAGATTGACTGAAATGTCAAGAAAAGCTAATGTGGACAGTGCTAGTATAATCAGTAGGAATCATTAAAATGTAGAACTGCATAAACATTACAAAATCTAAGGGGCAATCTTTTGCACCATGAACTCATAAGATACTGTGTCCCATCACAGTCAGTAATAACTGCTTTATTTTTAACAAAATTGTTGGTTATATGGGTTATTTCGAGACCATAAGTTCCCTACAACTTTTCATTCTACAGAGAAGGAATCAATAATTAGGGAACTTGGAAAAGGATCCTGCTTTTCTCCATTTTCATAATTTTTAGCTTTTTAGCTCAGTAAAGAGGAAAAAATCCATATGTGATTCTTTGGCATCTAAATCAGGGTTTTACAACCTTCTTACACAGGCAATGAATTTAGTCAGAAAAGTTTATATTCACCTAACATTCTGGGCAAATAATGGCTTTAATAAACGAAATTTGAAAAGAAGACACAACCTTTCTTCACTGTATCTTTTGTAGCAACCTGACCTGGACACTAGCTAAATGCTGGAAAACCTGAGGCAGTAATGAAAAGTGGCTGTTTGCCAGTGCCCCTGACTCAACTCACTGCAATGCTACGTCTTATGCAGAAGCCTATGGCGAAGTGACAGAATTGCTTTCAGCTTGGCAACAGCGGTATAAACAGACCTATGGGCTGAGAGTACAAGTGCACAAGACAACTGTAAACAACTTGACTTCAAGAATCCCAGCTGAATAACATATCATGTTCTACTACAGTTACAATGATAGATCTCATGAATGTAACCTTCACAAAGGATAAAAGCCACAGAGAAGGTTGCATGGTTCGCATTTCTTTGTGTGTCAAACACACAGAAGGAATAAAAGAATCAGTTTGAGAGCAAATAAAAGAACTGTCTTTACCTCTTACACATAAAAAATGCAAAAAAGCTTATACAAGGTGTAAAAATTTACACTAGTAACTGAAATATTCTCTTATGTAGATCTAAGCATGTAAAAATTTGAGGTCAGTCCTTGGGATTATGTCTTTGCTATCTGACCCCAGGGGCCAAAACGGTTTGCTGCTTTCTCAAGAATTCAGAGCAGAAAAGGGCAGCTAATGATGTGTGTTTGCTTGCTGTTAATGGCTGTGGCCATTTGAGAGCATAAACACAGTCTTTTGTACAGTGATACACAGGACAATTTTCTTTTTAATAAGCTTAACAGCAATATGAAGCACCACTGCTTGATATTGATAGTACACCCTTGAAACCGTTTCTCAAACTGTACGGGAAAGTGTCAACTTTTCTTCTGTTTTGCCTAAATATTATGAAACTTGTCTGCAAACCATCTTGCATCTTAAGATCATTTAATGAATCAGCAGGTATAGCAGGCATGATGAATAAAGTACTTATCATTTAGGAAGATATCTTCTCTATTGTTTTCCAGTATCAAACTGTGACTGCCACAGCTGCAAATATTTCCATTGAAACTATTGAGATTGAAAACTGTTTAATGCGACCTGCCTGCAAATTTAACCGTGTAATAGTGCTTGCCTGCAGATAGACAGAGCAGTTGGGATAAGCCACTCATGTGTGCTGAGGCAGGCAGCACCAATATGTGTCCTTTGAAAGAAATTATATGTGTGCACATGAAAGTATGTGTTGTGTGCCCATGGATGTCTGTGTTGTGTGTGCATGCATGTACGTGCTTATATATAGATATTTCTGCAACCTTTTTTTTTGATGTCCTGATATCTTACACACCACGAGCAGTCTGTGGACAAGAGGCTGAGAAACATTCGAAAGATGATTAGCATATTCAGATTTGTGGCAGAAAACAGTGATGCAGCTAAGAAAGCATTGACCTACTGAATAGATCCTGCAGGCTTCTAGGAGAGTGAGTTATATAGTATGAGCTCCAGCTTACTAGGACTATTTTGTCCCTTAAGTGTTAGTGATATCATTTTAGTCATATGTTGGTGATAAAGGTTTCATAATTTGTCAGTTTTATTTGGCAATTGGCATCAGAAGCGACCCATATAACTCATGTAGTCTAGATTCATAGAATGATAGAATGGTTTGGGTCGGAAGGGACCTTTAAATGTCACCTAGTCCAACCCCCCTGCAGTAAGCAAGGACATCTTCAACTAGATCAGGTTCCTTAGAGCCCCATGCAACCAGACTTTGAATATCTCCAGGGAAGGCGCATCTATCACCTCTCCGGGTAACCTGTGCCAGTGTTTCACCGCCTTCGCTATAAAAAATTTCTTTCTTGTATCTAATCTGAATCTATCCTCTTTTAGTTTAAAGCCATTACCCCTTGTCGTATCGCTATAGGCCCTGCTAAAAAGTCAGTTCCCATCTTTTCTCTAGGCCTCTTGTAAGTATTGAAAGTCTACAGATCTATGTCCCAGTCTCAGCACAAAATCATTTAACACATTCTTGGCAGGTGTTTGTTTGCTGAACTACTCCTTTTCCCACTTACTCATCCCACATCCTCCTCAGGTACTCCAGTCTGGTCCTTAGCTATCCAGAGTGAGACTGCTATAATCATAGGATAGTTCAGGTTGGAAGGGATTTGAGTTCAATCTCGTGCTCAAAGCAGGGTCAGTCTGAGGTCAGAGACAGGTAGCTCAGGGCTTTATCCAGTCATGTCTTGAAAACCTCCAAGGACAGGCATAAACTGCACGCCTTCTCCGGGTAACTCCATCCAATGCCTGACTGTCCTCAAGGGGAAAAAGTTTCTCCTTACACTCAGTCTGAACCACTATTGTTTCATTTTATGCCTGCCTCCTTCTCATCCTCCTGCCATGAAGAACCTTGGTCCTGACTGTCTTCTTGATAGCTTCCGCAGAGGTGCTGGGGCGGATGGGAGGGGGGCAGCTGCTTTGTCCTCCTGAAGTTACTGCTTCTGTGGGCTTAACAAGCTCAGTTCCCTCAGCCTCTCCTCACAGGGCAAGTGCTCCAACCCCTCCACTAAACTTGCTCATGATTATTGATATTTGTCTTCTACTGTGGGGTCCAAAACTGGACACAGTACGCTATCTGCGGTATGATGGTCTGACAAGTGTTGAGTAGAGGAGGATAATCCCTTGCTTCAATGTATTGGCTCTGCTCCTGCTAACACAGCCTAGAAAGCTGTTGTCCCTTTTAGCTTCCAGGGTGCTGTGGGCTGATGCTCAGCTTGCTGTCCACCAGACCCCAAGGTCTTTTTCCACAGAGCTACTCCCCAGCCTTCAGTACCTGGGTAGTATCATTCAGGAGAAGTTCACATTTTCTGCTGAAGGGATCGTGTTAAATTAAAAAAAGTAAATTATGACATCATAAGGAAATTGATTGTTAAAGACAAGTTTAGTATATTATAAATGCCAATAACCTATGTGGCAAATTTTTAACATTACAAATTCAGCCGTGCAAAAAGACGACTCATGAGTCTTTGATGACTCTTTTACAATTTCTACAGGGCTTACCAGAAATTGAGTTTAATAATTAGAAAATTAATAATCTACTGTATAGTCTGTTGGTAAAATATTGCACATAATAATAAATACATTGCTGAGCAAAATGCAGAAACAATAGAGAAAACACCAGTGGTGATCATTCTGCTATTCATATACCTATATATTGTTCCTCAGCTCCTTAGATGCCAACAGATTTCTGCTTTGTTGTACAATACTAGTTGTAGTCCCACTAACTGACTAGCTGTGCCCCCTTAACAAATGCAGTGCATTTAATTTTGCAAAAAAGGTGTGTGATAGACGTGTTTAAAACATGTATCTTCACACTATTTTCTAAGCTTCGCACTGTGAAAAGTTCCACTTTCACACTTGCCAAAAGTCATATGAGTTCTATCCTGATGGACAAAAGAAATACATTTTCCATCTGAAGTTTCATATATGTATATTATAATATACATATATAAAGCCAGGTTAGCTAGGATAGGTAGGATTAATATATAATGTTGCACTACCGAACTGTTCTGATTTTCAGGCTAGCTCTTGACACTTCTCTGTGTCTGTTTAATCCTCTGTAAAATAAGTTGACTTATGAAAACAGGTGATTTCTTGCAGAACTTGCTTTGCTGGATAATCTAGTAACTGTGATAGGGTTATGGAGGATCTTAGGGAAGTTTCCCAGTCTTCTTTCCATCACTTGGCATCAAACTAGATCCTAGAAATTGAAGAAAAAGTCTCATAGTTCTCTGATTCATGTTCAAGGTAGGAAGAATATATGGAAAATGGAGATTTTTGTCCTCCCCTATAGCAAGTACTTAAACCGGGATTTTCCAGGAACATTTGCATGGCTTTTTAAAAAGATGGAAAATACCTTTGTCCCAATTTTTCCATATCACTAAATTTTCCTTTTCTCATCCAGGACTACAAAAAATGCTAGAGCTCCCAAAAAGGTAAAAATGTTCCTATTTAGTTTGGCAAGTTCATATATTTTTCCATATCTTAATTCTCTAAAATAACTGCCTTTGTTTTTGCTAAACTTTGCGTAAGAAGTAAAACTTGGGAAGTTTTGGCAAGAAACATTTCACCCTGGTGATGTAGCAAAGTTATAAGAAATGGAAAAAAGACACGTAATAAAAAGTATTTGGTAAAATGAATTTAGCCTAGCAGAATCTTTAGTTCTACCTATTAAAACAGAAATACACACAACAGAAACACCCTGTTTTGTTTCTTCTTCTTTGTTTTCTAAACCAAAGATAAAAATAAATGTCTGAAACACATTTGTATGTTCTTCCTTATACTCTACATGTATAAGCTGCATGTAAATCTTGTGAAAATCAGAGACACAGGAATAAATGATGTAAGAATAGATAAAACTGGAAACAAAATATTTTGGGGGTTCTAGTAAAGTGGGGGTGGGTTAAAATGAAATTATTCACATTCAAACTCTCTTTCCTAGTTATATATCCAAGTTAATTAACACCCAAAGCTGACAGAGCTGATTGTAATTGCCAGTTTGGATGTATCAGAAATCTCTTGAGAGAAGCTGTTTTCATAATCTTTTGTTCAATACAATGCCCCATTTTGAAGATTCACTTACTTCACAAGTTTTTGCCCTTGCCTGAGTAGCAGAAATCTTTCAGAAATTGAGAAATTTCAAAACTTATTCTACTTGGGGCCCAAATAAGGGACTTAAGAAATCTAGCTCTGCTAAACCTAGTTCACACACACACAAGTATTCTTATGTCCATTTTGCCAAAGCATATATTTCTGTCTTTATCGTATATGTAAAATTATCTTGAGAAATTCCTCCTGACAGACATGGTAATATTTGCTTTAATGAAAACACAGTTAGTACTGTGCTTGCTATTGCAGGGAACTATATATGCATGTTTAAAAACAGTTTTGGAGTAGTGTCTAGGAAGAAACAGGTTTGTTTTTCATTGCAGTGTTTACTATTTGATGTGTAGTATTATAGGATTTGAGGCAAATATTTATTAGGGTCCACATACATGAGTGGAAAAGTTTTTTTACCCACTCTCAACTCTATGGCAGAGATGTGATCTCAGACTGTTGACCTATTTTCATTTTGCACTTGGCTGGAATATAAAGGAGAAAACCAACAAAAGTTAATCTGATTAGATTAATTTTTATTTTAAATTTTTCTTCACATCTGTTTTTATGAAAGTAGAAACAGATGTAAAGGCATCACATATTATCAATCAATCATGGCATCAACTGTCTGAAATTCATTATTGAAACCTGAACAGAGATAAACAATTTCTCCTCCTTTCTTTTTCTTTTTTGTCTTTCTTAAGTGCCAGGTGACTGAATGTACTAAAAAAAATATTTTAAATGATGCAGGACTGTTAAGGAAAACTACACATTTAGTAATGAGATCTTAACCTTCTGCTTTCTTCTGACAAATAATCCATCTTACTGTATTACGTATACAATCATGGAAAGTTACATTACAGATCAGTTAGCAACATATTTTTAAGGATATGAAGTTAATTAGTTGGATAAGTTTGTTATGTTTCCAGACATGATTATGAATGCTGAATGCGATAGAAGTTTAATTCTAACAGTAGTACTCTTAATTTTATATTAACATAACAGTTATTGTAAACTAAACATTTCACAACATGTCTGTCAAATTCACAAATGCAACTAAAATTGTATTCACGAATAACCTTCAGTGGTCTAGAACACAATTTTCAAATACATGTATCATAACTGATATTTCCAACAAGCCTTTAAAGTAGCTTTCCCTCAAACTTTCATTCAGTGTGCAGGCTAGAAATAAAAGCTGTGTAATAAACAATGATCTTTCCTGAAGGATCTTGTGTCATTTGTTATAGAAGTTGATGGGTACACAGCAGGTGTGGTCAGGGACTGTGCAAAGACTGCCCAGTGAGTAATACAATTAGATCTTGCCTTAAAAAGTAGGACCTGCAGAAGTTCTCCTTGGTCATGCCATAGGGTTCCTTTGTATTGCTGAAGACTTGCACTAAACTTTTTCTTCTGAATGAGCTTTCTACAAAATTGTTGGTAACTGGTCTTTGAACACATATAGGCCTGTGTAGGGCTGCATGATTCTAAACATCCAGGTCTTCTCAAGCAAAATTAATGAACGTTTTGATCTCTCACAATCTTAGTTCCTTATCTGTAATAATCAGCTCACAACATTGGGATGAAAGTGTGTGAGTATTCACAAAATTTCAAACATGGCAGTGGTGATAATGGTGGAAAATCCTGTGAGGAAATGGATGCCTTTTACTAAGAAAGATTTTAATGGCCTGCAGTAAACAGAACACAAGACTTCAGGAAGAACAATAGGGAAACGCAAAATATTAAATAGCTGCTCATTAAGTGAACACTATCCATCTTGTGGACTGAGCTTCTAGTTTTACAGAAACATATTGTGCTAACTAAAATTAAGGATTTGCTATACTGGATATATGACGGAGAGCTGAATTATGAATGCAGAGGCAACCTTATGTATAGCATTACTCAGGTTTGGAAAGCTTGACTGCAATTGCAATGCTATTTCTTTAGCATCAGTTTTGCAGGCTTTATACGCATACGCACATTTTTAACTTAAGTTGCAAATGTCATCTATTACTATAGCAAGAAGATGGAAAGTGTTATAGTATCTTAAATAAGATGGCAGAACGTTTTGGGTTTGGAGGCATATAAAAATTAGAGAAATAGGTTGATCCATCTAGTTGTCAGGTGTTGTATTCCTTCAGGAAAATCTGATTAATGTATTTTCTTGCTGAAGTTTGTGATAAATAGGCAGAAAGAGATTAGAGTGGGTTTTCTAGGTCTAAAATCATAAAAAATCCTAGAGAAGAAATCTGGACCCTATTTAAAGTCGGTGGGAGTTTTATAGTTTTCTTCAGTGTGTAAGAATTTAACATTAATTACTTTAAATAGAAGGAATTTATTATTCTTGATTAGTTGCTGTGCAAATAAAGCAAGTAAATGTTGACTGTGTTTTCACAGAATCACAGAATCACAGAATGGTAGGGGTTGGAAGGGACCTCTGTGGGTCATCTAGTCCAATCCTCCTGCTGAAGAAGGGTCATCTACAGCAGGCGGCACAGGACTGCTTCCAGACGGGTCTTGAATATCTCCAGAGAAGGAGACTCCACAACCTCCCTGGGCAGCCTGTGCCAGTGCTCCGTCACCCTCAGAGGGAAG
>Ga0181612_121728_pt1 | contig 14937 bp, 12 predicted proteins | sample HoacroProtozoa21_FD_119630 | JGI IMG/M metagenome (GOLD analysis project Ga0181612, IMG submission 119630) | Hoatzin crop microbial communities from Cojedes, Venezuel. Combined Assembly of Gp0051906, Gp0051904, Gp0051908 | reverse complement strand
CTGTCATTTCAGCCATTGCCCCCCTGCGTGCCCAGGCTGCGTCCGCGGGACGCTTCTGCACCAGCGATGGGGAATGGCCTCGATGCTATTTATACCCCAGGCTGGAGCCGGGTAAAAATAACCCCGGTGTGTTTGGCAGACTGGAAGTGCCACTGTAAATCCTCCCTGTCAGCAAGAAAATCCCCCAGCTCAGATCGGAGCCGTTGTCCCCAGGGGAGAGGTGGGGGGGGGGAGCCCGGGGGGATCTGTGGGGCTGAACCCCGAGTGGTCCCCACAGAGGAGGACAACGGGGATCAGGCGAACCACCAGAGCAGCAACCAGCAGCATCCCTCCCCAGCTCCCGCGTCCTGCAGGAAGGGCCGGGGAGCGGAGCAGGAGTGTCAAATTGCTCTTGAAGCAGGAATAAAGGCCGCCGGCGCCGCTGTATTTATAGCTTTGTGATCATCTTTCAAAAAAAACTCATTGTGACTGGTAGCATCCGAGAGAAGCGCTGGGAGCTGCCCCGCGCTCGGCCCCGTTGCTCTTTACAGCCTGTCCTCTGGCTGCAGGTGAAGGTCGGGGTGGCTCCTGTGGCACCAACACCTCTGCAGTGACCGAGGAGGGGGTTCCATGCACCAGCCTCCATCCCTCCCTCCCTCCCTCCGTCCCTTCCATCGCTCCATTCTTCCCTCCCTCCCTCCATCCTTCCCTGCCTCCATCACTTCCTCCATCCCTCCCACCCCTCCATCCCTCCATCCATCCCTTCCTCCCTCCATCCATCCCTCGATCCCTCCATCCCTCCCTGCCACGGAGCCATGGGCCAAGTTTGCAGCAGCAAAGCTGCAGCCGCTTGCCAGAGCCCACCTGAGTCAGCTTATCTGCGCCCGGCTATGAATAGCTTGCTTTGGCTCGCCTGCACTCTAATTGCAGCTTAATCACACGCCTAACGCACGCCGCTGAGAGAGCCGCCCGTGTCGCAGTCGTGGGGGCTGTTCCCTGCCACCCCACTGGGAATGGCCCCGGGAGCCCGGCAGACCCTGGCCACCCCCAGCCAGGCGTTCGCTCCTCGCCATCGCCATCGGTGCGAGCGCAGCGCGAGGCCGCGTCGCAGTTCTGGCTCTTTTCTGCTTTCACCCGAGCAGAGCACAAGGGCTGACACGGGGTCAGAGGCTGCTGCTGAGGGAGACCCTCGAGTCGTCCCTCCGGCTCTTATTTGGATGCTCGGGATGGGAAACACTGAGCTGAGCGCTTTTCCCTGCGGGGAATCTCCCTGTGGGGCTGATGTCGGGGCTGGCGAGGCGCCACGGCCGACGCACACGATCCGGCTGGCGAACGAGAACGGCTCCCAGCGAGGGGAGCAGCCAGCGACCGGCCCTGGATCGCACCCTCCGCCCCACAGCAGCTCTCAGGAGAAAGACTGGGAAAACACGGAAATATTTCCATTTTCCTCTCTAAATCAGAGAGAAGAACCAGAGTCAACAGAAGGGGCCAGAGCCCTGGTCTGCTCGGGGTGGCAGGACGGCTGTGCCAGGCTCTGGCCATTGCCCGCGGTGCCTGGAGGCCAGCGCTCCATCAGCCCGGCGGTGGAGCAACTCCTCATCTACGGGGGAAAGCCTTGAGGCTTTCCGAGCAATCCGGTTCCCGTAGAGCATCTCCAGGAGTCTGCAGGGACCAGCCCCGCGACGGCACATCGGCTGGACCTGTTCGCCCTCGTGATGGGCACGCGGAGATCGGTTCGCAGACGCGTCTCCCCGGGCTCCCCACGGCTCCTCCTCACCTCCAGCTCCTGGTGCAGCTTCTCTTGCTACGGCCCCGCCGTGCCCGGGGGGCAGGGCGCTCAGCAGCTGGCACCACCACTCCTCTCCAGAGGGTTAAGCTGCTTTTTCGGACCCGTGGGGAATTCAGGGTGCTCAGCCGGCACGCAGTGGCACGGTGAACTGCCAGGCACTGGCGCAGGGCATGGGGACAGGTCCCAACCACCGGCAGCAGCGGGATGGAGAGGGATCGCACCCGCTCGGTAAAGCACTGCCTTCCGTCCCACCCCAGGTTCAAATGGGTGCTCGAGCTGAAGGCGCTGGGAATCGGATACGCTGTACCCCACTCACCGCAGAGCCGAGAAACAATTCCGGCACGGAAGTGAGCGCCAACAGACGCGACGAGCAGCAGCAGGCGCAGCTACCGAAAACGATACGGAGAAACGCCACAGCGCGTATCCGAGACGGACGAGCTCCCTCCGTTACTCAGAGGAACTGCTCTGTGTTTTAATATCGCAGGATCACCTTCCGTGCCTGCCCTCTCGCCTTCCAAAGCTCTGCTTCCCGCGCACGGCTTTTCTCCGCTTCAGGACTGGCGTGGATTGAACCCAGGAAAATCTCGTTTGCTGAACTTCCGAGACGGACGTTTGACCTGCCAACACCCAGCCGCGCCCGACAGCTTTACCAGCGCTCTGCTGTAACTGCCTGTAACAGGCATCCCCTACAGCCACCGCACGGCTTCGCAAGACACGGAGCTACAGCCGGAATTCCACCAACCAGCTAAACTTGCACACCCAGGGTCAGTTTTCCAGCCACTGGGAATTTCTCGGCCCACTCCACCGCTGTAGGCACTGCTACGCAACGGTGCTGACAAAACCCTGCATCCGTGGGAAACAACGTAATAGGAATGACGGGATTTTATTTCATGGGTTTCTTGTTCTTGTCGCTGCTTGAAACACACCTGACCACCGTGTAACTCCTCACCCACCAACGCACGTGCTTCCCTCGCTGGTCTGGTGCAGGGACAGGCACTCGGTTACGGCACCGTGGTGCCAGGCGTCAGCACCGTCTCCTGGTTCCTCCGGGGTTTCCTCCCGCACCGAACACTCGCCGCCAGGGGCTATGGATCACCTTTTGCTCTGCCCGGGGGGCTCGTGCCCACAGGTTCAGTCTCTGCACGCCGAAGCGCTTCACGTGCACAGCAGGGAGCGGCAGGCATCGGAAACCACGAGCACCGGACTGTCTGCAGGCTGAAGGTAACATCCCTTCAGCAACCAAACTGCCGCCTCCAGTTGGCACACAGCAGAGGAGACCAAAGCAGAAACACCGACCAGCAGTTCTAGTACTTGAAAATTTTATTTTCTCAAATGAGCACCAACACATATTGTAAATATGACAAACAATACGCCTCCCTCTAATACTGAAGAACTATATACAGTGTACAAATACATGAAAAGGTGAAAACCAATTATCTGAAAACGAACATTGCATTTATTACTTAAGCAAATGACCTGAAAGAATACGCCAAAAAAAAAAAAAATTTAAAATAAGATCAAAGAAATAAAAGTATACACAAATTGTAAACACAAGAGCATCCACGGACAGGCTGGTATTGGAAATCTTGTCCTTTCGTTTTGTCAGTGGGGAAAGCATTCCCATTTCCTTGTGAGAAACAAAACAAAGGATACACACAGTTCGTAACGACGAGAACAGCGTATTTGTGGCTGTACCTTACACAATGCCATTCTGCTTGCATTTAAATATGGGTTATTTTCTGAATTCAAGATGATTTTGTTTCCCCTCTTCTGGTTATTCTTCTTAAACAGGATTCCACAAAATCTCTGTCCAACGTAATTGTTTCTGAGCATTTCATTTCGGAGGCCTCTCACCTGGTGGGAAGAGCTCCTTCCCACTGAGCTGAGCTCTGGTTCTCGCCCATCCCTTCACCCAACCGGGTGTTCGGGCGTCATCTCTGCCTTCACGAACCGGTTCAGACGGAAACACGACGCTCCTCCCGCAACGAGGAAGTGCAGTGAAATGCATGATTACCACACTCTCACGTACCAGTTAGAAAAATGCATACGGAGAAAACTCTCACTTGATCATCACAAGAACAACAGGTTTCATTCGCAGGGTTTTTTTTCTGTACATTTTTAAATCATGTGCACCAAAACCAGAGAATTAAAGAGCGTGCAACAGTTATTCAGCTCCTTGCTCAGCAAAACACAGTCCAGCGGTTTGTGCTGTTGGTCCACTTTGGGATAAACAGGAGACCCAACGAATTAAAATCGAAGAAGGGGGAGAAGGGGGGAGGTTAAAGACAGAAAGAAAAACAAACAAAAAAAGAACTTTACGGCCAGAGAGGTAAACTTTCATTAGTTATGTAGCAGCCTGGTTTAAAAACAAACAAACAAACAAACAACAAAAAACCCCCAGAAGAAAACCAGGATCCATGTCCAAAGACTTCTCTTTTAGTTTAAAAACAATAACTAGTTAGAAATCTCCTTCCTCCACCCCTGCTGCTCCCAAGCAACTGGAAACAGCCACTCAGAGGCTGCAGCTTGTGTTCAATCCTGTTTTCTGCCTCTCGGTGTCTACTTCACTCCAGCCAATACTGGTGCAAGAGACAATCCCAGGCCCGGATCCCACAGCCCAGATGTCCCCCGGCAAGCCGTGCCCTGACGGAGCCCCACCGGCTCCGGCAGCACTCGCTGTGGGAGCGCGAGCCGAGACACGGCTGGGGCTGCCGGATGGGACCTCGGGCACGGGGCGAAGGCGTCTCAGCAGGTACCCCCAGATCCGGAGCCCTCCAGAGCGCCGGGAGCTGCCTCCTGTCCCACTCCCCAGCACGTGCTGCCCGTAACCCGGCCACCGCCGCCGCCTGGTTCGGGGGGTGGGAGCAGGAGTGACTCCCTCGCCTGCCACGTCCAGAGGAAAAACGGATCGACCTAAGAGGACAACGTATATTATGATTTTTGTTTCCCTTTAAACATATTTTCCAACAAATACAGAAGGAAACAGTATCATTTATAAACAACAAAAAAAGTGCTCTCAGGGAGGGGCTCTGAGAAAACAGCACCAAATATATTATTTTTTCAAAAAAATTAAATATTATTTACAAAAGTATATTTCACAAGATAATTTTTTTTTTCTGCTTTGTATATATTATCATCTGAATATTTATTACAGGGATCAGGATTTCACACCAGATAATCCACCAGAGCAAAACAATTTAAAACTTGACTCAAGTCTGAGCTTTGGGGTAGACGGGGGTGACGTAAACTCCAGGGTACACGCAGCTTTCCAAAGGCGAGGCTGCCACATAAACAAAGCGCAAAACTCGCTGCTGTTCGTGTTTCCTCGAGGATGTCACCCACAGAAAGCAGCACCGCGGGCGCTTGACGCTCCGTGTTCAGGCACTGCCTGCCCAAGGAGGCCGTTTCCACGGGCCACATCTCCAGCTCGGAAACCCCAGCCCCACCTCGCTCAGCCGGTCGCTAACGAACCGGCGACAGCTCACGCGACCAGAGGGATGCGGACAGCAAGGGTCTTTGGTTGTGCTCTGCACAGCTCACTCTGCGAGTCCTCAGATCAGCCTGCGCTGACTGCGGTAGCCACCAGCGCACAGATCTGAGCATCCTGTCCGGTCACCAGCTCCCAGTACCGCTGTGTCTCTAACACAGCAAGTCACAGACGAGTTAGCAGCAGACTAAGAGGTACTTCATATTTCATGGACACACAGCAGAGAACAAATGCCAGTGAGCCTCACAGGCCCGTCTTTCCTTATCTCCCTGCACAGCATATTGAAGTCACTCTACAGATAATTCTCTGGGTGCTGGGGACGTTCACAGGCACACGTATTTTTTTCCTGTCAGGGCCTGAGGCCAGATTCTCAGCAAGTGTGAATCTGCGGATGCTGATGGGACAAAACCAATTAAAACCAGATTAAGATCTTGCCCTGTTCAAGCTTAGACTGGTTGCCATTAAAAGCGTAACCCTTGTGAAGAGTTAAAAACAGCCCGGTCTGATGGATTATCATCCACTCTTGTCCCAGATACACAGATAAAAACATCTACATCTGGTAGCTCTCTGTAGTAACTGTTCCTATTTCTCAGAGAGGTCCTCTAGACAGGCCTACCTTCTATGTCGCTTCTTTATAGGCAATGACTCTCAACACCAACATAAAACCATGAGCCCCTGTGTGCTTTTTTTCTCAACCTCATATCAACGATTTGGGGTTATCCCTTACTTCTCCCAGCTCCAACCAGACAGCTTTAAAGGCTGCATATCCAGGGAGACTGAGGAGCCCTTCAAACAACGCAGATAACTTCCCACTAGCCCAAACCCAATAAATTGTCATGGATCACCAACCCAAGGACAGGAAAATGGGACCAGGTCAGTGCCAAAGTCAACAAGATAGCAGCTACTGCAGAGGTTTTGATTTCTACTCAGATTTTTATCACTGAAGGGAATGTGGAAGATCGAAGCAGAGACAATCGGAAACAAAAGCCGAAGCAACTGTCACACAGCCACGGCAGAAAGGGCGAAGGCAGAAGCCACCTCCTAACAGGCTAGCCACAACCCGAGCCAACTCCATCCGCCACAAGAGCCGCGGCCAGGCTCCATCTTACTTCTCTCTCCAAGGCTGTAAAGATTAGTGGTTCAAAAGAAAAAACAGCCTTTGCTTAGCTGGGCCAGCAGGTTTGGGTTTCAGCATGAGGACCCAACACGTAAGGTCCACCCTGACCGGTAAACAGCATCTCCGCTCACATCCCCTTCATTTAACAGCTGACTGGTCACCACCAGCACTCCGTCCTGATCCCCACGGCTAACCGGGAGTGTCTTGGGGGTGGGGGCAAGTGACAACAGATTACAGCTCCAAAGCTTCGGTTTCATAAGGAGTTACAAAGCCCCACGCAATACTCTTTCCTTCTGGATTAAGAAAGATTTCCCCCAATGGATTAACCTACTTGAAAGAATTCCACAAACAAAAAGAAAATTCACTCAGAGAGATAAAACTAATTCAGTTAAATAGTCTTGAGTTATGCACCAGATACTGGCTGGACTGTTGCAGAGCAAACTTCACATCATCACTTACGTCTAATGCAGCTCCCCTCTCACACAATGCCCCTTCCCCATCAACCACCTCGGGAAGGTCCACACTAATTAAAATGAAAAAATTAAAATGGGAAGAACTTGTCCCTTGCAGTTATGCTGCCCACATCTACCCCTCCCCTTTAGACTCCAACGCATAAACAATGTCAGGAGTAGGGGGAAGATGTTTAAATTCTTTTTTCTTTCCCATTCCCCCTGTGCCTGCATCAGGCTTCTGGGAGTGGGAACAGGCGGGCAGGTTTTGGGGAGGATACCTCATGGCTTGAAATATCCACCTGTGCAACACCGCTACAACCGCCAGGCTCCTCTGCTCCCTCCTCTCCCCACTCTCACATAATTTCTCTGCCAGGCTCCAAGAGCGGAGCCAATGGCCGGGGCCTGGGATTTACAAAAAAGATTCTGTAACAGCATTTTCCTACTTGCACTTGTGAAGGACTGGTAGAAGACCCACAGGGACGCTCGGTGGAGGCTGGAAAATCAACAGGTACCCTGCATTACCAAGTTTGTCTCCATCCTCCTCTACGTAACTTCCTCTTTCTTGCCTAGCACGCGCCTTTTTTCCCCCCTGTCACATCTTCTAAGCTGCAGCTCCAGCCCCATTGTGCCTTAAGCGCTCTTCTCCTCCTCTCTGAAGGGCTCAAGAGTCAGGATTTGGTTTCTCCAGCTGTGAGGATGCTCCCCACAGCTTTGCTCTGTTGGGATGTTTGGCCCACCTACCCTGAAACAGTGACAAAAAGGAGAGGCAAGGAATCTCTCCAGCCTTCAGGTCCCCCCCTCCAACAACAAGCTCATAAATGGCAAACAAAACACAGATTTGCGATTAGCTTGCGGGGGGAACTGGTTATGACTTGTGCTCAGCCGGCTTAGACTGAAGCTCCACCGATGGAGCAGCGGTTTTACGATTCAGAGAGAACACAGCCGTGAGGTATTTTTCTGTCCATTTAGACAAGTAGATAGTTTCAAGCCTTGGTTAACCAGGACTTAAAGGAGAAGCACAGCTTCAACTTCTGATGACTTCCCTCTGGGCCCACTCCCCACTCCCTATCACCTTCTCCTGCCCAAAACTCGTGTCCTCCGCCTGCACCGAGACCTTCTGATAAAATGCCACCACAGAGCCAACTTCAGTTTGTACTTAAACATTCGTCAACATGGAATGGCTGTCGGGCATTCGGTGCATTCTCTTAGCCAATGCCAGAACAGAGAGAGAAGCAGCCAGGGTCAACTCACAAACAGATACAAAGCAAAGAGACAGAGAGACAGAAATTTAGAGGCCAGTCACCAATAAAGATGGAGAAGGGTGTGAAGATGCTCCCGAATTGCAGAGCCTCTAAATGCATGGAACCAAGCGTTCAGTCACTCTCTCACTCTTGGATATAATGTTCGGTTGGATGGCATTCTCTTACACGCTGGTAGGGCTGGGCTTTTTCCGTTCAATCCCAGCCATTATCCTTGATCATGTGAGCTAGTTCAATGATGTATTTGCCTTCTTTATACTTCTGGCTGCTTTCAAAAGCGTGTTCCTAAAGAAAAGGAGAAAGAATGAGATCAAGATGATATCTGAAGGTAAAGTCACAGTTACAGACCGGATCGGGGAATGCCAGTGCAAGTCTTAGCCTTGTCTGCAGCATGAACAGTCAAACAGGTCCTCCTGCTGGCTTTCAGAAAAGCAGGTTGGAAGAATCTTAAACCCTGCTTCCAGCCATCTTTAAAGTCTGGAAAAAAGGAGTAATTGGTACCACGTAAACCTGCAGTTTTCTGTAGGCCAACAGCAACTGTTCCTTGAACTACTCTTCAGGTGATAAAACCTACTTCTCTTTAGGGTGGTCTGAGAATGTATTAATGTTTGTTAAGAACACAGAGGCCCTCTGATGCTGTAAACTCACTGCCATCGGGAATGAGACAGATTATGATAAACTTTGCCTGGACATGGAGGGAATGGGCACCGAGGGATGAGAAGGACCCACCCTACACAGATGCGTAGCTGGCAGCTACAGAAACACACAGTGCTTCAGCACTGCGGAACCAGAACAGTAATGAAATCTACAGGACCCCTGCCCTGGAGGGACTCCCCTTCCTGAGGCTGCATCCTCAAAAGTGGCTCGGCTCTGCTCAGGTGTGCCATTTGTATCCATGTAACGCATATGAAAGAATGTTGATTCTATTGCATGAGAGGCTTGGGCTTCCTGCTATGTTTACGACATTTTGTATTTTGTTTTACAATAAACTCAATTTATGTACTCAGTGTACTTCTCCATTTGTGAGGTCCATGCTGTGTTTCTGCATGGGTTCCTACCGCATCAGTTTTCGATGCTTTACTTTTTATAGCTTTTCAACTGATCTATTAAAGAATATTTCTGTCCAGAGGCCACAAAAACAATGTATGTTTTGTTTAGACACTGGTCAAAACGTTTTGACAAACAAGTACACTGTGTGCCTCCTGAAGCCGAAATTAGGAAGTAGCATAAGCCTTTATTTGAAGGTAATTGAACTTATGAAGAGCAAGAGACAGCAAACAGATAAACTCATGTTCAATAGCATTTCCAGTGGGAAGGACACAGGATTAACAATATATGGACCATCCTATTATTCTGATACTGTCTGGGAAAAAAGACAACACGAACCACAAAGAGTGACTGAAGTTATCCTCATTTATGTTAAGTATCACTCAGGGACACCCACCAAAACCAGGCCCACAGTGTGTATTCTTCGTAAAAAAATACATTAGCCACAAAGAGCTTCCGCTCTGAATGGATGCAACAACCACAAGACAAGAGGGAAAACGGAAAGGCAGGAAGGAAAAAAAGATGTGGCTACAGACCAGAGTCTGCATTTCTGGTTCCCAAGTTAATGGTCCTTCTGCGAGAGCCTGTTACCATACACACCCCTTCAGAAAGGGCTGGAGCAAAGACATCCACAGGAAAAACAAATGATACTGATACTCACGTATTTCCAACCCAGTGTGGTTTTGCAGTTTTCACAGTAAATATCTGCAACCGCATGTAATCCTGTTAATAACACCCGCTCCTCTGCAGGGCCACAACCCACATTAACTCTGGGGAAAAAGGAGAGATGCTCCCTGTCAGTGTGTCTTTCCACAGCAACATGCTACAATGAAGCCGACAGCAATTTTATTGCAGTATTTGAAAACATAAGCAGGGGGTTCAGGATACTGAGCACCACAGCTGCGCCCGAAACAGAGATCGCTTGCAGTTCCAGAACAGAATGAAAAGGTAAAACAGAATTGTTATTCAACTAAAAAGTCTATAAAGCTTTAAACAGAAGATTAAGAACCTTCTAGTAAATGGCACTAATTATCCATTTGAGAAAGATTTTCATTTTCAAATTGAGAAAATGGTACTTTCACTTTCCCAAATGGAAAATTGAAAAATGTAACTGAAATCCGCAGTTCTTCTGAAAGATGTCCCAGCAGTGATCTCACCAAAACTATTTTCAGTTATTGGGAAAATTATACTCAATTTTTATGCTAGCTCTAAAAAGTAAGTTGCATATAGATATTATTTACTCTCTACTTTGACTCCTTAGTCCAACCACATCCTCTGGGAAGAGCATGACTCATTTGTTAGCTTTTATTTCTCAATCTGATGGTGAAAAAAATCACCTTTTCCTAGCTTCTTATCTGAAATGTCAACGTAAAATCAAACACAAATCAGTGCTATTTCCTGCCTCTTTCTCCAACCATTTTCAGCAAGCTCCGAAGTCTGAGGCAGAGGTTTTCTAAAGGAAGATTATCCTTTTGTTTTCTTCTTCATGAGGGTTTTCTTAATTCTATCCTCAGAGATGCAGAGGTGACATGTACGAAGTTCTACTCACACTGAATTGAAGAGGTACGCTCGTCCTTGGCTTCCTTGAAAGGACTGAAAGGCAAGAAAACAAAATTCAGCTGGCTGGTCGACAGACATAAGGCTAAAGCAGGACCTGCCCTCAACGACAGCATTAATGGTAGTTATAGCAACTGTTAGCCAGGGCCTGAGAAACGCGCATCGTTACAGCCTTTGAGATGGAGAGAGCACAAAGCGCAATGTCAGGAGGAGCTGAGCACTGGTGAACAGAGGTCTTGTCCTGCAGATGGGAAGGGAGCAGCTGCCTCCAGTTCTAATGCCTGCCCTTTTGACCAGGCGTACTGGCAGCCCACTGGGAACTCCACCTGATACCGCCAGCACTTCCAGTGCTGTACCAGCCAAATGCACTTTTCAAGAGTAACGCTGTTTTCTCCCCCGTATCCCAGCAATGTCTATTCTCACCCTTCCAGTTCCATTTACAGATTTCACACTACTGCCTCAACCTTACCTAATGCAGCGTTGCTACCAAATATTGATTTGAATCTCTTTTCCAAAAACAAGCTGCTCAAAGAGGCTTCCTGTTGCACCTGACGACACATGAATTCCCCGCAGGAAGACTGCACAGACGGATGCTGAACCAAACCACGAGATCGGGACCTATTTGTGCACGGTGCTGTGCACACAAATACAACCTCTACTCTAGCCATTTTACAAAAGACCTTAACCTTGCTGAGGTATCTGCAAGGCTTCATATTCCCACTGGCACCAGGGAAATCTTCAGGACTGGATCTAAACATAGGATGAGATACAACCAGATAGAGAGGAACATGGACGACAGAGAACCACATAGCAGCAAAACCACACCAGATAATCACCAGTCATGGCACATGTGCTCTGCCCCACGTTTCCTTGGGATCTTCAGGCATCATCACCACGAAAAGGCAGTGTTCTGAAGAGACAGGGCAACGCTGGCCTGGCCCGGCACTCCAGGTAGCCGGGGCACTTCCAAGAGCCAGCAGACTCCGCCTGTGTCAAGTCTGTAACATCACCCTGCGACAGGGCCTCACAAGAGCTGGCTCACACACAGCAAGTGCTACCTGCATTTTTAATGTACTCTGACAAGCACACACTGAATTAAACATTTGGTGCTTATGAGCAAGAACACAGTTGCTCTCTGCACACAAGTTACCTTATGAGATACCTCAGGGAATGCCTGCACTGTGGGGCAAGGAGCTGGGAAAGTCAAAGAGCAGCTTTTCTGGACCATTTAATCCTTTACCTTGCACCTTACCAGGAACCTCGGAATATTTAACGGTTTTCTTAAAACCTCAGCTTCTACAGATAAGTGATGATTTCAGATTAAATACCCTCAAACGTGGGGAGATGGAGTTTTGAGAGAAAAGAGAAACATTCAAGGTTTTACCTCCTTGGCCCACTAACGCTGGCCATCTATTTAGTTAAGAGCAACCCAACCCTGGGGCAGCACAAACGTGCTCTCCCCACATCACATAAGGCATTCTGGGGGGGTGGTCCCTGCCCTTCCCAGGTTGTCCACTTCCATCAGTCCAGCCCTAGGGATGCAGCCCTAAGCCTGCCCAACCGCTGCCTCACGGAGAAGCAAAGTCAAAGCCGTGCCCGAGAAACAGCAAGCCTGCGGATGGGCCTGGACCCCTTTTCTTACATCCACGCACATCTGCATTCATCAGCTGCCTCCTGCCCCCACCGCACCGGGAAGGCTGCTGCATGTTTCCAGCTAACAGTCCTAATTCCCAGAGCTGGGCTACCAGCCCATTAGCTCCAGCGAGTATTTCTTGGGTGCTGCCTGGTGTAATGCCACGAAGCTCTGTAACAGCCTGTAAAATGTTCTCTCCAATGTGAGTCCTGTTCACATGAAAGGCAGAGACAGGAAATTCACTGACCAGCAGGAGACAACAAAATGCATTAAAGGCATGATTTAAAACCACCCTGACAAGAAAACCAGTCCAGCAGATCACGGTGCTCAGCCTGGTGCCCCTCTTAGTACCAAGGTACTCTCCAGAAGCAGCAAAGGCCCACTAGAAGATCCCCAGTTGCATGAACGAGGCAGCTCTGTGGGCAAACACAACGCCATGGGGCACGCAGGCAGGGAGCCACATCCAGCAACGAAAGCTGCCTGTGAGGTCTGGATGGCAGCAAGGGCTCTGCCAGCTATGAAGCCACTGCCTGGCAAGAAAAATGACTCAGTCCTGGAGGAATAACTGCTCTTCACAGGAATCCGAAGCCCAATACTAGTTGCCACCCAGTGCACAGAAGAGCCACTCTGGATTCAGAGGATGCCTGAGGCACTTGGGTATCTCTTTCACTCAGACAAAAGCAATGCCCTGAGGAATGCCTCTTTTCTTGGGCAGGAATTAAATAGGACACATGGCTCAAGCACATTTGTGTAATTGCATTTATTAGAGAAGCTTCTTTTAATCCTTCCGCAGCACTCAAGTTCCTTATTATTGTTCTTGTCAGCTGGCTGATACCCCACACGCCAACTAGGTCTAGCCTGACTGCTACAAAACACACACTGCGTTGTTTCAGCACCCTGTGTGGCAAAGCAGGAACCCCCCCAAAGCCGAGGCCCCCCAGGCCAGACCCAGGCAATGCTCCACCTTGCCACAGCAAACAGCAGGGGCACTGGCTGTCCACGCTGCAGCAGAGGGATACCAGCCTGGAAGGGCGGACTGTGGACGGGGTACAGGGATGAAACAGAAGGTCCCACAGCAACACGTGTACCATCAAAGCAAAATGAAAGCAGATGAGGCTTGCTAACCATGCAGTCCTTCCCAGTAAATACTTTTCCATAAACACCAAAGTGACTAAGTTTGCCAACAACAACCACAGGAGCAAAGTTTTTATTGGTACAGAAATAGGATTTTCCATTACTGCTGTACAAAGGCCTGTCTTTAATAAACAACAAAACCAAACCCATCAGCTTTGTGCTCAGGGCTCACTGGACACTATTTCAGCCCACTCCTATGGGACAGTAGCATCCTTTCGGAGGTGCCCTTCCTTCCAGCTCAAGCCAGCATTTTATGGCATCTAAGGGCGGTCACTGCAAAACAAAAATCACATTAATTATCCCCCGCTCCAGAAGAACTTTTCAACATACCACTGCTCAACTTTCAGTCCTGCTGCCTGTCTTAACAGTCACCCTCCAGCCAGCTAAGGATTTGGCAAATCATATAAAAAGAAGTGAGAGAACTCTGGCAACCATGTCAAGTTCACCAGTGCCTTTGCTGGCTGCAAGACTAAGTTGACTGCATCTTTGTAGAGGCAGCACAGGCAGGTTTTACCTGGGTGTTGTAACCTCAACATTTTCTGGAGACGTTCCTTCTCTTCTGGCACTCCAGAAAAGCTGGCTCATGCTGTAACGGGCACAACAAAATCTGAAGAATTGGATCTATTTATACACAAACAGATGTTCTTTGCTGTCGCTTCTTTTTTCTTTTTCAAGGAACACAGAAAGAGATTTCCACAACATGCTTGTTTTCCCTGAACAGTGACAGTCAGCAGTAAGACCTGCTTTCTCCGCTGTGCATTTTCTCTATGTAGATTTTCTTGATACACATTCCAAGGTGTCTCTCACACACATGCTTATAAATCCAGATTTCTTATTCTCTAAAACAACAGCTCCTGGCATCCCTTTCCAGCTGAAAGAAACAGAAAGGATACTTTTGTTGTTGTTCCCCACTGCAAGCCCAAGCACATATTTTTCTCTGCACTGCTAATGCTCAGTGTCTGGCTGGAAACACATGTGTATATGCCAGCGACAAACCTCTCCCATCCTGCCTGAGCCCTCTAAAAAACAATACACGCATTTAAGATGTGCAACGCACAACAGCTTATTCCTCCTGACTACTCACGTTCACAAACCTTCCCCACTCCTGGCTGCTCCACTCAGCAGGGAGGCATCTAAAAGCTGCAGGGCCTAAGGAGCGCTGATCTGAGCACCCAGGTGGGAAACCACCAGCCTGGAGTCAGCTACTTGGCTGCAGATCCTCACCTGCCAAGCTGTCTCTCGTTATGGCAGAAGCTCCATGTTAAGATGCCTTTGGCAGCTGCTCTGGTTTAAGAAGTTCTTATCATCCAATTTACAGATACTCATTATGGCCCCCTCAGCTGTGCTGATTCCAAATTAGAATTGTGAAATAATTGTTTTTAAAAACAAATACTTGGTGGGGGGTGGGTTGAGGGAAATAGCTTTTTCTCCTTGTACCATGTCAAAGATCCAGTTTAAAGGGCAACCACACAGGCTGCTTAGT
>Ga0181612_115138_pt1 | contig 14939 bp, 8 predicted proteins | sample HoacroProtozoa21_FD_119630 | JGI IMG/M metagenome (GOLD analysis project Ga0181612, IMG submission 119630) | Hoatzin crop microbial communities from Cojedes, Venezuel. Combined Assembly of Gp0051906, Gp0051904, Gp0051908 | reverse complement strand
TTAAAAAGTGTTCAGACACCAGTGGTTTTGAGAAGAGCCAAGCACTAAGGTTCTGTGTTAAGGGTGTTGCAAGTCAGCTATGTTTAGTACAGAGCTAAAGGGGAGGCATGAAGAAAATACCATTACTGTGATCTCATTTGGCAGGTTACTGAGTGGGGAGGGTCTTGTCAGCAAAAATAGCAATACATGCATTAATGCATGCGTCTCTCCTGACGTCTCGGGACAGGGCTATTTAAGAGGGCCTGTTATTATGTTGCTATAGTTGCATAGTATGTATTTAAATGTTAGAGTCACATCCAAGAAGTTCTAAAGATAGCAGGATGGGTTTAGACTTCTGTGATGAGGATGGAGCAAAGCATGCCCATGGGTAGATAATGTGGCCGTCCTAGAACAGTATTTAAGTCGCCAATCATCTAAACATTTGCTGTCAGAGGACCATAGCCCTGTGTACTGAAGCCATGCGCGTTGACAAAAGACTTGCTTTTGTAAGTTACCCTTAAGAGATCACTGTGGCCTGTGAACTAAAAGTAGTTCAAGACAGCTCTCCCCTTATTCATCCAGAATCAATGAACCATGAACCATTCATGGGAGTGCCTCTGTGAAAACAGAAACATGTAAATTAAAGATGTGTAATACAGCATGGTGCAGTACTGAATAGAAAAGGAGTGATTATAGTCACTTGTTTAGTGTCTGTGATAATCAGATGCGTGTTTCTTGTTCGGGCAGGAGCAAACTCCACTCACCTGCGTTTAATACTAACACAGTATTGCTGCAGCTCTTCTCACTTTTGTGCAGTCTGGAGGCCTGTAGCCACATTGGAAACCAGAAGCAGCAAACTCCCTCTGGAGTCTTGCAGCTTGCAAGCGGGAGTGAAAGAAGCTGGGGAGCTTTACAAGGAGGTGGAGGATTCCCAGCAGAGCTTTGGATTCCTCGCTAAGAGAATTGACTCTCTGCAGTTACCACTTTGTATTTCTTTTGTGGATCATCTGATCTGTAATCATCAGTTTGCCTAAATCCTCACCACCCTCCATGGGCCATAGCTTACTACTTACCTGTCTTCAATCTTTCCTTCTCCATCTTTTTGGAGCAGACAGAAAGATTCCCTGATTCAAATAAATACTAGATTGGAGGGCAAGGATTAAGTCTGCTGCAGTGCAACATCCTATAGCCATCAGTAGAACTTCAAAGTACCTTTTGGCAGGCTCAAGGGGATGTTTTTTATCCATTTGTCTAACACATTCTGGGTTGTAACCTGTCCTTGCCCATGCGTTATTGCAAGTTGACAGTAAATCTGTGGTATGAGAGAAAGGTGAGAAGGGTCAGAGGGGATTTGACCTCTGCAATCAGAGCGTCTCCGGTTTCCACAGTGCTCCCTGTTATAAAGGGACCTTCCCAATTGCTCCAAACAAGCCTTTTGCAGAAGACTGCCAAGTTACAAGCTTGCTGGACAGTCTGTATCCAGGTGTGTATTGATGTCTGTTCCCTATAAAAAAGTAATCTCTGGTAAAGTGTTTTCGGTTCTCTCTTCTGTTATGATCTCTCTCATCTCAGCCAGGCAACTGCTGACTTTGTTTCTTCCTTCACTGCTTGTGAACCTTCCTTGGCTGTTGTCCTGCTGGGTATGAGTACACTTGTCTTGAGTAGGAGAAAGAGACCACACACAGATGGGGCAGCACTGAAGTTTCCAGGCTGATCCAGCCAAGCCCTCTGCCATCTCTTCCTGTACTGCCTTAGGTGGCACTTTCTTTGCAGTTGACATCATCCTCGCTTCTCTGGCTCTCAGCAGCCACAACTGGGTCAGGGAGGCCAAAGCTGCTCCCAGGCCTAGGGCTTAAGTTTAAGCTCTGCTTTTCTAACGTAACGAGCTCTTTGGCGAAAGCTTAGTGCAATCAGTCACGGTTGGCCTAGGCTGCAGTGGCGTTGCAGCCCTTCCTCCCTGGGCCCTGTTACCAGTGCAGAGCCCTTGCAGCTCCCGCTGGCTGCACAAGGCAGAGCTCTGCCTCGTGTGCGAAGGGTGGGCCGGTGGCTGCTCGGCTCCCTCTGCACCAGCTGAACCAGGCCAGCTTTTGGCCATTTGATTCCAGAGCAATTTGCTGATGACAGAGGAGATTCAAGTTCAGCTCCAGACTCTAGAGAAGCTGCTCCTCCAGCACCACTTTCCTTGCAAGCCTCTCAACTCCTTTGCCATCTGCTCAGACTGCCATATCCTCCTCCTCCCCAGGGCACTGGCAGAAAGGTCACTGAGACCGTGGCAAAACCTCTGTGTTTTCATTTCAGCACCTAGTTTCCCTGGGCAAAAAGCCACTACAGAGTCCTGCTCAAGCCTTGCTAATGGATGGTGCAGATAAACTTTTGTTAGCTGAGTTATCTTCCTGCACTTTTGTAATCTGTGACCCGGAGTGTTTTTTAGGTCACAACTTGGCTAAACATGGATGAATTTTCATGGGGATTGAAAAAAAGTTTATTTCTAACTATGGCTCATCACCACATTTACACCTCAAATGAGGTGCTAGATCTGAGTAACAAAATGACTGCGGGGTATTTCAAATAGAAGGAAATGAGCGTATTTTTGATCACCAGGAAAGGGTCTTCAGACAGACAGCATGCATTTTTAAAAAGTTTATGTTTGTTTTTAAGATTTTTCTTGCTGCAGGCATTTTGCTTAAACCCAGAACATGCCTTTGTAAAGTAAAGATATATGACAGGGACCAGTATCTCCATCCTGATGTTTTGGCAAGAAGTTTATAAAGAAAAGATTGACTGTAGTACATCTAATCCGTACCATGTGAGGATGCATATCCTCTTTTCTTTTGATTTTGGTATGTTAGTTGGTGTGGACAAGCTTTTGAAACAGCTTTTGATGAATAAGATACCTTCTAAAGTGGAGTGTTCTCAGGGTGGTTAGACCTCTTTCCTGAGGCAGTGGCTTTTCTTTCTAATTTATCTGAAGTTTAGACCTTCTTTTTTCAAACCCTGACTTTTTCTTTCCCCAACTAGAAGATGCAAGAATTACAGTAAAGTTTTTGAAACAAAATGGGAAACAAAGTAATTATGAAGAACTGATCTTGTAGTCTCAAAAATAACATTTTGGAAGTAGACACATGAAAAATAAAGGGTTCTTTGTTTTATTTTTATTTTCCTACAAATATTAACATTTTCTCAATGAAAAACAGGCTGGGTTTGAGCAACAATAACAGGTATAAATCCAGATGCTGTGCTGGTGATGTTACAGCAGTTCAAGGTCCACAGTGCCGTGTAAGCTGGTTCCAGAAACCAATATCAAAATGAAGATCTCTGCATGGATACTTTGATGTGCAACCTCCAGACTTCTCAGTGAAAACCCTTAGCCTGTGATACAGAGATAACATTGGAAGGGTGATGTATGCTGAGAGCAGGACCATGGCACGTTGGAGTCTTGAAATCCAGGACCTGATGTGCTATTTTGGTTTTCCAAAGCTTATGGGCTGTTTTTCCTGTGATACTTCAGCTAGATGTGACAGTCTAACGACAGTCCTGCACTCTCCTGCCCTCCTGATTATCCTTCTCCTGCTTTGTCCCTGGGAAAGGAAGCCTTGGCTTGGAGCTAGATGCTTTCTGCACTTCTCTTGCCCTGTATTTCCTCTGAAGTCAAATGCACCTCATTCTTGCTGTACAATCTGCTTTTCAAAAAATTAGACACATGATAGTTGCAGGATATACAGATGTTGGCAGGTGTGACATGGTACTTGCCTTTACCCAGCAAGAGGAACTCAGTAGCCCTCCATAAGACAGGTGAGGCACACAGCTTGTTGATGTTGGTGAGACATTTGCCATGACTGAATTTTTTGAATTTTGGATTCAGTTAGGAAATCTAACTGATATGCACTTTTCTCCTCATTAGCTCATACAGCTCATGTGACTTGTTTCGTTCGTGTGACCTCTTATTACATATCCATCATTCCATTTTTCTTTCCTATTAGAGTGAAATTGGACACAGCCCTCTTCCTGCCTACACCCCTATGTCAGGAGTAAGTATTTCACATTCATCCTTCATCCTTTAGGTTTTCCTCCTTCCTTCACTACATATTTTCTGTTTCAAACCCCTTTTTCCTACATAAATGGCCCAAAAATCAACAGTGAACTGTGTATGTAAGCAATCAAATAGTCAGGATCTCTACTCTCAGCCTGGATTCGTGGGCAAGCTCTATGGACCTACACCCAAAATTCTACCAGCTGCCAACTTTTCTTGAAAAAGCATTTAGGTAACAGGCTTGGATGAATCTGTACATTTTTCCTTCCTATTTATAGGTCATGATGTCGAAATTTCCTTGCACGCCTTTGCTGACAAGCAAAATGGTAGGTTGAGTTGAACTATTGAGTTGAGGTACTAACATGAACACAGTTCACCAGCCTGAAATGCACTACCTGATGGAATTACATAGTGTTTGGGTTACCATGTGATTGTCACTGCAGGACATTCTAAAAGTCAGCCCCCCAGGAATAGAGTTCAGAGAAGATAATGACCTCTGTCCCCAGTCCACTTCGCAGAAGGAGATTTAAGGATTTTGTTCAGAAGTCAGGGGAGATTGCTAAAGTAATAGAACAGGAGATACTGTGTTTGCCTCTTGCAGCTGTGTATATCTGACCTCCACATGTCTAGGTAGGAGGCAAGGTTTGCTGCCCCGGTTCTAGCCCCATTTCCAGCCCTGAGCAGCCAGCTTGCTCCCCTGCTCCCCTCACTGATGGTGCCTCCCTGGGAGTGGAAGTGGGCTCAGCACCACTAGGCAGACGGATGCTTTGCCAGTCCACAACAGAGCCTGTGCTGCTGCCGATCCCACAGCACTGGAAACGCAGTAGTCTGCAGGATGGACAAGGCTTCTCCTGCCCGGTGAAATGCATCATTGAGCAAGTGTGGCAGGAAAGGCACAGGAGCCACAGTGCTGTTGAATCTTCTCTCCCTTCAGAGCCTCCTTTCTCATGCTGCCTTTTCTTTTTCAACAGAACCAGTTTCTGTATAGAGATGGTGGCTATGCTGCAGAAGTGCCGATGCCATACAGAGCTCCTGGCTGCAGAATACCAGAAGCCCCAGTTGCTCAAGGGGCCACAGGAGAGATCTTTGAAGATACTTGCTGTAATGGCACGCTACGAAAACAAGTGGCAACCCTGCCAAAAGAGGACAGCAGCACCCAGAGGTACAGCGCTGATCCCACAGTCTTCATACCTGAGCGGGTTGTCCGGGGAGAGCTGGATGAGGATGGGTACATGACGCCAATGCGAGACAAACCTAAAACAGGTAAAAAAATTTTCTTTGCGGAGAAGCTTCTGCTCTAGTCTGACTGCATTTGCTCTTTTTTTTTACATCAGCAACTTTTCACCAAAAATGGCTTCATTGAGTAAACCAACAAGGTTGAAGCATGGTTAATACTTGGTTGATACTTCTTTGCATGGGGATTCATTTTTCTTTGCTTAATTTGCTACTTGGAAAAGCTCAAATGTGCCAAAATGTCAAGTTTGGTAATTCCTCTTGAACTTTTCTTTGTGGGAAATGGCAAGAGAGAGGAATGAACAAAAGCCAAAATGCCTTCTTATCCAAACACAAATCTTCAGTTATTTCCAAGAAAAGGATCTATCTTTGGCCAGCCGTAGTCTCCGCTTTGTTTACTGATCTTTTTTATCTTCATGTCAATGTGCTTGGTAAATGTCATGCTGAACATATCACAGAACCAATACACATAGATGGCATTTTATACCCATGGGAAGTTTAGGATTGAAAGAACAAGATGTGCTTCAGGGAGACCATCACTGCAAGGTGAAGTTTGCCTCGATCTGTGCCAGCTCAGAGTACTGCACTTCCCAGTTTGCTATCATTCGTTTCTTCCTTTCTAAATAGTGACAGCAGTCATTTAGATGTAGGGGGATGTGTCATTAGTAATTTGCTTTCAAACCTTTGCAGTAGCTTTAAAGAAATTAATTAATGCAAATGTAAATGCCAAGTAATTACTGGGTTTGCTTCAGAATTTGGGAGCCACTTACCCTTTGTGTTACATGGTGGAAATGGAAGGGGGTCCTGGGGCCTGACCCATGGCAACAGCAATTGTGGGAGTGTGCTCACGGCCCTGCACTTCAGCAGCCACCCTTGCAATAAGAGATTTGATGTTGTGAGTTTGCTTCGGTGTGAGTCCCTGTGTATCTTCACATACAGGTTTGCCCTGGCAAGCCTGAGAGTTCTGCAGGAGCTTAATGCTTCGCAGGTGCTAGCTGAGCCCTCAGGGATGCTGTAGTAGCAGCTCAGGAGAAAGCACCTCCTTCCCGTCTCACTGGGCACAGACACAGGGATATCAGTGTTGCTGCGGTGCTGCGTACTCTCTGTCAGTTGGAGGGTTCAAATCAAAGCACTGCTTGGCTGTCATCGGTTAAAAAAATTATGTTCCCACTATGCTCTTGGTACAGGTGCACATGCCTGTTCACCTCAGATTCAGCGAAGTTTTAGCTGTGTGTTCAAAGGTACTCGCTAAGTCTTGAACTTTTGCATTTAATAGTTTTGGCCCTGTCCTGGATAAAAACAGAGCTGAAGTGAGGACCATAGCCACCCTCTTGTAACAGTCCTGATTCCCTGCAGGCAGGACTCTGTGTAGAGCTGTCTCCAGAGCCATGCCACTGGAAATGGAGGCCTTGTGTTGGCATCCCTGTGTGGCACAGGCAGGCTGAGACATCATCCCTCACTAATGACGGTGGCTTGGAGACCCTGTTTTCTAAGGGATCTCTAGGCTGTGAGATGAAAGGCAGAATTAATACTGCAAGTGGGTTTGATTTGATCATTTCCAGCCTTGAATGAACTGGATGCTTTTGACATATCTTGCTGCAATGGTCCCACCCCGTGAGACTCTTGTCCCTGGCTCACCTCCAAGCTGTTCCCTTTGCAGCCCACTTGCAGTGTCGGTGACCTCCCTCCTGCATAGGCTGATTTGCTTTATGTTTTGCAGCAAGACCTTGTTATACACAGAGCAAGGAAGGATATGACACTCACCAAATTCATTGCTGCGCGGCTCAGTTGTCTGTGTGTGACCATGGGAGACACCTTACTAAGCATGTGTTTTTAACCTAGGACAGCCAGCATCTTTATGTCTCTCTTCCCTCTCCACCACCTGTCTAGCTTTCCATGCAAGCTCCGTATGCCTTAAAACCTTTCTGCAATTCAGCTACAATTTTTTGTGGTGTTAATCCACAGAAAGTGATTTGAAGCAGCTGTGACCTGCTCCAAGTCCTGTTTTGGAGCTGATGGAGCATTCTCGTATCCTTTCCAGGGCTCATTTGAATCATTTTTTTCATAATGCTGTGAGACCCTTTGTCCTTCAGGGATGGAAGGTTTTTAGTCAGGCAAATTGTTCTGTTAGAAATGAAGCTGTCTTAGAAGTTAGTCCTTGGGGATGGGTTTTGTGCAGAGAGGCTTAACTAAGATTTCTGTAGAGCTTTCTGAATGGAAAGACTGCAGAGCAAAGGGTTTGACTGATATGTCCAAGGTTGCACAGAGAGTCAGCAGCAGAGGCCGAAGTCGCTTGGTGTGTTTGTCTCTGTAGATCATACACTGAGCGGAAGGCCAGGATAAAGCAAGGCACAGGCTACAGCTCAATGAGAGCTGTAGTTAGTGTGTTTGATGACTTCTTCTTCCAGAGTCTTCATTTTAGCCCATATTGTCTGTTTAGGTTGTAACTTCTTCACTTTTAGCAAGTGTGTGTTCAGCATAGTTGACACCTGATCTCATCTGGACTTCTAGGAATGGCTGGGGTGGAGGACACACAAGTTTAAACACTGCTTCTGGTGCAGCCTGGTACTACATGCCTGGGTTACTCCCTCTCTTTGCTAATTTGTTTTTTATCTTTCCTTAGATTACCTAAACCCGGTGGAAGAGAACCCATTTGTTTCCCGACGAAAGAATGGAGATGTCCAAGCTGTGGACAACCCAGAGTATCATAATGCTCCGAACGGGCAGCCCAAAGCAGAGGATGAGTATGTCAACAAGCCATTGTACCTCAACACTTTTGCAAACACCTTGGAAAATGCCGAGTACCTGAAGAGCAATTTGCCAGAGAAAGCCAAGAAGGCCTTTGACAACCCAGACTACTGGAATCACAGCCTGCCCCCACGAAGCACCCTCCAGCACCCGGACTATATGCAAGAGTACAGCACAAAATACTTTTACAAACAGAATGGACGGATCCGGCCCATTGTGGCAGAGAATCCTGAATACCTCTCCGAGTTCTCCCTGAAGCCCAGCACTGTGCTGCCCCCACCGCCCTACAGACACCGAAATACAGTGGTGTAGTGACCACCGTCTTCAGAAGTGGAAAGGCAACCCCTTCTAGCTGTCTCACTTCTCCTCTCTTGCTCTCCTTTTCTCTCTCTTCCCTCTCTCCCTTTCTTTCTCCCATGAGCTTCCTCTTCTTGCCAGTTCATTCATTTTTGATATATCCAAGTGAAAGAATGTCTTGCAGTTGTTTGCAGATTGGGTTGGGAACCAGGAAGGAAGGAAAGAGACTGAAAGAAGGTGTGTAGAACCTGGCGTTTCTCACTTTCCACAGATCTGGAGGGTCGGATTTTCGGAGAAGCCAGACAGTACCAGTAATGGCCAGTGGCAGTGTTGCCTGCTGTCGAGCTAGTTCTCAGTGATTCCACCCAGACACACTGTAGGGAAAGCCACGGAGAGGCTGTTTCTTTCAGCAGGAACTGATGAGAGTCTGTACAGCATTCCTGGAAATCTCAATACTGTTTCCATTGGGGGAAAAAAAATGGACAATTTTTATATCATGTGTGATAGCATAGTAATTGAGATTGAGAATCCAATTTCTTTCTCTAACACTTTCTATCCCAGCAACTGAAAATGGCTAACCTGGCTTTTCATAATCGTTCAGATCTTCATCGTGGCTTTTCAAGAAATGATGATGTGACTCTAATATATGGCTAGACCCTTCTTCTGAGCCACACCATGATTTTGTGGCAATTCCTAACCACAGAGGCTCCAGCTCAGAACTGGTACATGACATTACCATTTTTGTACATGTGCCAACATAACAAACACTTCAAATACAAAAACCCTTTGAGAAGATAGCAACAAAACCACACCTCCAACATGTTCTTTTTGAAGCTAAAAACAGGCCAAGAAACCAAGATTTGTATGCAAAAAGCTTTGCTTTCCTGTTTTATACCTGCTGACTAAAGATACATAAAAAGACCCAAACAAATTCTTCCCTCTTTTTCTTCTTCGTGATCATGGAGGGAGTTGGGGATGCTGTCAGGCAACACTGAGGACAAGATGGACAGCTGGAGAGTTTGATATGGGTCATGAAGTCTGCTGATCTTCTGTGGGGTGGTGGAGGGAAGGATCCTTTAAACTGGATGACAGACACTGGACTGGAGAAAACGCACATAGCAGTTCACTGGAAGGTTAGTTTGCACTTAAGCTCTGATTTTATTTGAACTGTTTTCTGGATTTTGAATGAAGCAATATGGAAGTGACCAGCAAAATACAAAATAATAATTTTAAATTAAAAAAAATGAATTATATGTAAAGGATGACTGTGGAAATGCCAAAATGAAGCAAACCAAGTCTTTGGAACAATGTCTACCAGTTGTGAGAGGCCATTGCATTGACTGCTTCAGAGAATACGGTGACAGAGCAACCAGCTCTTACTGCTGCCATGTGAAGGACAGCAGAGCAAGCCATGAAAGGAATCGGAGGAGACAAATGTCTTGCTCTGGCTCGCAACACAGTACAGAATGCTTTTTTCTAAAAGGAGGATTACTCTGGCACAGAAGACAGTGCATATAAGGTTTGGGAAGTCAAAATGTACCTGACTCACAGAGCTTTCCATCAAAAATGTAAATGAGTCAGTCTCCTTGCACTTAGTTCTGCTTTCATCAACCTCAGTTTTTAGGCAGACACACCCACCTCACCCCCTGGCCTGATCCTCTTTGGAAATATCCTTCAGCCAGAGTTCTGGATGTTTTTAGAAGCCAGAGGCAGCTGGAGCTGGGAAGGGTGGCTTAAGGGCCAGAAACACTGATGGCTTGCTCCTGACATGCCAAGATCCATGTGTGTAAAAGCATTTGCATACCTAGTTCCCACCAAAAATCTTAAGCAACTGTTTAGCACCTTTGAAGATCTGCCTATGTCTCTGACCATCAAGGCTTTTGAAGGGGAAGAAACAACACCAGATGGATGGTAATTCTAGGTGATACAACAGTATTTCAGTTTATGCACTTCAGTACTGTTAGATCTTTGGGGTGACCTAACCTAGCAAAGAAACCAGCAACAAGCAGTGATCTGGAAATGGCATCAAGCTACTCCAGATTCCTGCCATCTCAACAGCTTGCCATCATTAGTTATAGGGAAGCAGAGGAAGGAGTAAGAAAAGAGCAATGGTTACCCAAATTATGGTGGCTGAGGTTTGGCTTGACAAAGGTTTCAAACCTGGGTTGAAATTTGCTTCTAGGTGGGAAGCAAATTGTGTATAGTCACTGGGTCAAGGTTGGTTCAGCCAACAGCCTGTTTCTGTGTCAGGTATGTACCAGCTGTGGCGCAGATACTAAGCCTGTAGCCTGAGTACATAGCTGAAGAGTCTGATAACAGCAAGAACAAGTACAGATCTTTGAAGCTATTAAAAGGAGAGGCTGGGTCAAGTGGTACCAAGGTGGTTTGTGGTGGCAGAATGAAATGACCAGCAGACCATTAAAGTGGGAGAGATGGTTACAAGAAAGTCACGCATCTGAGAGGCATTGCCTCTTCCTGGTGCCCTCCTGTAACTCCTCATGGTCTTGGCAGGAGACAGAGGCAGGCATTGGGCAAGGTCTGGGGGTGTGGAGGGACCCCACTCCAGTGAAGGTTTGCCAGCAGCAGCACTCACAGGGTGTCATCTGAAGCATGGGCAAAGGTCTGCCAGGTTGGGACACGATTGCCAAGCTGCCTGGGGACAAAGACAGGGTTGTGGATGTCCCGTTCCAGCACAGAACCAGCTTGGGTTATGCAGGTAGGTGGAGAGAGGGGTTGCTTTGTCCCTGAACAAGTCTTTTAACAGAGTAACTCCTAATAGAGAAAAAATAAAATCCCTGTACAGCTTACATGTTTGAATTCCAAGAGGTGCACTCAAAGGCTGCTGAGGCAGAGGCATACACACCTCCAAACCCGGGTGGGGTGGTGCTGGGATATAGCTGCTAACAGAAGGTGAGGCCTGTTTGTTTCTCTGGTAGTACAGCAGTAATGGTGTTGGAAAAAAACCTGTCAAATAATCAAAATGTAAATAATTGTGGGTTTTAACAATTTAACATTTTATTTCTTACAAAGCTTGAATTATTTATTCATTTTAATTGTTGAATGTGGGTGTGGTATATTAAGTAGCATGGAAATGCAGAGGTTACTTGAAGTGAGGCAGCATGAAGGCCAGGACGGAAGCTGCCTTATGCTGGGGCTGTGGCACACAGCCAGGCTGGGCTGAGCTTAGCCCTGCTAGCTGTGTCTTGAGTAGCAAATGGCAAACAAAGGGTTAATGAACACAGTAATTTGCGATGATGGAAAACTCAACAGACTGCAGCTTCATAAATGGGCATTTTTTCTTCTGAGCTGCTGGTTTGAGTTGCAGTTGCCAAAAACAGTCCTTACCTTTCCTGCTGTCCCAGTAGCTGACCTTGGTTGCAGTGTGTGGGCCTGCCTGGTGCTGAGCATCTGGTTAATCTGTTCCCTTTCCCCAGTAAGAATAGCAGTCTTGTGAACACAGCCCATAAATGTGCACATTTCCTCTGCAAGAGTAGAGCCTCTGAGCTACATTGGCAGATTTTTGTCTCTTTGCCAAAGAAAGTTTAACCATGGTTAAAAAAAACAAAACTGAGTGCAGAACTGTTTGGCTGCTTTAATCTCATCAGTAGAAATACCTGGCCGGCCCTAACTCGCCTGTTTGTCTTAGTGGTTATAGCTGCTGTTTTGGTGAAAGAAGTAGAGCAAATGTACATGGCAAAATCATGGCAAATATTCAACTGATTGTGTTTTGAAAGATGAGGGTCAGGGGTTTTAATGCATAGTTACAGGTTGGGGACAAAGCAGATACTTCCACACATGAACTGCATTTTGTTAGCACAAAGCAGTAGGAGAGATCATCCACACAAGTATTTTGTCTGGCCGTAATTAATTCTCCGGTTCTACAGTGGTATCTGTACACAGGACTGTCAGGTTCTTTTGATTTTATAATGCAGTCTCCTATTTGTGGATGTTTTTCTTTCCGTTACCATAGCCTGTGCAATGGAAGGGCAGTGACTAACTGTTCAGGAGTGTGTATACACACCCGAGTGTGTATCGGCTGTTGTCCAAGGCACAAAGCAATGCGCTGAATGAACAACAGCTGCTTTTTCCCTACTCTCTTTCTGTGATACTTGTCTTAGATGTTATTATCTACCTGAGGGTAATTTCAAACCGATGTGGGTGCTGGATCTGATTGACTCGCTGTAACGTAATTGACTGAAACCAACTGCTTTTAACTTTCCTTCTTCAGCTCTTTTCAAATTTTTCTTTTTCTACAAAATAGCCAGGAGGGATTCTTACGTGGCCGTTTGCTCAGATATAGGAGAGTATTTACAGCTCACTTTCAGACAGGTCATCTCTCACAGGTAGCAAGCAATGGAAATAAATCCGAGTGAGTATCAGCAGTGGGAGCCACTGTGTGGGTCTGGTTCAGGTACCTTAAGCTCAGCTGAGCAATCCTTTCCTTTGTGCAAAGAAAGGTTGCATTAACCTTTAGGTTGTACCACTTGGTAGAAAATGCATTTCTTGACTGGAGGAACTGTATGCAGTGATCTCATTCCATTTATTTTCTGGATTAATAGGGAAATCCCTTTCCCTTCCTGCCCCACAGCTGGTAAGCCCAGGGGCTGCGTGCGAAGGGCACGTGTGTAGAGGTGCTGCTGGGGCAGCTTGCACACACGTCATCGATCCGATGCCTGTTCGCACTAAAGATCTGAGAGGGACTTACAGGGGAGCGTTTCCACCCACCCTCAGCCACCACTAGTCCCAGCCTAGAAGCACAGAAAATGACAACTCTGAAAGACCAGCTTGGTCCTGACTCTCTGCGGATCTCTTCTTTCCTTAGCGATAGATACAGCTGAGCAGTACGGGTGAAAAGTACTAGCTGTGGTAAGTCAGCCTAGAAATATAGCTTGGGATTGGGGGTTTTGTTGAGGATGGATCTGTATGGGAAACTCAGATATTAAAGAAAACGATCCTTTTTTTTTCCTGATGGCATGTCTGTGTAGGTGTCCTGCATCCTGGTGGCAGCTAAAGGAATGAAGGGATTATTGGAGCTCCTTTGTAGTGCCTGGGAGATGAGGAGGCTTTGGCACAAGTCGGAATTAAGCTGTTGGTGATGAAATTGGCCAGGATAATGGAAGGCATCCCGGTCAGGTGTGCCTCCCGCCACGAACCCTGTGCACCCTGAGGAGGCATCCCTGTATGGAAATGGTAGCATCCATGGCAGCACCCACTCTCGTGCACACACACGCACTCGCACCCTCTGTCTGCCAGCCCTACTGGGGGAGGGAATGGGAGAAACAGAAATGCCCCAGAGACTGGCAGCCAGGGCATTGCTCACTTGCTGAGGTGGATTGTTCCCTCACTTTGCACCAGTGGTGTATCGGGGCTTCCACCCTGATTTCCCAATCACATTTCGGAACTGTTGAGCCCAGCTGGGTATTTACCTGCTTTGGAGGCTGTTTAGCTTGAGGGAGACTGGTGGAACAGAGGTTTAGCATGAACCAGAGCCAAGCCTGTGGTTATCAGTCACCTCTGGCTCTTAAAGAGCACCTCAGAGGGGACAGTATCACCTCGAGGTGCCTTTGGCAGGTATTTTTTAAAAGGTGGTGTTACTGGGCAGTTACATGAAGGCTGCACACCCATTCATTTCTAGCTGTCACTGGAGATATTCCCATGGATCTGAGACCTCTGCTGCTGACACAACAGCTCGTTGATTGGTATACAAAACCTTGGATTTGGGTTCAATATTTTTTTTTGAGAGCCAAAGCTGTGTGGGGCGGTGATTGGCTGTAATATTCCGCGCTATTGCATGCAAGGAGTCACAGCCATCCCACAGGGCAGCCCCTCTGCAGCGTCGTTGTGTTTGCAGGGTTCCCTCTCTGTTTTGTTTTCTGGCTCTTGCTAGGTGTTATACGAGTAGAACAGGTCACTGTTACAAATGGGGTTTTCGAATTGGGAATAAATAACAGAAATCAAGTTCTGTGGTTGGAAACACCATTCTATGATGTCCAAAAATCACTTGTCTCCACCTTTGGTTTAGTTTTGTTTTAGCACAAGGTCATATTCCTGTACTGTTGTGTGGGTTAGTATTGTTACACTGTTAGGCTCATTGCTCTAGGAAAATTACTGACAAGGCTGTCGTCAGTGGTGCTGCGCTGGTGGCTGGGACCTGCCTCTGGGTTTGGATGATACAGAGCACCTTTCGGGGTGCAGGTCTGACTGATGGTAGTGGGACTTGAACTGCAGCCAAGCACGTCTCCTGACCAGAGCCAGACTGATGAGGCGCTTCCACCCAAGGCATCCTCCAGCAGCGGTCAGTGCCAACAAGCCAGGAATCATAGAATCATAGAATGCTTTGGGTTGGAAGGTGCCTTTAGAGGTCATCTAGCCCAGCCCCCCTGCAGTGAGCAGGGACATCTTCAACTGGATCAGGTTGCTCAGAGCCCTGTCGAACCTGGCCTTGCAGTTCAGAGCGATTTCTCTGCTTTTCATCGCTACGAACTACTCCATCAGTTTGGAAGCAGTGCTGCGATTCCCTTGTCACTCTATAGGGATGAACTCTGTCCCTGAAGACCTGCAGAGTCAGCAGCATGTACATAAGGAGTGGTGAGCAAAAGGATACATCGCCGAGATACTCCATCAGTAGAATTACAGAATGGCTTGGGTTGGA
>Ga0181612_109301_pt1 | contig 14939 bp, 11 predicted proteins | sample HoacroProtozoa21_FD_119630 | JGI IMG/M metagenome (GOLD analysis project Ga0181612, IMG submission 119630) | Hoatzin crop microbial communities from Cojedes, Venezuel. Combined Assembly of Gp0051906, Gp0051904, Gp0051908 | reverse complement strand
TGCATTGAAGGTAAAAATGGACATAATTAATTCCACAAACTCTAAGAAATTGAAAGAACCAGGACTCTGAAGACAGAGAAATCTACCATGTCCAAATTCAACACTTGTGAAATACATGCACACTCCACTTAATTTTTTAGTCTATAATATATACAATGTTTCTCAGCAAACTATCCTGATTCAGCTTTTTGTAAAATTTTAGTTCTTCAAGAATGACTGTAAAGTCTGTTCCCCTCCTCCAGTGAAAGTGATTGTATGAGGTGAAAATAGTCATATTTGCTGAAATCAGATATGAGAGCACACATATACTACCGAATAAAATGCATTGTTTTTGTCATGATGTGTTTTTGGATGAGCTACATTTATAAGCAAGTAATTTGCTATCAATGTTTCATTTCTAAAGAATTCATCATGTCATAAACTTCAGTAGGTACAAGATCAGTTTGTTCTAATTTTAAGATTGTATCAGAAGAAACATTTAGCACATTGTGAAATAAATTCAAGAAGCATTTAATCACTGCAAGTATGTCATGCTCATCTTTGTCATCCTTAACAAACTTAAAAACTGCAACTGGGCAATTCTCAGCTAATGTAAAAAGTAACATCTAATAACTTTCAACTGCAAGTCAGACAGATAATCAGCTTGTGGGGACATGCCTCAACATTTCCATGCATTGAAGGTTGACAAAATGATATAGCTTCTGTAATCCTGAAACTCTTGGCAGCTAAGGAGAAGTGATTGAAAACTTTGGTTACACAACCCTAAAGATCAAATGGTTATTTGATCAAACACTTACTTATAAAATAATTTTCTGTGTTTTACAGAATATGAGGATGCTTATTTTGCTTCCAGCTAACTGCCCAGCGCTCATTCTCCTGTGATTTATAGACAGTGATGACTACAAAAGTGAACATTAGTCCTGTTAGCTAAATGTGAATAACAAAGCTCAGACCATTTGACTTTTTTAACACTTCTTACGTTTTCAGATGTTCTCATATAGTTTCACTGATGCCTTACAATAGCGATAAAACAGATTTGTTTGTTACTCTACAGCTGAGAGGAAAATTACTATCAAGAACACTTCATTATTTCCATGGTTTTAAAGTTTGTATGCGCAGAGTAATGCTAATGCAAATCATCTCGAGTTATTTAAACTTATTTTTGTATGTTTAGTTGCTATTTTCAGTTTAAAATTTGTAATTAAATTTTGGAGAAAACAGAAGTCCTTGTTTATGAGTGAGTGGATGGAAAGTGATCTTGTACAAAGTGGGCAGAAGATATAAAACAGTCTGCTTCAAATATAGTTCCAGTTAAGTCAGTCAGCAGCATCCCTGTGGGAGTGAATACCCACACTAAGTCTCCAGGTTGTTCTCAGTTCTCTGCCTCACTGTGGCAGAATCTCCAAGCAGTAAGTTCAGTGTAGGAGTTTACTCCATTTGCCCTCAGTTCTCCTACGAAATTATAATGAGGTTTTTGTGCTAAACTCAAATGCGACCATTTCCCTTTCGGTTTCCACCATATACTTCTGATTCCACCTTCTATAATGCTCTTAGAAGCTTAGAGCACACCAGCAATGGAATAGAGAAAATCTTTTTACTGAGTAACAGAGCAGCTGCTCTGCTCTAGAGTGAACTCTGTTTATATACTGTGAAGCTTGGATAAAAATTTCTGGAAAGACCTTTATGTAGAAACTTCCCCACACCTGCTCACTTCTGTTTCACGGTCTCATGCTATTGGTACCACTGCAACTTAGTCTTGCGTTGAGCAGGAGGTTGAATTAGGGATCTCCAAGGTCCCTTCTAATCCAAGTTCTATGATTCTTTTCACTGATCTTCTGCAATAAAAGTCACTAGTACCTGTATGTGGCTTAACAAAACTTTCTGTCTCCATAGGGGCTTAAAAGGGCTCTAGCTCAACAGAAAGTTGAGTCCTCGGTTTAGATCCCTCATTTAGCTTTTCACTTCCCAGTCGCTGAAGACAAAACTGAAGCTGGATATGCAAGACTTCTACCACGTTGGCCCAACAGCTTCCCCTCTTGTTATCTGTGGAGAAGCTGGAAATAGGACTGAGAGGGACCTTCAGCTGTTCTTGGTCTCCTGGCTTTGGGTTGCTGAACAGGCTTGATTTTGGTCAGACTTCGGATCTTTTGGGAAAATTGAATCTGGGTGAGCTCAGATGTACACTGAGGTGTAGTGTTATGTGTCATGCACATCTAATCGGATGGGTTTGTGTATTTTCTCTTGATTTTTCTCTTGCAGCTGGTAAAAATCAGAGGATAGTAATAAGAAATTGCAAGCAGGCAGTTGTGTGAACCTGAAGTGTTCGAAATGGGGAAAACAGGATTTGGGGAGAGACGTAAAATGGGAGCAAATGCGGTAATTTTCAGAGCTGTGCAAGAGAGGTAGAGGAACCCCTTGGGGGCAGGGGTAAAGTCATCAGCACATGAAGTGAGTAGTCTGTTGTGATTGTTCTCTGAAGTGAAATAGAGTGAAAAATGATGGGATTTTTTTCCTTTAATTTGTTGGAAATGTGAATGACTCAGTCTTGCTGTAACTTCTTTTGTATCTGCTTTATTTGGAGTGTGCTCTGAATAAACAGGGCTTTCTGTTTTCATACTCCTGTAGATTTGGCTTCTTGATTCACTTATTTTTTCTTTTGCTGAAAGTAGAGGTTGGGGTGAAAAGTAGCCTTAACCTTTCTGATATCAGAAACGCACTAAATTTGTTCCTTTTAAGCCAGGGATAATACAAGTCCAAAACTTTTCAGAGTCACTCAAAAACATTCTGCTCATGAGAATCACAGCTAAGCTTTTTTTCCCAGCCTCCTCCTGGATGTTACCAGATGGGCAAGCCTTGAACTCAAAAGCTCTTCCAGCAGCAAACCCATCATTCCCTTTTGCTAGCCTTCTGTCCTACTGCCCATCAGAGGATATGGCTGTTTGCAAACTAACATCTGAAACGGCTTGATTTGTGAATAAGCAGCACATTGTGGTCAGCTGTGAGCCAGACTACAGCATTCATGAAAGATGAGGAAGGTGGGTGACTCACGTGGTTCAGACAGATGGAAGGCGACCTCTGGGCCAACCCTTGCTGTCCAGCTAAATGTAATCTCGGAGCTGAACAAGCTGAACAACTTGAGCAAGTCTGTGTCCAGTTCTGATTTTTTGGGTAGAAATCAGATGACATGCAGCTGAAGGCTGAGTTTGTGTTTAATTAGGGGATTATCTCAAATCTGAAATGGAGCCGCTTTGAAGCGTGTGAACCAAAGCTAGATAAAGACTCCCACAAACCCCTGCAAACTGGAAATTCATGGGTTTCACCCTGTATTTATTTGCTGTGGCTCAGTTTGAGGTGAAAGGTACAGCTCAGCTGCCACAGCTGGCCTTTTTTTCTGGTCCACATTTCTTTCTGCAGGCTGCTCTAATTTGTTTGTTGAGCAGATCATCTGAAATCAGATTGGCTGGAGCTGGAATCGCTCTGCTCCTCTCCCTTGGCAAATACACGAAGTCTGAGAGGTATCTGGCTGCATGTAATGAAATGAGCTGACTGGCACTTTAGCAATCCCCTGTGTAGGAGCGTCTTAGGAGTACGACACTTAATTATTATTAACATTCTAATTGGCCTGTGCGAGTGCGGGTGTGTGTGCGTGGTTGCGCTGCCTGGCTTGCCGTTGGTGGAGAAGCTACACCACATACTTCCCAAACTGGCTCCCTCTCGATCAAGCAGAGCCTGTATCTCCTAAAAATGGTATCTCAAGCTTCAGCTGTTTCCAGTAGCAAAACCCTAAACAGACTCAATGTGAGGAGGGGGAGGAAAAAAAGTAACTATATTAAGGAAACATTAACAGGAAAAGAACATCTTGGTAAACTCTGCAGATAAGAACGGTAAGAATTGTTCTCTCCAAGCAATGTCTGCAGTACAACTTGTCCTGTACACTTCAGCCGCTGCTTTATGCCAGCATATAGGGAGGACATCAGCTCTTAATGGGAAACATTAGGTGTTTAAATCCAGAACATTTTTCCACAAGGCGAAATTCTGTCAGGTGACTGCTGAAAGCCTTGGTTGAGGCTCTGCTCCCCGAAGTTACTTCTTGTTAGAGGCTTGCCACCTAGTGCTGTAATTCTGTACTGCTCCTCTCTGCCTTCTGCGTGGACTTCGTGCTAGAAAAGCCGATTTAAAAATAATTGTTTATTTAACATAAGTAGCAGTTACTACGTGCATTGACTGTTTGGCTCTTTGCTTTAGCAAGAACAATATTTCCTCTGAGATGGCAGCAATGCTGCTTGTTCCAGTGAAACGTGCTGCTTACACTGACAAGCGGCATCAGAACGGAGGGTTTATTGTAATAATGTCCTTTCACCCTGCTTTGGCAGAGCGAAGCAGCCTAAAAATGAATGACTATAGTTAAAGCGGGGTGCTTGCCTTAGTGTGTAACTGCAAATGACAATCAGTTCTGCAGGGTACAAAGGTTTTTTTGATGCATCGATGATTGTCTGGCAGAGAACAAACGCTATTCTTATAAACTCACACTTCGGAAAAACATAAAAGAAACTGGCAATTTAAAATAGCTTCCTTTGTGTTCAGACCATCTCTCTGGAAGACATAATCTGACCATTCAAGTGTATTTACAGCTCTCCCCTTCTGCTGAGTTATAATAAAAACAGAAGCAAGTTCCTTAGCTTCCTGTATCTGCATTTAATTTAGCAGTAAAATCATTTTACCCTTTCTTACTGTAGGAATGATTGCTACTACCTTTACCCTTGTTAAGAACAGCATCTCACACTGAGGTTTTTTACAGAAATTGGTGAGACTTAACACGATCAAGTTCAGGGTGCCAGAATCTGACCTGGGGTTATCTTGCTCATGGAGTTGTCTCTGTTTTGGCAGTGCCAGTTTTCTGCCTATGTATTCCAAAACACACTTGAACTCAATGTCTGAAAGGTGCTGAGCAGCTGCAGTTCCCACCAAAGCCAGTGACTGCTGAACATGCTCCACATCAGTCCAGTCTCTGCTCATCAAGTTTATTTGACAGGCAATAACCTTTTTATTGAACCCAGCACATTACGCTGATGATCCACTCTTCAGCAAATATGATTGTAATAATCCCTTGGTACTTATCTAACAGCCAATTGCTGTCTTTTGGGAAAGAGTCAATTTACATAGTTCCAAATTAAAATTCATACATTTTGTAATGGTTATTTAATAAAGGTCAGTGCAGGGGAGTTGCCTGCTGGTGAGAGGTGAGGGTGGAAGACCAGGTGTCCATGTGCAGTGCTTGATTCTGCCACTGACTTGCTTAATGACCTTGGGCGAATCACTTAGCTGCTACGTCCTTCTATGTATTCACTTGTAAAACTGGTATAATAGTACCCTGGTGCCACAGAGCTTCATTACTGTTTGTAAAGGATTTTGACCTCTCCAGCAGGGAACTGCTTGAATTATACATAGCTAGCCTGTTGACCCTGAATGAAGGAAATGTATGCAGCTGTTTATCTAGAGGAATGTCTAGTTAGAAATACATTTTAGGCCAGTGAAGTATCTTTCATTTAAGACAAAAGAACACCTTCTTCCTCCTACGCTCTCCACCAAATGTCAGAGCTTTTCAGTGCAAAGTCTATTGCTTTTCAGTGCAAAGTCTAATTTTCTCTGAATATATGTATTCAGGAGCCTGGCCAACTCCCTCTGATACTGATTTCATTGGCCAATTGATGAGGCGTGTAGGAATTTTTTTCTAATGTCCAGCTTGGGCTTCCCTCATGTTCTAGTATCAGACTCTCACTCCTTTTCCAGTTTCTTTCTTCTCCCACTCCTCCTTAGGAATATAAAGCACTTCAGAAATGGGAGTAGGTTTCTAATAAGTTACTTTAATTGGATTTTTGTGTGTGTGTGTATTGGTATGCACAGGTTATCTTTAAATGATTTACTGATGTACTGCCAAGCAATGCTCACTTAACATCCTTCCTGCTCTCTTTGTATATGGACACCTCTAACGATACTAGCAAACAATTTTTTAGAGAGTGTGCAACACACTTCTACAATGAAAATCCCAAATGGAAAGCTAGAAGACGCTACCATTTCAGAGATGTCATGTCCCAGTCTTGTAGGTTTTGGCACTCAGTCCCCAATGGTCTTGTGGACACCCAGCACTGTGCAGGGCTGGGTGCTTACCCACCCCCAATCCCACGAAGGTAAAGAGAAGCCTTTTTTACTTTCTGCTTCTGTTTTTTTTTCTTTTCTCTTTTTTTTTTCCTCCCTGTGATCATTGAGCCACCCCGACATGAATTTATGTGTGTAATCATCTGTGTTGTAATTGGCAGCCTGGCATATGAGTCACTAACCAAATTAACTGAAGTTTCCTTTGGGGAAAAATGTAATCAGTTACTACACTCAGATACATTGCAACAGATTAACTCTTACTGTTTGTCTGGTTTTAGAGTTAGATGGCTGATTGTTTCCCTCCCCAAAACCAGTGAGGCAGGGGGCCAAGAACAGAGAAGGGTTAAGAGCCCTAGAAGTGGATGTGTCTTGGAGCATCTTTTTCTCGATAGCTCCTGGAAAGTCATTTGCAATATTCTCTGCCCTAAGAGTTCGAAAATCACAAACAATATCCATCCCATATTATGAGATTGACTTTAAAATAGGTAAGATGGAAAAATACGTTTTGCTTGTTTGGGGCATTTAAGCCTTTAGTGCTCCGCCACGTGAGCTTTTGTTTGCAACCCAAATTATCAGAGGTCTACTTTCTGTGGGAAAGAAAGCTAAGACTTCCATATCATCACATGGTCCAAGAAGCTGGAGCTTTTAGAAAAAATCCATTGTGGGAGAACTAAGTATTAATTGGTCAGAGCAACACAGCACTTCATTGTTTTTCTTCTATACTGAAATCTATTCAGACCCCAAATCTAAGAAGCACTGTAGAAATAATTGACAATAATTTTTAAGTTTTGTTGCTGAATGAAAAAATTAGTAAAATTTTCTTTTAAGTAAAATGCAATATTTTATTTGAGCTGAAATGAATCCTTCATTTTCAAAATTTTTTCACTTAAAAAAAAAATTCAGGTGCTTTATTTTAAAATGTCTTCATCTCTAGAAGCGTTTCTTCGCTGAGTCTGGTAAATAGTTCCAGTGGAGCTTGATATGCAATTGTCAGAAAATAAAATATTCTATTCAAAAGGTCACAATGGCTGACCTGAGAGATTCTAGTCTAGTGGGTGACTGAGACATTAAAAGACTCAAGCCTTTTAAGTGGTAGTTACTGCTTACTAGTCTCAGGGGCCCAGATATACAAATATGTAGATGTCAATCTCTGTAATTTTAATCTCTGAAGCTTTGGTGTCTGGTATTTCTTGCCTTTTTACAGCCTGGGGAGCACAGGAGTTCTCCTTGCTGAAATGTTGGTAGAAGGTAGGTATGTTAACCCATGTGAGGAGATCAGCAGTAATGCAACAAGAAAAGAGGTAAATGGCGACCGAGGAACCAAGGCAGCTTTCAGGAGGACCTTGCAGCCTGTATTCTGGGAATTCCAATCACAGCCTCCTGGACAATTAAGATTTTGTAGTGTCTTTTGTGTAGGACTGAACTTGGTTGGTTAGACCAAAGTGATGTATGGTGCCTAGTAGAAGAGAGAAGAGGAAGGCTGTTAGAAGCAGATAACCATGATGGGCAAAATCTGTAGTTCAGGCTTAAAAACCCCATACTGGTGAGAGAGTGCACTGCGTCTGCTGGAGGTATAACCAGAAGATTAAAAATTTTTGGCCCGTTCTTGCTCCCACTGAAGTCAGTCAGCTGGTACAGTGCGGGTTAAGTTATGCCATCTGCTTTTATTTAACCTTAAACAGCCTTCAAAAAGAGTCTCTCTGAAAAGGTGTTGGTTTGTTTTCTTTTTTTATCTTTCTTTTTTATTCCTTCCTTGGGGCCCCTGCAAAGGTATAGCACAAGTGTCTTAGTACCACTGTGATTCTTTGGCATGACTCTGACTTCTGACTACACTAGTATGCCCTTTCTCTTTTATCTTCTCAATTTTTTTCTTCATATATTTATTTTAATAACTAGAACAATCTATTTTTGCAGTTGGAAGAATGCAAAATTCAATTTATCTCGCAGAACACCTAAAATTAATTCACACAGAAAGGGGGTGGTGGAAGATTTAGGTCCTGACTGTAAGCTTTTGACTGGAGCCATTTGTCATTTTGCTTCACAGATTGGAGCAATGAAGGTTTTATAGTGTGAGCCCTTAGAGTGACAGAGCTGTGTGTGATTTCACACTGCTGTGTCAGGGTTTGCTTTTCCAGGCCTGCATAAGCAGCCTATACAAATTCATATCTCCTTGAGACCAGTGTAGAGGAGAGTTGGACTGGGCACAGTCCTACTGTCTTCTTTCACACTCCGTGTGAAATTAGCCTTTCTGTGCTGAGGATGAGCACAAGGCATCTGGATCACTTGTAGTCTGCCAGTGGTTGTAAATGGATACAGACATCGTGCACGTGGGACGTTCATGTGAACTTCTCAGTGGTCTAACTTGCTTCTGTGAGACGGTCACTGAAATGTTATTGCTGCGGAAATCTGAGAAAATAGCTACCTGGTGGTGTGTTTGATGCTGGACTTTGAAGAAGCCAGACTGGGGATACATTCCGATCTTCGAAGGTACTGCCGGGGATCACACGGCTGAATAGTCCTTTGAAGGAATTAGGTTGCTTGCTGCCTCCTGCTGTCAGTTGCATTTTCAGCTGATGGGATCAGTTTGCTGTGGCACAGAGGTACTGGGGCAAAGAAACAGCTGTAAAGGAGTCCGCAGAGTCTGGCTTTAGTGATGAGATGGAAACGCAGGGCTGGACATATCTTCATGGTAGATGCTACCAGAAATCCTCTTTGGCAGAAGCCTTGGAAGGACCAGGTATCAAGGGCTAGTTGTCACTTTCAGCTGAAGCAGAACTTCCCTGAAATGCCTTTTCAATGGAAAATGAAACACAGAGAACATTGCAGGCTCTGATGGTGGGGATGTTTTGTGGCTGCTGATGGAGCGGGGGGAGCTCAGTGTGCAGTTTCCTGATCCTTCCAGTCAGTTTCCACAAGTCCCTGTTTGTCAACACCCCGTTTTCCAAGGTTATTTATCTTGCTGTCTGTTGCTGAGAGCTCTTGGATCCAAATGAACTGAGTTAGTTCACACCTGCCATACAAACCAGTAATACTGTAAGAAGTGAGTAGGCTTCACTACTGAGAGCTGTGTGTTTCAGGTGGGGTGAGAATCTGTGCTCTTCTCTGTCAGTGAAGGAGAAAGCAGCGTAGCAGGGCTGGGTCAGGCCTCCCTCCTGCCATGCCTTGCAGAGTCAGTGGGATCTCCAGAGTGACTTCCAAGACACCCTTCTCCCTCGTCCCTTCACAAAGCGAGCAGTGATGGCAGGGAAGGCAGAACAGCAGTCAGGTTTGCCTCATAACATTCCACTAATGCATCTCCTGCCTCTAACAATGACTGATGGCCTGGACCCGTCACATCACTGTAAAACCAAGTATCACCCAAACCCTCTCACTTCAACTCAGTGCAGTGAAGGGAATGGAGGAAGAGCTAGGAAGCAACATGGAGACGCTTGGGGAATGCTCCCTTACTAACACCGCCTCTGTCGTTGCAACTTTCAGCCTACTCTGGGTGTTTGCTTGTCGGGATGTGTGTGGTGTCTCAGAGTGTCAAGGGAGAAGAATGTGCCATTTGATCTTGTCTGAGGTGGCTGCCGGTAGCCCTGGTTCCTCACCCTTTCATTGTCGCTACGTTAGTAGTATTATGCCAGAGCTGCAGAAGGAACTTTGAAATGTGCATTATAATCCATGCAAGGCAAAATTTGCACTTGGAGTGGTATAAATAGTGCATAAATATGCTGCTTGCTGTCTGCACTGAGGTGAGTTTTGTCTCCAGAGCTTCCACCATTTTTATTGCTTTCTTTTCCCCTGTACAGTACTGAACTGACTGACTTTATCTTGGCACTTTCTGTGTCTTGACAAAAAAACAAACTCAGAATAGCTTTCCAGGGTGCATTTTGGGTGATTTTCTGTGCCACTGAAAGATGATTCTTTTAAAGAATGCAATTTATTTTACCCACTTTCATCCTGAATTTATACATGGGCCATTAGCTGCCAGCTGAGTGGTAAACACATAAATGGTGATGGTACTGCCTACACCTCAGATCCACTTTCTCCCCTCCAGAAGCTTTTCCCTTCTCCCTAGCTGTGATTATGAGCTAGCAAAACTCACTTAACCCTTTTTCACCAGCAGAATTAACTTCCATTAATGTTATGAGCGCTTCAGGCAAAAGAGCATTATTCTGTTACACCTCCTCTGAGATGCCTTCTCTACGGTGTTGAACAGGTTGAATGACAAAGCAGTCATTTAAAAACCTGTTTGAAGATCATTTGCCAAGAAAGAAGAGTTTTGTAGCTAAGTTCTCTGGGAAGTGGAAAGTCTCAGTTCAGCTCCCAGCTCTTTAGGAGTCTCTTGGAATGAACCTGGAATATGCAATCTCTGTTTTTCCAGATCTTCATCTTTTTTGTAGCAACTTTTTCCTCTGAGAAAGGCTATCGGTGAGCTATGCTGGGGGCATAGCAGTGGAAAAAGCAGTGCTTTATCTGCCTGAGCTCTAACTCTTTGTATATGAGATGGGAGATAACACTACTTCCTTCTTGTGCATTCTCTACTCTTTCTTTCGAGTGGGAAACCTGATCTTAAACAGGACTGTAAAGTATAATACAAATACAAAATGTAAATGAATTTTAGTGTTTTATAATCCCTTGTCTTGGTAATTTCAAGTTAACTAGCATTGGTGAAGTGACTACAATCTCATACCCCACCTTTGTAAGTCATGTTTATATGCAGGTCTCGTTGAATTTCTGCACAGTTATGAGATCTTGAGGACCAGCTAGAGCCCATTTTACTTAGTAATGGAGTAGGTTGTGAATAGGTCAGTTGTTGAAGCATTTATTGTTTTTTCAAGTTATGGTTTCATATAAATAATACATGTAGCTAGTCAATGCTTGGGAAATGCATTCTTTTCCTTGTGAAATATTTATGGACATCAGTGCCTACTAAATACCCAGTCAATTTTGGGAATACAGGTCTAGCAAGAAGGCTTGGTTGCCTTGAAAGTCTTGGCCAGACTGGCAGGGTGGGGTAGACCTGTTAGCTGAAACATACTGGATCTCTGCCATTTTATCTATTGATTTCCCCCCTCCCCCCTCCCCCTCCTCTTGCCCCTATGTGTGTGGTCCATCCACCCCCTCGAGGATTTTGAAAATGTATTTTATGTTGGTGAAAATTTCTGTGCTAACAGCAAAGATAATGAAGTCCTCTACATCCCTAGGGGACAGGTACAGCATGAACTGGCAAAAAAGCTAATTCCTACTGCAATTGAAATCTGTTGGGATTTTCACTTGTCAATCAAATAATCAAAATTATCTGAATATTTTCTGTAACAAATTACAACCTCCAAAATGCTGTCACTATTTGTATGTGGTGCAGTTTTACCCAGTGTAGAATTTCCTTATGTGGCTTCTGTATTTCTCAAGTCTTCAGGGTGGAAATGAAAATAAATCCAGATATGGGTTTACTGGTAGGAGAATCCAATGTGACATACATACTGTGGGCCATCTGAGACTTCCTGTGACTTTTCTAGCCTGGTAAGTGGTGTTCCTATATAAGATCTGCTGTGATTTAAGGCAAAGAAACAATATGCTCAGTCTTTACCTCAGATAATTTTTCAGTCTTCAGATTCATTGCTGGATATCACTTCCTTTTTCTCACAGGGCTCTGTCCTGCTCTTTGACTGGATGACAAGTCTTTGTAACGAATAAGATATCAAAGAAGTGGATACTTGAATTTTTTTTCAAGAAATCAGCATGCCATTTCCTGAACTTGAAACAGGCACTTAGGACACAGAGGTGGGTCAACACTTTGAAGTATCAAGATTTTATGCAGGTAACCAGACAGGAGCAGAGATGGCTGAAAATCATCCATGATGAAGTTCAGTCCTGAAAAACCCACCTTGAATTCAAGAATTTGCAACTCTGTTTGAACTGACTCAAGTCATCTCAATCATTTAAATAATAAGTTCTTTTTGTCCAGTTCTGACTGCTACAGGCTGCAAAGAGATGACACCTGTGCAGACCAATGAGCAGCTGCTTTTGCGATGCTTACTGCAGTTTCCTGCTCCGGTTGCCTATGAATAGATTATTTTCTTTTTTTTTTTTTTCTTTTGCTTAATAAACAGCTCTCATGTATCTGTCTGAAACTCATACCATTAAAGCCTTAACTCAGCAATCTAAAATTGTGTATTTTTTTCCCCTTACCTACATGTCAAATCATAAACATCAGCTTTAGTAATAAATATTTCTATTTTATATGTATATTTTTATGTCTTTGTCCCAGTTGTATTTTCAAGGCTAAGGGCTTCAGTGTGAGATCCTTGCTGCATGTTTAACAGACAAATAGTGAAAAATAAGACATGCTGATGTGGAGATTATTTTACATAAATCATTGAAAAATGCTCTTTTCTAGAGAAGGGAATCACAAAAGGAGTCATTGACCTGAATAAAAGAAGCTCAGCTATACTCCAGAGAATTTGCCATTTTCGATACATGTTAGTGCTTGCTAACAATGGTAATTTATTAGTCCTGTTCTCTCTTCTTTTCCTCTCTACTTGCACATTTGCTTTTTATTGTAAGCAAGAATTGTATTTATTTTCCAAGAGTGTAAATTGATCTTGTGGTCACTGATAACCACTAAAAGCTACTTGATAGTCAAAACAATCTCTCAAAAGACCCATAACCAAAACAGGTAGAAAAGGCCTCCTCACTAGATCATTCAATTTTAATATTTCTAAGTGAAAAAGCAGTGTTTGCATGCTGAAACAGAGCCAAGGATATTCTGGCCTGATTTGCAGGTCATAACTCTCCTCATGGTCTGTTTGGAAACAGAAGCTCCCCATGTAGTGCAAATTGATGTAGCTCTGCTGCTCCAGATGAAAAACGGTTAGCTCTGCCGGTAGACTCCAGGATATAGAGAAGTGATATAGAGAAGAGGATTTTTTGTAATCTCTGGAAAACCAGGATGTCTATTTTGCTATTTAAATGGGAGCTGAACTCTTGGAAATTGTACTTCACATGCAGAAAAACCAGAGTTTAGAGAGCATAGGTAGATTACTATACATTATCTTATTTTTATTTACGTATCGAGTATATCCGTTGTATAGAGGCTTTACTTGTCAAACAGAGACCAGGCCCCTGCTTCCATCCTTAGTATCCCAAAGCTTCTGTGTACATGCAGTATTTGTCAAATATGTATTCATATCCATGTACATGCCCACCTGCACTAACAGATGTGATACTGCCTTTTTCCTTGTCTCTGTTTTCTGAATGAAGATGCAGTAGTTCAATATTTTATACCCCCTGCAACCAGAACTAAATTCTGCAAAGGAAGAGGCAAGAAACTAAAAATAGTCCACGGTTAGGTAATCTTACCTCGGTAAATATCCAGTTCTAGTTTGAAATCACCAGGTGTCTGTCTGAAGCATGAGTTTTCTCTCTCCCAGTACTTCTTCCAGTTACCTGTAGTATTGCCTGGCTTCACTTTGAATTGAGCTGTAGTCTGAGCACCATGTTTTGTTTTATTTAACAAACGTTGACTTTTTTTGTAAGATCTGTTTTCTCCCTTTGTCAATGTACTCAGGATTTGTCTAAGGAGTTTTTTGTGCATCTTCCCTGTGGTATGTTGTAAACTTACCGACAGAAGCAATTGAGTACTTAACTGATCGTTAGTGCTTGAGTTTCCTCTTCAGCTGCAGCCATTCTGTTTCTGAAGGCAGACTGTGATGTACCTGCTGTCTGTATTCAGGTTTTAAATCTTACTCAGATTCAGCAGGTGCTATGCATAGCTTAGCTCTTGTCAAGTCTAGAAATGTTTTTTTGGGTTTTTTTGACCCATCTATGTTGGTAAGATGAGCTGCCTGCTTGCTAGAACACTTACCCCCCACCCCCTCTTCTTCAGTGTCTTTAGAAAACACTATTGGGGGAAAAAAAGATATGAAATAAGACAGCATGCAAAGAGAACTAACCAAGAAATATGTAGTGCATTTGTGCCGTACTTTTTAGTGAATTCTTAATGTGGACACAAGAGTATCTGACTTTGTAGATAAATTTCTGTATTCTTAGCATTTATTGAATCAGCAATGTACCCCTCAATTATGTAATACTAGCAGCTGGTCAGCCTTTCTCGTGATGTACAGTTTCCTTTTCCTCTTGTAGTAATGATAGAATAATGCTATTATTCTTCAGCACCTTTCAGTTAATGTTCCTTTAGACTTTCATCCAGCTACCAGTTACTTATATGTAAATGCAGATCTTAATTTAGAAGAATTAGCTTTGAGTAAAGCATTAATTTGTACTATAGGGTTAGAAGAGAGCTTCTTTCCAAATGGAAACTGTTGCACAGGTTAAAGAAACAATTGTCAGTACCACTCCTCCTGTGTGCCTGAGCAGTTTCGGAAAGAGGGCTCTAATTATTGGCCTCAGCCAAAGAGACGGATATAAAAGTCTGCATTTCACAGTCCTTCTCTGCATCATATGTACCCCTCTGGCCCTCTGAGAAAACCTGTCACTGCCTCCCTCAATACTAGGAGGTCAAAGTATTCTTTAGCACATTCACATATTATGCCTTCCTCCTTTTTCTCCCTTTTTTCACGTCTTTCTGAATTTATTTACTATCTGTGTTAGAGAAAATTTGACACTATCAAAAATGAGGTGTTGGTGATTTGAAATCTTTCTCCCTCATATTCAGTGACAGGACTCATGGGAATGGTTCAAACCTGCACCGGGGAGGCTTAGACTGGACATTAGGAAACATTTCTTTACCAAGAGGGTGGTCAAACACTGCAACAGGCTTCCTAGAGAGGTGGTTGATA
>Ga0181612_100363_pt1 | contig 14940 bp, 10 predicted proteins | sample HoacroProtozoa21_FD_119630 | JGI IMG/M metagenome (GOLD analysis project Ga0181612, IMG submission 119630) | Hoatzin crop microbial communities from Cojedes, Venezuel. Combined Assembly of Gp0051906, Gp0051904, Gp0051908 | reverse complement strand
TGCTGGGGGGGTGGGGGTGGGAACTTTTTTTTTTTAACACATGTAAGCCTGGAGTTTATGCCTCACAGAAACACTAAAAGTAAAATGAAATGCCCTGGAGCACATCGCATTGGTCTGGGAGAAAATCATGCAAATGGAATCTCGGAGTTAATCTGAAAATTATTTTTCCATGCAGATTTGTTTTTCACTGGAAGACACTTCAGCAGTTTTAAAAATCTGTCTTAACTGCACAGAAAACATCTAGCAAACCAGAGGACTAATATTTCATCTCCTGACCTGGGGGCTCTTGCCTCAAAAAACAAAGTTCACAACAAATTTCTCTTCACAGTGCCTGAAAACATAGCATTTCTTAGCACTTCTCTGCCTGCTTGGTCTTCAAAGCAATGTGAGAGCTATCCAAGGGAAGAACCTTGTTTGCCAGAAATAACGCTCCAAGGATCCTGGTTGCAGTTCTGTTAGTTCATTTTCTCTAGGGTAATGCCAGCACTTTCTCCAGATTTCTATCATTCACAGAATAGCTTGAGAGAAGCCCACATTGCAGAAGTCACAACCACTACCCTCCAACAATACCAGTCAAAAAGCCCACAATCACTCTGTTTCTCTTGTCATCTCCCAGGTCATAACACAGTAGTAATAACATGCTGAAAGCACCACAGGCACCGCCATCATTCTGTTGCAACACTGACTACTTGTCTCTCTAAAGCCATCCGTACAGGACATTTCATTACCAGCACTGTTTTAAAGTAGTGGAACAAAAATTATGTAGCACATATCCCTCAGGGCCTTCAGGGTTTTTTCAGAATAAAATAAAGTTTGAAGAACCCTTGTCCTCCTGTATGCAAATACTCCTGTTAGGGTAAAACAGTAGTTTGCATTGCAGCACACAGAAAATGTCTATGTGCCTGTATAGCTGGCAAATCAGAGTAGGAAGATGCTAAAGACAGAGAATAACACAGAGCAACAATAGCTATTGAGGAAGGTGGGAATGGAAATCCTGGCTGAGAAGACACAGGATATACAAATAAACTGAAGAAACACACTTCTGTTTCTTGTTGGACTAGTAAAAACAGGACAAATGAATAACTTCTTCACATTTGAGATGCACAGAGTGCATTCTTATGTGCCAAACATCCATTCAGTGTTAGCAGGATTCAACCTCAGGCTGCGCACCAGGAATGACAAGAAAAGGTATGTTGTAGATCATTTTCTGTATACATATTCTTTTTCAAGACAGAGGTTTTCAGTAGTTTCTTCCCACAACTTTAGACATTTGCTTGAATAGTGTATGTTGGAAATATATTTGGTCCTAGTTTCCTTCATAGTCAAGGAAAAGACATTGGCGTGCCAAAAGTACAGTTAAGCTCTGCAGACACCTACAGGGACGATCAAGGGAACCTCAGGCAGGTATGGCTGCATCTCAAAGGCAAACAGAGACACTGGGCAGTGCATGGCATGCCTGGTCATCCTCACTATCCAGACGAGAAGACCTGTCTGATGGCTTATATTGGTTTCCCAGCCATGTATCAATATGCCAGGACACAGGGGAAGAGAGGGTGGTGCACGCCCAGGTCTTGCCTGAGCAAACAGGGATGCAGCCTGGTTTCTCACTGACCCACAGACATATCCTACACACCTAACCTGAATCTACAGTAATCACCAAAATTTACACAGCCAAAACTGAGCCTTTATGTCTAATCTGTATCTAGAGCAGCACCGCACCACTCCCACTGACACCCATTTTGCCCGCCTTAGGTAAGGATCTGTACCTACACCCACATAAAGAGGCAGGGATTGAAGGGATTAGATGTGTACACAGTGGAAAAAAACACAGTAAAATATATAAATAAAGTGCATTGCCTTTCAAAATCTATTTAAAACCTGTGTGGGTTTCCTCTGATCTTCTCTCCCCCTCACCTTTTTCCCGCTTTAGCACAATTGAATGAAGAATAAAAAAACAACACAAAATTTCAAACATGTCATTTTAGTTGCCTGAAGCACTTTTAACTTACTGTGTTTATGGTACAGCTAAACCAGAATCTGATAATGCCAAGCAGTCTATCATTGTAGGTTGTACCAAAGGATTAACTGAAGGTTTATGCTGCAGAGTGCTATGCTATTCTTATAAACAAAAACCCGTTACCTCAGTTACAAAGGCTGTAAATTTTTGAGTTCAGTCATTTGCATGTTTCATACACTTTTACTGACTAAGAAGGGGGTGTTGGAGCAAGCTTTATGGGACTGTTATGCTGGAATTACTTATTTTACATTTCATGACAGATTATTTATATCTTAAAAAAAAAAAGTAGAGGTAAGACTGAAGAACAAAACCCAAATCCATATTAATGCAGTGTTCATTTCGTTCTCCTCCATCTCTGTTCCTTCATCCCACACAGACGTGCTGGCAGCCTTTCTTATCTGGATTTGCAAAATAATCTCCCTCCTTACCACTTTCAATTTTTGCTTGCAGACTTGTTTTACCTGCAGTGTCCATTAGGTGTTAATCAACAAAGCCAGTGGAAGAGAGATCTTCACTCTCATGACAGCTTTCGTGCTTCTTCATGCAGAGCCTTAGCTTTTTTCACTTTCAGTTGATGAGCCTGAAAACTCTTAGAGATGGTATTTTCTTATTCTGTGAGCTTACATCAGGCTGAAAATACCACCATCAGTGAACAGACCCTAATTATGAAGGTTATCAGTGAATGCTATTCAGAAAACTGCTGAAATCATGTTGAAATGTAATTCTACATTCACAGTTATTAGGCAATAACTTTGGAGAAGTCAGAACCATTTGTTGTTGCTTTTGCTGTGATTGCTTTCTTCCTTATTTGATTGCAGATACAACTCAAAGAAGAGAGAATAAGTCCAACAGGATATTTGTACTTCTGTGTATGACAGACCCAGACTACAGAAAGTCAAATAAAAATTATTTTATATGAGGAGCTGCAAATCAAAGCTATTGCATGCATTCGAAAACATACAGTTCACTTTTATAACTTCTGATCTAGGACAAGTTTGTCAACGTTGAAGTAAATTTAATTTGACACGCACTTCAGGAGGGCAAGGTAGGGAAAAATACACAAAGTTATCAGGATTTTGTGGCCTCAGCCCCTGCACCATTCTATTCTTGTGCCTGGTTTAGGATAGTGACAGCTGAAGTAACACAGCTTAACACAGAAAGATTAGTGTATGAAGGTGTTTTCAGGAAATGAGAGAGTAACCCACAAGATTGTTTAGTAACCTGCCAAATTCCTGGTGTGGGGAGACCTAAACACTAGCTCATGGGATAGGAGAATGTGATCTGCTGCCAGGCTGGTTGGAGTATACCAGGAAAGCTAAGCCAGCTCAAGCCAGGCTTGACACAAGGAGCAAGCCTCTCTCTTCCTCCAAGCCCAAGTTTGCCTTCAAAGGGGCCCACTTGCCTCTGAGAAGTGCACCGATGGATCACCAGATTAACACTAGAGGACCCAGCTGGAGAGGTGTGAAGCTGTTGCAGCACTGCTTGACACTGGGGCAGCTGTGCTTGTGAAGCACCTCAGTTCATGCCCTGACCGACACAGAAGTTCACACTTTGCCTCAACTCCTGCCACACAGCAGAAGCAAGAGGTGGGACCAACCTCCAGCTAGTAAAAGTCAGCATCATCCCATTAATTTTGTCAGAGCGATACTAGGTCACTGAATACAGCCCTGCTCCTGCCAGTCTGTCAATAGCAATCATCTTGCTAAGGAAAACATAATTTTCTGTTGTTCAGGGTTTTCCAAATAAAACATGCCATTCTGTTAAAGAAAATTACATCAGTGATTAAATAAATCCTGAAATGCATTGTTATCATCTTGTCACTACTGCACAGAAAAATGGAGCACAAGTGCTTTCTAGAAGGTTCTTGTATAACTCCAGTGCAGTGGGGATTTCCTAACCACTTAGTGTACCACAGAGGCAGCTTCCTGGATGTACAGCGATAGGTCATGGGAAAGGCCTGCCCCGTAGGCACAATGATACCTGGCAGATATAACTGAGAATTTTCCAATAAAGTCTGCATTTAGGATTGCCACCTGCCCAGCATGCTGTATAGATGATGATGGAGCGGGCAATGCTAGCCATCATTTTTGTGGCTTTTCTCCTGCGGAATCAATATTCAGAGATAGGGAAAGAAGAGCAAGGTGAGTTCCCAGGAATTTAAGAATTACTTCCAGAGCGTCTCCACAAAATTAATGAGAGCCGCATCCTTGGACATACATGGCTACTCTGCCATTGGCTCACTTCATTGTGAGGAGCTCATCAGACCTAAGGAAGTTTAGGTCTGGCGGGATAAAAACTAGTTATAAAATCGTATGGTAGGGATAAATGTGACTGGACTCAGTGCCAGAGAGGCTGGTTTGACTGCTAGAGCATATTGGGATTGAGTAAGTATTGCTCACTAGTTCTGGTTGATGTGAAGAAAGGACATGAAAATTTTAATGTCTTTAAAATAATGGAAGGCCAGGAGTGACATAAGTGAAAAGGAGGAAGAGTACTTAGAAGCGGGGAAAAGAAAAACTCAAAATGCCCTGGTCACACTAATAGAATTATGTAGATAAGTGAGTCAGGCAATTAAACATACCAAAATAATGCAAGAGGGAGAGAATATGAAATAAGAAAGCTGGAAGTGAAGATTTTTTTTTTTTTTAAAAAAAGAGGCATTATAATAAGTGCTGCTTCCTTTTTTACCTTTTTTCCTAACGTAAGCCAGGGGTAACTCTATTGACATTAGTGAGCAACATGAATGTCAGCAAAAAATTCAGATTTTATTCCAGCGCAGTCTGTGAGTACACTTTGATTACTGTAACCCAAAGGAAAATGTTCCAACACAGTGGAATGAAAATTAGTTTTAACCACTGTCTATATTTCTGGTTGCTTATACTATGAAAAGAAACAGGTTTGTTACAGATGTCGAAAAGACAGAAACGAGAAAATTGAGGGATTTGGAATTACCAATTACTTAAAAGTCAAAATCATACAGAGGAGAACAGAAGTGGATGCAGAGGAGAACCATGGTAAAGGCATGTGATTCTGTTTTGTCCTTCCAAGATTTTGATCTTTTTAAACTAATACAAAGGACAATGATGATGCTAACACAAGATATTATTGATACAAAGCAGTTAAGTGAAAAGAAGCTGACATTAAACACATGGGTTCTGGGAGAGGAGAAAAGAGAGAATGGCATAAGAAGGTAAAACAGTTATGCCAGGGCCAAATGCATTTTGATATTTATGTAGATAATGAAAGTGTTGTGACTCCTTAGAAAAGCATTAGATAGAGATAACAAATTACAGCATTCCACATGAGGACACAATACCATAAGGCAGCTCAAAGAGAAGAGGGGGAATGTTGTGTTTAAACATCGTCCCTAGGAGAAGGGAAAGGACAAACTGGAGCTCGCGGAATTCATTAGGTACTGGAAAGTAAAGTGGGTATGTCCTAACCAAAATCAGGGCAGATTATCATAATCTTGTCTACTACTTCACTCAGTAAAATTTGAATAATGAAAAAAAGAAAATCAAAAGACTTTTCATGCTATTCCTTCTCAGACCAAGGGCAACCGAAAGAGATATGAGTTGATATGAAATACTTGCTCTGAGTAATTTATCATGTAGTATTGTGCTTTCCCCAGTTGTGAATTTACTAATAACATAAATAAAAGCAATAGTAAATAATTAATATACTGAATAACCATGAAAATAATATTTTCAGCTAGATGATCATCTAGAACCAAAATAATCTTTAATATATTCTACAATTGTACTTGAAAGGTTGAAGACTAATGAGGTGAATTAAGAAATTCTTTGATATTTAATGTTGAAGAATCTTTCCAGCATCCCATTATTATTTTAAGGGCAAAATGACATGTCAATCTATGTATTCAAAACAAGACTGAAGTCATCTGGCAGGCTGGCTAATTCCAGTATAATGCCATAGTTTATGTACAGAGAAGCACTGTGGAATAGACAATAGTTACTGTAAAGCTATTTGAGCATTATTGAGTCTGTTCACAAAACCCTTGCTGAATACATATAAAAACATTTTTCATAAATCTCTAATAAGCTTAAGTCAAAGTGACTTTTTCCCAAATACGAATTTGAAAACAGAAAAAGAAGTCACAAGTTTAGGATAGAAGATTAGAGAAAATAGATTTATAAGCATGAAAGCCAGTCAAATTTGCCCCAAGTTTGAAAGTGTTGGCTCATGCTACAGTGTCAGGTTGAAGAATGGTAGGATGGAAAAGAAACCAAATACTCTTTTCCCTGGGAAGACTTTAAGGCTGATGTACTAGGTATGCAGATTTGTCTAGGCAGTGAACTTGTCAGACGTTAAATGAAAAACGCCTCCATACTTTTATGCAACTTCTTTGCAACAGAAAATGTTGTTCAGACATCTTACAGTTCTCACAGCTTCAGATGGCCAGAGGTGTCATCTACAGAAGTCTACAAGGTGTCCAACACAATTACCTTTATCCTCTGATCAGACCCATCAAGAATTGTATATACATAGTGGGTTTGCACAAGTTCTGCTCTCTGCTTCAAACTCCTCCCGTACTAAATAAACCACACAAAGTGTTACTCCGAGATAACTCTGCCTTGTGTTGTTTCACTTTCTTGTGAAAGCCTCAAAAGGATGCCAACATTTTCATATTTAGCCCTTTAAATACCTGTATAAACCTAATTTATCCATTGCTTAAAAAGACAGTATCTTGTCTCTTTTTGTGATCTGAAAGTCTACACAAAAATAATATTTAAAGAACATGGCTAGTCCTCCCTCTTTAATAAGTAAAAGATAATTCATTATCATGCATTGTCTGTGCTTAAATCTCTATCTGTTGTTCTCAAGATGACACACAAATCTTGAGGAAATCGGCAGTAAAGTCACTCCCTTTTGGTCAGATCCACTGATTATAATTCATCTTTATCTCAATTGCTGTAGCACCCTTGCAAATAGCTGAGCATGATCCTTCTTTCTGCAAGCCGGTCCCTGTCCCAAAAGTTTGCAGTCTAAATGGTCAAGGCAAAGAGAAGTGGATAAAAATAGTCCCTATACGAATAATCCAGTAGTGGCAAGTATCATTTGCCTACATGCTATTTTTCGCTTTTTGTTTGTATGTATTAATGTGATTGTATCAGGGATGGCTTGTTCAGGAAGAGGATAGAAGACCAAACATGAAGGTTTTGGGAGAAGATGGGGCAAAGAGGCCATAGGCACAAGGGATGTAATGCTGAGGGTGAATTGTCCAGGAAAAACAGGCAATGTCAACATTGTCATTGCCAATATTGTGCCACATCTTGTTGGCTTCTTATTGCAGTTTCTGCACATGAAAAAACATTTTGGCTGCTAAAACAATAACAGAAGCTATGGGCTCTGCAGTTTGGTTTTATTCATCTATTCACAAGCCCAGCAGAAAAAAGGTAAATAAGTGCTGAAAACACCAGGCAAGAACCCACTTTTCTCTCCACCAACAAAACATCCGCATATCTGTAAAAGGGCTTTTGCACTCTTCAGGATGATAAAATGGGAGATGCAGTATGCAAAATCTGTTCCTGGAGAGGAGGTTTCCTCTGCAGAGACACTATAGAAGTAGTTTCTCTCACCGTAACAAAGTACAGGGAGCATGCCGCACTCCCAAAAAGGCTGGTGCGACATACTGGTCTGATGCAATGGGAAGAATTTTCTGAGAGGACAAGCAAGTAAATTTTTCATGGTGTATTACATTGGCACATTTTTCAAGAACTGCTGGCAATCACAACTAAGACAGCAGAGGGTAAACTCTTTCAAAAAAAAAAGTGAACAAATGAAAAATCAGGTATGACTCTTCTGACAACACATTTTTTGCCATTTTGTAGTAGGCTCTGCGGTCACTAGTGGCTGTAAGTAGTGCCTTGCTAGACTACGAAAAATAGCAAATTCTCTCATACCACATAGGTAGAACAGTATTCAAGTGTCTGCTGCTATTTTTCCTTATGCCTTTGTCAAACTGAGCATACTGTATCAACAGAACATCACAGCAGGTAGAAAGAGTGTGAAGTAGTTTTGTATAGACCTGCTAATGTTTGTGAATCTGTTCCTTTTTTCCCTATTAAATTACAGTCCTGATGATTGTGCTTGGCACGATTCTTTTTCTTTTAGACTTTAAACTCATTAAATTTAATGACTTCATTAAAGGTCAGAGGCACAAAGGGAGCATTTACCACTACAGTGCAATGTGAGAAAGCTGAAAAATATCAGCAATAATGAACACAGGCAAGAGACCTCTAACGACACTGCATTATTTAATATAATTTCTCCACAATTCGAACGGCGTATTTTGCTGAAAGTACAGCTAAGGAAAGTCTCAAACAAGGACATATAGCATACATTGCAACTAATCCATTTTTAGAGGAAATCTAGGACAAGTTATTCAAATTTCTAGAATAAAAAGTGCCAGTAGCAAGCAGTAAGAGAAGTAAGAAAGTGAGTGTGAGTACAGATTACTACACAATTCTTTTTTTTTTATTGCTTCCAAATCATGACTTCTAACATATTATGCAAAGACAAAAGAAAGTTAAGTTCAGAATACTAAAATGCCTTCTCTTACAAAAACAAAATAAAACTAACACCTTGGAGAATTTTTTTGACCTTATGAATTTGGCCCACCATGCTCTTTCAGGATTTTTGCATAAAATTACACTCTTCATTTTGGATATGGAGCTCGTTATCTTCTTCACTGTGCTTTGCTCTTCTGTAGAACTTGAGCTCCATATGAAAGGATGGGAAAAATATTTTTGCATAGCACAAAACTAGCTCAAATGTAGAGATCCAGTGACCATCTCTTAGTTAGAATAGTTACCTGATGGCAAATAAGATTCTCAACGGGAACATCAAGGCTAGTGACAACTGATCAGTGTACTACACGGTGGGGATGCTGATCATCTGAAGAGACTAACTTAATGAGAATTTTATAAGAAACACAACTGACAAGATACTTGGGGAACACAGAAGTACAAAGCTTTCCCTTTTAACTCTGGGACAGGCAAGGAAAGAAGTTCTCAACAGAAAAGAGGAGAAATTCACTATTTGGGGAAGAAGTTCTGTGCAGGAAGGGACTTGGGCATGGCTGACGTCTCCACTGTGGTGACCAGGATCCTGACCCAGCTCCAAAGAACACTAAGAAGTGTGAGGAAACTGGTAACAATGAAAGAAAAGGATCTCTGCTATCTCGCTCTGAAGTACACAGAAAAGGCCTTATAAAAATACAACCCACTCAGGCCAAAGAAAGCTTGTAGGCACAGAAGTTTAAAATGGCAGGACTATGTCCCAAGTGGCCCAATAAGAGATCAGATAAGGAAAATTTTAGTAAGGGTACAATGCCATCCAAGTCACAACGTTAAAAGCCAGTGACTTGCAAGTGGAAACATTTGTTATAGCTGTCTCTATGCCCCGCCGGGACAAAGCCCATGACAGCTCCTGTATTTCACTTGTTGCTTCCTGTGTCCCCCACCTATGATGCCAAGCACAACCACCACTGATCGACATGTTCAACCCTGGCCTTTGAGAAGGGAACACCCAAAATGGTGGTGTGAATCTTCTATCAACACCTTATGGATATTACAGCCTCTTCCCTGCTATGTTGTGAACATGCTGCAGAACACAGTGAGTGAGGAGGGAGCACATGGGGACACACCAAGAGCTACAATGGCAGAAAACTTTGTTTAGTCCATAAACACAGGATCAATCTTATCTATTTTTAGTCAGGTGGCTAATCTAAGCCAGCCACTACAACTCAAAGCAGCAATCCTTAGCCTATTAAACAACATAAAGTATAACAGCATATAGTATAAAGTAACTCCAGAAATAGTTTAAATCAACAGAAACATATGTTTAACAATACCAAAGTAAAACTTTTACTCCAATATGGCTTTAGATGTGACAGGCAATAAGATGTCTGGAAAATTTTTGAGAAGAGAAATTGGGAGCAAAATCTGAAGTGGGTATTTCTGTGTAGAAAGCCATAAGCCAGACTGCAAGGCTGACTGGAAGGTCCTAACAGATATATTTATGTCATTATATGGATTAGGATAACCTGATGTCAGTAACAGCCATTAGTTTTATTTAAACAACTCTATATGAGAAATAAGAAGAATAAAAGCAGTGTTTTGCTCTGCAGCACTGTTTCTTTTGCGCTGATGATCTGTACAAGCCTCCGCATCTGCACATGCTGCTGGCAAATCAGGCTTTGAGTTAAGGTAGCAGAAGTAAGAAGAGATTAGTTAGGTGAGATGAGCCATAAATGAACAAGGTATCTAATTTCCAGTTAATAGTCCTCTAGCAGATTACTAAATTACTCCTGAAAATGTTTTTGAACAATGAGCTTCTATTAGCCACTCTTGTAAAGTCAGACTCTTCCTGGTAATAGCAAATAAAACAGATCTAATCCTCAGACTGTAACGTCTGAAGCCAGACATCTCATTTAATCTTCTTTCTTCTCCTCAGAGCCAATTCTTTCCTTCTTCCTTGCAAAATAGTCAATGCTTTCCTCCCTCATCAACTCCCACTCTTCCAAAATATTTCTTCCCATCATAAAGCAAGTTCTGATATTTTAAAAACCTAACTTCTAACACCAGGACAGCTGCAAAGAGCACAATGGCAAGAAGTGATGAAGGTAAGTCCATCACTTCTGAAAACCTCAGGACTTAGAAAAGGAACAGCTTTTTTTGTTCATTAAAAATATTTCACATTTGAAACCACTGAAATAAGACAACAGTAAAAATGCCCATGTGAGATACTTAAAAATTATCTCTAGCCCCAGAAATTGTATACATATTGCTATCTGAGAGTGATATCATCACCTCTTTAACCATGCTTGATTGTAATCTATACATGTGAAAAACTCATAACAGGTTTTAAAGCAGCTAATTAAGCAGATAGAAAAAAAGAGGATTAATATACAAAGCATCCTGGACACTGAGTGTGACTTCATTCATTCTGATGCATTCCAAAGGCCGTCCTTACCCAAATTTCTTCTGAAGTACTTTTGATAGTCAAGGATAAATTGATCTCTCACAAGAGGGGTCCCTATTAGTCAGTGGAGGTGAGGAAATCCCTGATGTGTTTCCTCCCCTCCAGCTCACATACCAGACTCTGGGGTCTTTGAAGCTGGACTGATTCAAGAGAAGGTTCTTAGTACTGAGGAGAAACCATTCTGATGCGTACTTCTTTCTTAAAAACTAAAAGATTTGTTCTTTTTGATTTCACAAGTCACCTCTGTTCCAGTTAAGTGAAGCTGAAGAACAGTATAGAAAAATTATGCACTTGTGGCTGAACTGAAGCATTTCTGAAAAACCTCAAAGCCAAAAAGTATATTGCAGTCGATGTTAAAACCTGCAGGATTCTGTTAGATATTCAAGGTGACAAATGGCCCCTTACATTGCTTTCATTATGTTTTTGAAGAATTGATTGCATTTGCAGCCAAAGCTATTCTCAGAATTATGCTGTGAAAGATCTAAAAGTGCTTGCTTATTATTATGAATGGGTTTAATATTCAACAGATTATTATTTCCTCTTTTCTCTGCACTACTGCCTAGAAGTAACTTCTTTTTCGGAGACTTTGGAAGTCTTCGGTGACCAGTTTATCTGTAAGAATGATGTAACATTCAAAACCAGTAAAAACACAAATGATGGGAATTTAAGTAAATCTGAACGTTCTAATTAACTGTATACACAAATGGTTAGAGTTCTCTTGCAGTTCTGTCTTTTACGACTGCTCAAAAGTTGTAAAATGCTGGCATAACAGTGTACACAGCATGTCAGCAGTGTGTGATAAGGGCAGTGTAGCATCTATAATACACTGATGTTGAATCTGTACGGGATCTTCTGGCTTTTGAAGCAGAAGGTTTTCTGAACAGACAGGATGCTCTGGATCAGAGGTTGCCACTTTGTGCTTCAGCTCTGTGGCAAACATTTTGCAGGGAAGCAGGTGCCTGCCTTCTTTCTCAGAGGAGGGTGATACAAAACAAAAAGCACCTAAACATCTCTGTCTATGGTTGTTTCCCAGTTGGCAGGTGAGGTTATCACTTTAGTAACTGGATCCAAGTGGTTGCTGCCCCTTCCATGTCAGATAGCGTTACTTCTCTCACTTCCTAACCTTCCTAAAAGCATCTGTTCAGGAATAATTGCCTGAATGACCTTTTTAAATTTGCAGTGGCTCCTTGAATATCTGCTAAGCACCCAAGCAGTTCCCTTACCTGCTTTTTAGAATATTAACACCTCTTCTTGTATCTCTGCAGATAAGAGTGTGGTTGTTGAACCTGGTTCTGTTTGTCTTAAAACCTGAATTTTCTTACACTTCTATCTACACTTGAACAGTTTCCAGTTGGAACTAGCCCTCTGCAACTATTACACGAACTGAATCACTTTTCTTATCCACTCAGACACTCACTTCTTTTTTGGCATGATTTGATATTAAAGAGTCTCTTTAGGCTATCCCAGTGGCAAAAATTTGCAATGAGGCAGATTTTCCCAACAGACGCTACATGTGCAAAGCACTGAACAGTGTCACTGCCTATTAAAAGGTATTAGCTGAGGAGGGACAGGAATGAGAGAAATCAGATAAAAGGATTTTTTCAGGGTTGTTCAGGATTGTTTTGGTCTGATTTGGTTTTGGGGGTTTTGTCCCTTTAATGCATGACTGCAGTGTAGCTGCAAGATTGCATGTCCCAGACAATGTGAAAGTCTGACTCTCTAATACATCATTAATTTGACAGAACCTGAATCAGTATTTGACTGCTTCTAGGCTGTTCCGAAGTATGGTGAAAATCTGATTGAAAAAAATCTCACAAGGAAAAGACAGCTTCTCTTTTGCATCCTTCTTTTCCCCTACTCTTCAATTTCCTTTAAGATCTCATTTTTCACTTTGGTGTTCCTTTCCTCTGATCTTTCTCCCCTTCAGCAGTCCAGGTTTCCTCTAAAGCTCTTGACATCTACTGAAATGACCCATTCACAGCCACTCTGACAATTGCCATTTAGCAAGGAGTAATGTGAAAAGTTCTAGTATACCTCATACAGAGAGCTAATGAACCCCTAATTAGGTGTGAGGAATGATCTGAGGGCATGGGTTTGGATAGGATTTCACCACATAGTGAAAGAAGTGGTTCTCTACAGTTACATATGCCTCTTTTATGACTCCACCAGGAATTCTGTATCTAGTCCAGGAAAGCATGTTTTGGCCTTCTCTCTTCAGTAAGTTAAAGGCAAACATTGTGTAGCCATGAGAGGACATGCACATCTGCCTCTGAGGGTGTGCTTCTGGTCATCGTGCTTCTGATCAGGCAATGAAATCTGACGTTTGATAAATGTTGATAATCAGTCACCAGCCAGTCTGAAAAACTATGCATCCTCAAACTTGCAGAGTAATATTAATATTTGTAATACAACCTTTATACTTCTAAGCACCTAAACGAATAAACGTATATCCTCTTTCTCCCCACACTGCTGCAATACATCATGAGGAGCATCTGTGTACCCAGGGTGGAAGTCCAGGTGCCACTTCTATGCTTCAGTGTTTGTTATACAGGGACCCAACAGACTAGGCAGGACCCAACCTTGTAATTCAAACAGGACACAACAAATTGTTCCTCCTGCACAGAAGATAACCCTGTCCCACAGTCTCTCATGCTCTGGGCCCTCTCCCCTAAGCTCCCTCCTCTCTCATCACTTTTGCCCTGCAGGTGTGGATTACAAGCAGGGAGAGAGTCCTTCCATGAATTAGGGCAATGGTCCATGATCCAAGCCCTTGTTCAATCCACCTTTCTCCCAAGCAGTTAACGCCAGTCTCCAACCACACACAACTATTGCAGGATTTCTGCCCTTGGTGGAACCTGACAGACTTTGCAGTAGCAGCCAAAGGGCTGGAGGCCTGCACTGCTGCAGGTCAGAGATGTTCCTGGGCTCAGAAAGGTTTTTTTATAGCCATCTTCAGTGCCCTGGGATGGATGAAAGCAGAGGGATATCTATCATTTTCATCCCAGATCCTCATCAGTCACGTATCTTAGCATATCTCCTTCTGCACTCCTCTGAATGCTGGCAAGGCAACACAACTAAAATGAAGTGAGAATGTGCCAGAAAATACCAGCTCCACACCAGTGTTTTTCTTTACAGCCAGACTCTCAAACCCAGTGTGGTCCCAGCATTCGAACTAGGGTCCTGGAAGTGATAAATCTATGTAGGAACTGTACATATTCATCATGCCCCCCTATCTGGAAGTTCAGTTTCCACCCCCTGTTCTACAGCAGCAGTCACCAAGAATGAGGGAGGATGGGGCCATGGTCAGAGGGAGCACAGTCTCTGCTCTTGAGTCCTTTGGCTACGAACTACAAGCACAAGATAGTTGTATGGTAGAGACTGAAATACCTCTCTCCTGGTTTTCTACAGGAAAGCAAGCTGGTGGCAGAAATTCACTCTGCTATCATTTTGCACAGGGCTTTTCTATGCGTAGCCCTCTTCACTCCTGTCATGAACGGGAAGCAACACCCAGCCCTAAGAGCTTTTTCTGAGGATAAAAGGCATCTGAGGGGATGAAGAAAGACTGAAGATGTCAAGAAAGTGTTATTAATTATTTCTGAGCCATAAAACAAACAAAGAAAAGAGAAAAAACAAGTTCTAAGAGTGAGATACAGCCTCAATATTTCTCATATTCAATGCAGTGCTCAGGAGCAGATATTTATCCTAGGAAATTTAAAACCGTATTTCCAAAAATCATTCTTCACTTGTTGAGGATCAATCTGTTTCCATCAGGACTGAGAAACTGCTGACTTTCAAGCTCTTCAGATGTTTTCAGAAGAGGAGCCATGAGTCAAAGTACGCATGCAGTCTCAGTGACTCCTGTCAGCGGCTTTAAAATTTGGAAATGGTAAGAAGATGTCCTAAGATACAGGGGGGGG
>Ga0181612_111649_pt1 | contig 14941 bp, 15 predicted proteins | sample HoacroProtozoa21_FD_119630 | JGI IMG/M metagenome (GOLD analysis project Ga0181612, IMG submission 119630) | Hoatzin crop microbial communities from Cojedes, Venezuel. Combined Assembly of Gp0051906, Gp0051904, Gp0051908 | reverse complement strand
CAGTGGAACATTTTGGATGAATAATTCAGTAGGCAGGAATGGGAAATGAACAAGTCTTCCGTCTGCTAAAGGGAAGAAAAAAAAAAGACCAAAGAAAAAGAGAAGGAAAGACATCTCCTGCATTAGCAAGGCAGAGCCCTCTGAGCTCGGGCTTCAGCTTGTGAGTGGCAACACAGCCTGGCTTTCTTAAACGGCGGCCGAGCACCGTGTGGACCCTTTGCATGGTCGCACCATACCTAGTTGCAAAAAGCTTTGCAAAGCAGGATAAAACCTGCCTCTCTGTAGTGATTGCTGCAACCAGGTGAGAGCTCACAGCCTCAGGTCCTCATGTGGTGCAAATCCCTCCAAGTCCATTCAGCTGAAACAACAGCTACTAGTCACAAGCTAGCAAGCCATGAAAGCTAAGATAGAGATTTCACATTGGGGGAAAGCATTCAAAGGTTTTTTTGCATGTGTTTTTAGTTTTGTGTCAGTAGAGTTGGAAGGTCTTATTCTCCAATACGAATAGGAACTGTTTGCAAGTGTGGCTGTTTTTGTTTCCAGACTAGAGGAGGATGTGCAAGTACAAGTCTTAGCACAAGACAGGAGCATTTGCAGTGAGGCCTGCTTTTATTTCATGCACCTATTTAAGTGTGCCAATAGCAGTGCAAAACTTTCTCCCCATTCTTGATGCTGGAGATGCGATATCTTATTTTCTCTATAGTTTCCAATTACTCCTCTCACGCCCAGTCTGCAGATACAAACTAACTTAATCTCTTCCTAACGAAGGTCTGCTGTCTTAATCCAATGGTGACAACAGCAGCAAATATTTTAATTAAAACTACGTTCCACAAAATAGCTTTATTCATTATATTGTCTCCCTTCCTTTGCAACAGAAGAACTAATTGAAAGCAGCCATGTGAAGGACTTGCATCCAGAAGTCTGCAAACAGAAATACGCCGGTTACTCTGCTGGGGGTGGGGGAGAGAGGCAACTGCCCGAGCTACTAGAGCAAACAGCCAGGGCAGAAAGCAGCAAATGGGAAACACGCGTACCAGGAGTGAAAGGCTCCCGTCCAGTGTCGTGGACCATCCCTGGATCCACTCCAGATGAATTCTCCACGCTCTTGAGAGGTTTCAGCGCTGCGGGCTGTGGAGGAGCCCGTTCACTGGGTCACTACAAAGCTGTCACGGGTAGGTGGGTCTGTACAGACAAGCGTTGGCCCTTGCTTTGGTGCCGAAGCCTCAGGGTGCTGCCCACCAGCTGCTGCTAGAGGCTCCCACAATGGGAGGCAAGCGGGAAACTTTCAGTTTAGGTTCCATTTTCTCTGCCAGTTCATGTGCATAACTCAGGTTATGGTACCTTCTGCAGTTTGCTTCGTCCCTTGGAGTCAAGTTCGGGTGCTGGTTCATTTGTACCAAACTGACATGATCTCATTTGAGACTTGAGGTCTTAAACCCGGGACATGGGGCTTTGCATCCAACTGTTATTTTTTTCGTGGGAAAAGTAGCTGAAGTGAGGAGATTATCTTAAACTCCATGCAGTTCTTCTCACAAGCAAGTGCAAAAATAATTTCTCAGCTTCATTTACAGCTACATCTAGAGAAGTTAAAAGCCTGCTAAGATGAAGACTGGACACCCCTTTGCCCAGAAAAAAATAATTTCATTTGGGAGCCTATTGAATCAGTGAATTATGCATTGAATCTTTTGTACTGAAAAGCAGCCAAGTTTGCCACTGAGTACTTTCTTAACAAGAAATAAATGAATGGCTGCAACAAGGTGTGTTGCAATCATTATTCTCGAGGAGAGAGGGTGGCACAGATCCCTACCTGGACGCTTCACAGCAGTGTAAGGCGTATGGGCACAGGCATGGCGTACAACATGCAGTCGTGGGATTTTCTTTCTCTGCTGTCCTCATCCAGAGGCTGACAGGCATCACAAACACCCTGAAAGGCTGTGGCTCAATTTACCATCTCTTTCCAGATAGTTTTAAGCATGCTTTGTTAAGAGGGTGATGGATAAGCCGGTAAATGTGTGCAGCTGCTGGTAGAGCTCATCTCTCTGATGATGTCTCGTGAGACTGAAGAAGCAATAATAAGAAGGAGAGGCTTGAAGTCAAAAGTTTCAGTGCCCACCTGCAGTGAATCCACACTTCTCAGACGATGCAGGATTCTCATGTCTGCTTCAGTTTCAGACACTGAAAGAGCATTTGTCCTTCATACCACACCAAGCGCTTTCACCATCACTCGCGTTCCTGCTTGTGTACTTCTGTCCCAAATATTTGTCATTCGAGCTGCTGTGCTGTACTCCAAGGCTATCCTGTAACCCAGGTCCCGCAGCTTGACCCCTGTGTACTTATCAATTTATCCATCGTGGAAGAATATGACGCTTACGAAGGCAGCGTTTGCAGCACAGAATGTGCCTCTCACTTTCGAGCCTTGGAGATTTCTCCTTGGCCAATCCAGTATTTTTCAGGAAACTCATTTTGCTGATTCAACCTGAGAAGAGGACAAGGATGGAGTCAGAAAAATGTTGCAGTGTGGATTTGAAATCTTGTTTCAGATGCTTCTTCATAGTTTTCACCTCCACAATGAAATTTCATAGACTCCATAACAGTTTTCCTTATGCCCAATCTTATTTTGATATCTTAAACAGGAAATAATACTTCTTTTCCTCATGGAAACAATAGATACACCCCTTCAAATGATTTGGGACTGAAGCTTCAGAGCCTAGTTTTCCTCAAGATATAAACAAGCTTTGGATAAAAATTCCCTTATTAAATACACCCTGTGAGATATGGCTCTAGGGCCATAGGTGACAGTCAGCAGTACTGTCTCAAGCCTCTTAAATGTACAATCCTTCTTTATTGTGGCTGCGGCATCTTTCACTAGTTCTGAATTTGATCGGATTGTAAAGTGTGCGTAAGGGAGCACAAAGACAATTGTAAAGTAACAAAATATTGAGGAGAAGGCTTATGTAAAATCCGGGTGATGTCAAAGTATTCATGATGCAAACATGCTTGCAAACACAGTCCATCTGCTCTGCTTCAATACTTTTCTGACACTTTGGCACATTATTTATTTGGTTAAATCATTTTCCAACCTCCCTCTTGCCCTCCCTCCCCAGGGAAATAAATAACCTTGACCTTTTTCTTTGCAGAGAAATCCTGAAGAGTGGCTTCTGAACGAAAACACATTGGAACAAGAGCAAACACCAAACACGCTATGAATGAAAGCAATTCCGTGTCAAGAGGCACCGAACTCCTGCTAAGCGTAGCAAAGAGCACTTCTGCTGCTGAGAGGAAAGGAGACTTCGTTCTTCCAGGTGACGCGTGCGGCGGGAGGAAGGATTCAGTAACAGTGGTAAATGGTTTGTGGTTTCAGGGGATTTCCCCCAAATCTCTGAGGGGCTGTATGTGCTAAATCCACCCAGCCACAGCAGCAATGCTTCCTAGGTTGCACTGGGTAGCAGGGTATCCATTCTGTACCGCTGGATGTGCGGATCCCATGTGCTCTTCCAGGCACAACCGTGGCACCGAGCATCACGAGCAGCTGGACTGTGTGTGCCAGTCTGGGCACGGCAGGGAGCAGCCAGGGCGACAGTTAGCTTTCACAGTGGAGAGGAGGGAAGACTTGCCACTCAAGCAGAAACGTTTTCAGAATCAAGAATATAAAAAGAAAAGAAAAAAAAAACTTTTAGAAGTCTCACAGCTGCTATTGCCGATCATGTGTGTGACTCAGAGGGTAGACTGTATGCTATAAATGGAAATGGGTTACTTACAATTTGACTGATAATGTCTTAGTTTTTGTAAGAAAAAGTCTTTTGAAGAATTACTATAGTGGGGTGGCAAGCTGTACCATATGTTCTTTGCTGCAGCTGACTCTATAATACATCTCAGCTACACTTTAAACTGTATAGCACTGATTGCATTGTAACTCTTATGTCCTCTGCAGATAAAGTTATGGAAATATAATGATTGCGCTTCAGATATGTGCCAGCACTGCCTATACTGTGTCAAATCATCAGGCAAGAGAAGACCACCTGCTTGCCTAGGCTTTCCCCACTTGTTTACCACCTTCTGCACCGCAGCAAGCAAGGCTTGCAGGTCCCCCAGGGAGAGACACCACCAAAAATAAAAATTCATGCCTGCTGGAGCTGTGCTTTGACTCTGCAGTACTTTGTGGCGAAGGATGGATGCCCTAACGCAAGGCAAAATTGGTAACTGCAGCTGTTCAGGCCTCCTTCAGAGGGTGAACCAGGGAGGGGACAGCTAGGACAAAATCTGGACAATGCCCTCCTCCCTGAAAGAAAACGGGTCTGGAAATGATGGCTGTTGCATCCGAATTCATCTTGAAATGGCTTGTCTCTTGGGAGATTCCTCAGACCATCTCCTGCCGTACCTCCAGGAAATGCTGACGCTGCTCTCAAGAGCTGCTGTTTGGCCAGCGCCCCTGTGATTATTGCCCTATTAAATTTTGATATTGTGAGAAGGTTGAAACCATCCGAAACGCTGTGGTGTGGTCTCTCAGCAGTGCCTTGCTGGGTAGGAGCTATCAGAGCCCTGTCTCTGGGTAAACAAACTGGCAAGACGTCTATCTGCACTTGAAAGCCTGGCTGTGTATTGACATTTGCAGGGAAAACAATTTGTCACTGTAAAGCTGTCTGTACAGGGTGAGCCATAGAAAATGGTTGAGAAATAACTTTCTCCCAGAAGATTCTGATGCAGTGTCTTTGTTGGTGATTTTACGAACAGGCCACCTTCACCATTGCTTTGCATATGATATTTTAACGTAGGGCTGGACTGAACGGTTCTCGCTCCAGAAAGTCTGTTTATACCACGCAGTTGGCCTCAGTCCTGGGCTGTTCAGGTGCCTCAAGGGCTTCACCATGTCATATGGAAGGGAAATGCTGTAAAATCATTGGGGAGTGGCAGGCATCGCAGCGTAAGAAGTCCGTAAGTCGCTGTGCCTTACACTTTGCAGCGCTCACTGCTGCCCCTCTACTGCCTTTCGCAGTAGGGTTGGGGAGGCTCGGCGTGTTGAGCCAGATCTTGGCAGCTCTTCTCTGGCTGCTCCACCCCATCTCTCTGCCTTTGTGCGATATTTTGGTTTTTCCATGACACTGCAGCCTGGGGACTGTGCTAACCCACGCCAGGCTCAGGCAGGGCAGGTGCTCAGGCTATGTCTTTGCAGTGGCGGCCAAGGCTGGTTTTCCCAATTCTCCACTTGCCTCCAGCAGGTACCAGGGCGGTGTCGCCTGCACAGTGGGCTATAGTGGCAGTAGGCACGTATCACCTTGGGAATTTAAAAAGGGATTGTGCCAAGGCAGAGGGCTTGATCTTTCTGTGTACTGCTGAGCAAAGTTGCCTTGAAAGGTTATCATTTAACCCACATGCTGATTACAGATCATTTTGTATAAGACCAACAGTGAACAAGCAGGAAAAAATGCTGTGAGAGATGGAAGGGGAGATGGTTTATGCATTGCAACATCATACATTTCCTTCATATACATATATATATCAGCCTGAATGCCTTATGGGGCGAGGAATGCACAGGCTAAAGGTTGAAAGGAAGATTTAATATCACATTTAAAGAGTGACTCAGTGACTTGCAGAGGTAATTCCTGATGCACTGGATGGGTCAGCACCAGAGAGGGTGCGAGTGTGACTCAGAGGCATGGGAAAGGGCAGTGAGGGATGGGGAAGGGGGCCAGGCTGGGAGAGGGGGGCTTTGAAGTCGGGAGGGTGAGTGAAGCAAGCCTGTGGAAAGCTCTGTGGGCTGGAAGGATACTGTGGGAAGGAGCTGAGGGGCAGGCGAGTGCCAGCAGCCATGGCCGTGGGTAATGAAAAACACGTGCTGTCCTCAGTTGACGGAAGCTCTCATGCGCTCCTAAAATTCAGGGTAATGGCTTTGGGAGTAAAGCAAAAACAAAGTGGGTGTGGGAGGAGTGCTACCCCCAGGGAAGGAGCCTTGGAAAACAAATCCCCCAAACAAAGGGTGTTGTAGGTTGACTGCTTCAAAATAATACATTGGTGGAGGTGCCACGTGGTGGGAGGAGCAGGACAGGGACAAGGGCACCAGAGCCACACCTTGCCTGCAGCCCCAGGGTGTGCCATCCCTCAAGCAGTGGGATGGCATCGCTAACGTTGCCACCTTGCCTGCAGTTTGCAGCGTCTGTGAGTTGGGGAGAAGAAGATGGTGGTCTTCCAAGGTTGGACCACAGCAAACTGCACAGTCTGGGTGCTGTTGTGGTAAGACAGGAATAAAAAGGAAGGCAATAAAGACCACAGACCCAGAAATGCACTTACATATCCTGCCGGGTCAGAGATGGAAATAAGAATTTCGGCAAAGCCAACCAACAGATGGGAGTCTGTCAGCAGACCAGAGGTAAGAAGTTGATTTATAAAAAAAGGCAAGGAGACATGAAGCTTGCATTCCCAAATACTGCTGAAGATGACACCTTACCACTCAAGGCTTCCCCAGGAGGCAGCTGGGAGACAGCTGGGAGGTGACCTGCATAGCGGCCAGCCCTGGGGGATGTCTACACTGGTGTCAACCATGGGGAGAGATGGACCCAGGTGGGCCAACGAGAGAAAATGTGAAGATGGAAAGACGGAAACGGGGCATGCATCCCTCTAGTTCTCTCATGGCTTGGTCCTTCCATGGCATGGAAAGGAGCATGCAGGTGGAAATGATGCTGAGGCGGAGTCTGCTAGTGCCTGCAGCGTGGGAAACACTGCTCATTCGAGTGCTGTGAAGACCCGGACCCCTCAGCAGCAGCAAGGAGTGAGCTGTGAGGTCACTTTTTGTGGACGACCCTTCAGTGTGCAATGTAAATTGGTGAATATTTAACCATTACTCTGTCTCCTAGCAAGAAGACAGGACGTGGGATTTGAAGGAAAGAGCGCCCAATGGCTGCTGAAGAAAAGATGTATCAGGGATCTCTTTACTTGAAGGAGTCAGTCCTTTCTGTCTCCTGTGAGGTTATTAGCTGTGATCCACTCCTGATGTACAGTAGACGCAATTTTATTGCAATTTGCAAGTAATTAATGCTAATTGCTCACTGTTTTATGCAACTAGGTGCACGCATTTGTTTTAATAAACCTCAGATGAAGCACGATAGGAGAGGATAGTCCTTACTATGCACCGGATTTCATCAGCATACTTATACTCCTATCCTAATTTCTTTGGCAGGCAGGCAGGAATCATAGGATTCACCTAGACTGCGAAAATAAATCCCACATTACTGTCAGGTGGGATACCAATGCTTATCCAGACTGCTGTATATTATTATCCAAATATTGTTTTTCTCCTTCAGCGCTTGTGCCAGCCGTGGTGTCGATGGAGCAGCCTATGGAAAGGACTGGTTCAGGTCAGCAGAGAGGTTTTGCAAACAAGCTGGAAAAGGTGTTTTCCCTCCTCCTTATGCGCAAAATGACAGCTGAGTCTGGAATTGACTCTTTTTGCTTAAACACCGTCTTGTAGCTCCGCGGGAAACTTGAGCATTGGGAGGAAAGGAGCCCCCATCGTTACCCTGGCCTGTGGGTTGACCCCTGCTGTCCTGCTCCTCCAGAGCAAAATGCAGAGACATGTTTGTTTCCTGCTTTCTCATCATTGAGATACCATTTAAAATTAAGACGCAGAGGACCAGAGGCCTCAGAGGCGGCAAGGGAAGATTTACAGCAGAGTGGCTGTCAGTTGCTTTGGTCTAATTAAATGGCTCCTGCCTCCTTGACTCAGTTCCAGTGCAGTGGAGCTTGACTTGTTAAGCATTAGGGAAGCGTCCTGGCTGCTCACTGTTACTAATGCCTCAGTCCCAGAGTGTGACTGTTTGGCTGAAATAAGCTGTAAAAACCTGTCATTGCCTTCCCACTCCCCTTCACGAGTAGCCGGACATCTGTCTTGGTGAATGCCTGTGCCTGGGACAGCAGCAACACACCCCATGGGGCAAGGGGCACCACGTGCGGGCAACTGGATGTGGGGCTAGATGCTGCTCCTGTGGGGCCACCACCGCCCTTGGACCCTCTTTGGAGGTGTAGGCACTGCTCCTCTTCTCTGCCTCCTTTTTGGAGGGGGCAATGTGGAGAGGGCAGTAGAAGAGCACTCTGGAGGTGAAGGACCAACCCCACCAGTGCTCCCACGAGGACCTTTCCTTCAATTCCACACCTCTCGGGCAGGGGTCCTTCCCCTCTGTGCTTGGAGCCACCCTGCCTCTTGCCAGGGTGCTTCCTAGCCGGCCCTGCTGCTCTCTGAATTTCTGAACATCTGGAAACAGAGCCAACCAAGCCATTCTCAACGAGTAACTCACCCGACACCCTCAGCTCGTTTTTTCATGTCAGTGAAATAAGGAACAGGTCATGGTGTAAGTAAATGCATCTACTAGCCTCAGTTGCTTGAATTATTTTTGATTATGGATTATTATTTGTGTGTTCTTAGCAAATTGGCTGGTGTTAGTCTTCAGAGCATGTCGTCTAATTGGCCTTTTACATCATATGTTATTCCCTCCCTTCCCTGATTGGATGAATTAAATTTTATTAAACAGCAGCCTTCTTTCTCTCTTGTTTGCAGATGATGCATGAACATTTGTAGCTAGTTGGCAATTCTGTCGTGAGACAATAAAAGAGCTTTTCAAAGTGCCAGGAGAGGAAATCCAGTGTGAATACTCTTGCAAATATATACTTGTAGATCTATTTGCAATATTTTAATGTGTAATAGATTTAATGATGCTATTTTTCAAATAATTATGATTGTGCTCTTTAATGAATTAAAATATAACTAAGTAATTTCTGGAAATATCTGTCAAAATTAAAAGAAAATTTCAGTGCACTAAATGTACAAGATACAGGAAAACTTTATAAATAATTGTAGCTAGCTGCTGCTTACATATTGCACAAATATGTGTTTCACAAGTACCTTAGAGGAGAGAAAACAAGCACTGAGTTAACTCAGATACAATAACAAATTAGCGAGTAGTAATTTGCTGCTTCCTCAACTTGACAGCACCGAGTTGGGACACAGTGAACCGGCCTTTTCACCGCAGGTGGAGCTGAGCAGAGATGAACGCACCCAAAGGTCTTCTGTTGCTTTGATACAGAGCTGTGTTACCAGCTGGATTTTAGACACCTGAGATGTTTTCGGGATTTGGGGATGGTTTCACAATCAGGGCTGCCTCATCCCTGTAGCCTTCCCCGCCCTCCCTGTGGCTCTGGCCCCGATCCCATCGCTCTTTTGGGGAAAGAGGAAACGGGACGTCTGGGAGTCCCTCAGGCTTAACGCATCAGTTGACCAACTCTGATCATGGAGCTGTGGCTGACATTTATTCTTCCGAGACCAAGGAAGCAGACATGGAGACACTAGCCCTCCCTACTTCTTTTCTGCTGTGAATTATACCTGTGACTCTTCCAGCATCTAAAGAGATAATTTCTTGCTACCTGATATAACTTTACCGGAAAACGGGAACTACAAGAAAATGTTAATTTCAGAGGTAGTCAAGAAAAGCATAGTGAGACCTTCCCAAGATGGGCAGCAGCTGTGCTTTTCATGCTTTTCTTTGAACGACCTTCACAAACTTGTTCCTGAAATACTGAAGACATGGTCAGGCTCCAAGTCCAGTTGCTTTCCCTGGAAGCTGAGGGCTGGACATCTTGCAGTGGCCATGACTTGAAGGGCTCCATTCACATGTCACTAAGCTGAAAGTGGTGGGCTGCAAAAAATCCCTCAAAATCTACAGGACCTAGGCTAGGTCTATGAAAAAGAAGCAATGAGGACATGTTCTTAGCCTAGTCTGAAGGGATGCCTAGTGAGCATCAGGGAATGGGACCATTTCCAAAACACCCAAGTTTCACTGAAATCACACTCTTTCCTCATCTGATTAAAATGGAGGTACTGCTCTTTTCCACATCACTATTTTGACATGTACCTTGTTTGAATATGCAACACCAGCTTCTATTTCCAAGTAATGCAGTAAAAGCGGATTCTTGGACCGCCAAATCCCTCTTTACTAGGTCTGAAGCACCCAGATTCTTGAAGCAAGAAATATTTCCTCCAGCTGTCCATGCATGAAGTTGATTTATGACTAGTTTTCTGTTCAAACCACTGTAATTTTGTGAAATGATAGCAGTATTGATTCTAGCAAGAGTTTCACTTTGCTGAAACTACCAGGGCAGAGGGACTAAATGGAGCCTTGGAGTGAATAATATAGCTTTCCACTTTATCAATTTCATCTGTTTTGCTTCCCACCTTCACTTAACAACCTACATCTCTTCTTTCCTTCCTTCTTTTCCCTGTAAGGCACTGGTCTTTTGCTGTGGTTCACAGCTATAAATGATGGAGTGTATTTTCTTACCTGGGAACTCTGAGCAGCATCAAAATACAATCTGAGCAATGAATAGACTGCTCGACATCTCCAAGTGGTTCGTGTTGCTGTGTGGGAAGCTGAATTCTGTCTCTGAAAGGTACTGAATTACGGAGGTGAAAGACGATGATTTTTTTTTTTCTTTTTGCACAAAAGAAAATATTTCTGGTTTAGTTTTTCACAGAATAATAAGTGAGAAAAAATATTTCCTTCAAAGAACTAGGAAGTTCTTTATTCTGGTCCAGATTCTGCTCTCAGTTACATTGATATGAATGAAGATAAACTTCACTGAAGATAATGAAAGCATCTTGGCATAAAAGTGGTCTGAAGACCAGTTCCACAAACAGACAAATCCTCACCCACGTAGGAAAGAAACACAAGGGAGGTGGACAATATTTCTGGACCAGTAACCTCAACAATGTCCTGTTTTAGAGAAGAAGTACAAATTGCAATGAACTCCATACACATTCCATCCATACTCCCTGTGTGCAGGTGTTGCTGTGCTTCGATTCTTAAAGTCAGAGTGGAAAAAAGCAGAAAATACAAATGCTTCAGTGGCGCTATTAATTCAGCTGTAGGCACAGCATGTATGTCAGCATAAATCTTCAGTAGCCTAGCCAGCTACTGAAACTGCTGCTGCTGCGGTTGCTTTCTCTGTACTTACTTATTTAAAGAAAGAAATTTCAGAAAAACAGAGGGCTACAAAGGTGTTAGGAACAAATGCCACTCAGAAAAATTAAGAAAAAGCTAAATACGATATTTTTCTGGGCATACACACAGCATAGATTTATTTTTGCAAATGGACCATCCAAGGCTCTGTAAGCACATTAGATGTTTGAAGATTTTGAGGCAAGTGTTCAGGATAAGAAGTGGCAAATCACGCAAACTGATTTTGGCACGATCAAATTATAGTTTGGATAGGAAACAGGAAACGGGGTTTAAAGCAAAGCTGAGACACCCTGCATGTCTCCAAAATGCAGCGCATGGCCTTGGGGCTCCAGCAAGGGGACGTCACCGGTCAGCACCCGGGGTTAGGTTTGAAGGTGGAGGTGGGTTCCTGCCTCGGTGCTGGTGCTAAACACCTCCGTGTTGGCCACGAAACCCCACTGCCCGCAGCCCGTCCCCTCAGCCCTGGGGAGAGGGAAAGGCAAGTAATCGCTCAGCAGCTCCCGACACGGAGAAAAAACCACATCGTGATGCAGGAGGGAGAAGGCTCCTGCTTGAGAGCTAAGCCAAGCATGAAATTAGTATTACCTTTAGGAAAAAAAAAAAAAAGAGAAGCCCGTAACATGGGAATAAATGTAAACTTGAGGTGGCTACAGGCTTTGAATCTCCTTGTGAGAAGGGGAATGCTTTGGTTGGTTGACATCTCTTCCTGCTAAGCAGCATGGTGCCGAAGAGGTCTAGGACAAGCTACACTGGTAGATCCTGACACCCAGTCTGTCACCTGGGTGAAATTCCCGTAGGTCCTGTATTCTCAGTCCCCTCAGGAAAATCTCACCCGCGATGTACAGGCAGGGCCCGTGCAAGTCTTCAGACTCCCAGGAGCGGATTAACTCCTTCTCCCCCAGCTCTCAGCACCACTTGCCAGGCAGCCAGGTGCCGAAAACATTGCAGAAAGCTGGAGGGGCTTCAGAGGGAGCTTTCTGCAGACCAAAGGGCAGCAGTGGTGTGCAGGTTGTGCGTGAGCAGGTACTTTTACTTTGACATTTGGGTTTCATGAAGCCGTTTTCATTTCTTCTTCCCTCCATTTCCTTGAAGAAACTGCTCAGAAACATCTTGTGTTTGGAACCATCAGCACTGGGACTGACCGGGGTGTGAAAGTAAAGCTCAGGCAACCCAAGAGATATGAGATTCAATCAAAAATGCATCTTGATCAAAAATGGCACACTTCCTTTTGACACAGATGAAAACATCTCAGAAAATTTTATTTGGTTTGTGGATTTCCCCCTCTTTTTTTTTTTTTTTTGACAACCATATCTCAGCACTGCCCGACCCTTCCCTCCCTTCTGCAGTCTCCTGGAGAGGAGCTTGGCCCCTCCGAGCCCAGTGCAGCAAGGCCAGCATGTTTCTCCTGGCTGGCTTAGCACAGGAGCAGGGGTCCCCATAGCATCACTGATTCTCCCCGTGGGAGGCAAACTCTTGGTTTTGCCATCACCACCGAGTAGCTGGAGCAAAGCAAGCGAGCAGTGGGCACTGGCAAACACCCTGGGTGGCAAGCCAAAGTGGAGCTTCCCACAGCGCGGAAGAGCCGCATCCACTGGGATGGGAACATTTTTGAGGGTGCTGGCATGGGCAGGGAAATACCCAACATGTCACGCACTTACTGCCTGTATCCCCCTGCACAGTGCGGGAGGAAGGAGGTGGAGGTGGCCGCTCTGTGATGGGAACAAATGACCCAGCTTTACCCATTTTGGGCACAAGATGCAAGGGAAGAACAAAATTACGGAAAATGTAGCCAACTTCTCAGCACAAGGAAAAAAGTGAAATAAAACCTTATGACTGTTTTGGTTTTGAAAAGCTGGTATTTGGGAAATCTGCTTGAAACTAGGCTTTACCTGCCTCTGTTCTCCTGCCTCTGCTGGGTCGAGCCGTGGCTGGCTCATGAGGTCTGATGTGCAGCAACACTGCTGTTCGGTATCTTTTTAGTTTTTCCCTGCCATTTCTCCAACTTTTTAGTGACTTGGGCATACCGAAGCACAGATCTGTTTTAAAAAGCTGTGATCTCCTAAGTCAAATAGCTGCTTCTCCTCTCTGATAGGAATCTGACATGCCTGTTTAAAAAGGCAAAATAATTCCTTTTTTTTCCCTGCAACTGCTGTTTCAGAGCCATCCCGGCCGGCATAAGAGAAGCTGCAATCCGGCCGCTCTGCGGTGTCTCCTTTTCCCAAAAAATGCCATGCTGGAAGGGGTCTGACAGGAGGAAGCAGGTGAGGTGAGGAGCCACTTGGCGTGCTTGGGATGCCACCACGCTTTGGTCCCTTTCCCTGGCAGGCTGCTGCCCCTCTCCTGCCCTCAGTGCACCCACAGGCCTTTAAATTCCCCGAAAGCACTTTGCTTTTGGAGACAATAATGATTAAAAAAAAAAAAAAAAGAAAAAGCAGAGGAAAATTTCTCGTTGATTGCTGAGGTACTGATGGCAGGACCCCTCCTCCCCAGCGGGTTTCTTTCCCCACCGAAGCACTTAATCAGGCCGGCCCCGGCGCCTCCAGCAGCCGATCCCCCCGCAGCAGCAGGTGCCCACCGAGGCGGCCTCACAAAATCTCCTCATCACCAGCAAATGGCCCTGATGATGGCACAGCGGGCGCCGAGCGAAGCCGGCTCTTAGCAAGAATGGAGGAGCTTCGCCAGCGGTGCCGGAGCATCCCATCTCTCACCTCTTCTGGCAGGGGAGAGGCTGCTCCGTCACTGCCCTAGGCAGCTCCCTCTGGCTCCGGCCGCCGGCTGCTGATGCTGAAGATGCTCAGCCCCCAGTCCCAGCGCTGGTGGTGAAGGCACAGCCCAGCACTCCCTGGTTTTGAGCAGGAGGGCTCATAGCTCCTTGGAGCGTGGGAAAATACGGGTATTTCAGAGGCAAGGGGGCATCCAGGGGCCACCTGTGACACAGATCGACTTGACTGACCATTATGCTGGCTTTGCACCTCCTTTCTGCTTACAGCAAGACACCCGGGCAGTCACTCACTGCTCGTCCTGCAGGAAGCTGTGCTTTCACGTATCGCATCTGTACAGTGCCCTATCCTCAACCTGAGACAATCTGTGTGAATGAGGGTAGAAAGCACAGTTTTGGCACAACCCTAGTGCTTCCCCCTTGGCTTCTGTACCACAAATACCAGTGCTTTCCCATGACTTGCAGCGCTCTGCCCCAGGCATTACCGGGGTTACGTGGCTGCCCTCCCAACTTTACTCGAGGTGACGTGATTACAGCCCCTGTCTCCTCTGGATAAATGTCTTCAGTTGCTCAGCAACCTCCACACCAGGATTAAATTAACTTTGATTACAATTACAGACAGCACGAATCAGCCCGCACCATCAGAAGAAAGAAGAGCAGGGGCTGTGTTTTTCTGGAGGATTTTCTTCCCAAAGCGCAGCTCTCGGAGGGAGAATTGCATCTCCCCCCTTTGCTTTGTGCTGCGTGCGGATGCATCCCAGCCCCAATACTTCAGATGCGCAGTGGGATTGAGCACAAAAGGACTGATGGAGGAGGAGAGGGCAGGGCAGGGCAGGGCAGGGCAGGGCAGCAGCTTTTGCACCTTTCTGCAGTCCAGGAGAATTTTGCCAACTTGGTAGGTAAGAGCATTGTTTGCTGCAGGAATTGGCCAGCAGCAAATGACTGCTCCCAAGTGGGAGCGGGGAAGGAAGTGTGGAGGCTCATTACGTTTAATGTAATTACTCTGGACTCATAGCAGGGTATGCGACAAAGGAATCTGGCCTTCTCTCTTTTTCTCCCCTCCCTGCCTTAATCTTCAGTGATGCAAGGGTCTGGTCATACCAGCCCATGATCGAAAGCGGCTCTCCACAGCTTCCGTCTGAATATGAGGAAGAATTTCTTTACTCTGAGGGTGACGGAGCACTGGAACAGGCTGCCCAGGGAGGCTGTGGAGTCTCCTTCT